>Ga0208468_1000063_pt1 | contig 40019 bp, 37 predicted proteins | sample DeeseametaMP0960_FD_184198 | JGI IMG/M metagenome (GOLD analysis project Ga0208468, IMG submission 184198) | Marine microbial communities from the Deep Indian Ocean - MP0960 (SPAdes) | ecosystem: Environmental > Aquatic > Marine > Oceanic | place: East of Madagascar, South Indian Ocean... | reverse complement strand
ACGCCGCGTTTTACGCTTTTTGTTCTGGTATTCGGCTTCGGCAAAGGTAAGCTGGCTCATGCAGTAGTCCGGTTGAAATGGGTGTTCGCAGGATTATCTCAAATTCTGGAGGTTGTGCAGACCTTCCCTAGGTGGTTACACGGTTGTATTTGGCTTCACCCACTTCGCCGCGCTAACGGCGGAAATGATAGTTTGGGCGGTTTGGATTTCGAATGGCACAGGAATGAGGGGTTTTCAGGCCATCCGTAATATAGGATGATCTCGCGTCTAACATTGAGATATTCTTGTCGCTGCCCTGCAATGTTTGTATCGATTAGCCTGCTGTATCGTTGAGTCGTATCGTATGCCCACGCCGCACCTGCCCTCACTTAACTTGATTCGTGTTTTCGAAGTCGCCGCGCGTCGATTAAGCTTTAAAGACGCGGCAAATGAACTGTTTGTGTCTCCCCCGGCTGTTAGCCACCAGATTAAGGCGCTAGAGGAAAATCTTGGTGTCACTTTGTTTCAACGAGAGAATCGTAAAATTTCTTTGACGGCGGAGGGCAAACGCTATTATTTGCATGTTAAACGCGGTTTAGACTTGATTGATACCGCTACACTGGCGGTGCGCAAAGAGCAAAAAAAGCGGCGCTTTGTTATCAATACTTTGCCAAATATCGCAACGCTATTACTTTTTCCCAATATCCACGAATTCCAAACCAAATATCCAGATCTGACGATTCAGATCGATTCCGATATTTCTCGTGTTGATCTAGAAAACTCGGAAACCACCGTCGCAATCCGTCACGAATGTGGTAATGAGCCAGAGCTTACCTATCATCCCCTGGTAGAAATCTCACTCACGCCTATCTGCACGCGTCACTATCTCGCTGAGTACCCTGGCTTGGCAGAAGGCGACTTCACGGGTTGCCGGATCATCAAAATCGCCAACGACAGTTATCAATGGCCACGATGGCAAACGCAGTGGGGCCTGCTCCCGGATATTGCGAATGAGCTTGTAGTCAGCACGGTTCAGGCGAGTATCGAGGCCGTCAAGAGCAATATCGGCGTTGCAATGGGCTACCTGCCAACGTCCTACCAATTCATGCGTAGTGATGATGAGCTAGTACTGCCAATGTCAGAAAAGGTGACGCGGCACGGGGAATGTTTTTTAACCTATAGCAACAACTATCGGGGCGATGGCGTCATTCAGGACTTCCAGCAGTGGGTGTCTGGCATCATCGCTAAAGAATGGTCGGATAAGATAATCTAACCTGACGGCGCTGAATTATTCATTTGTCAGCCCCGTATTCACAGGGGAAGATACTCGGCAATCGCAACGGAAAAGTGATCGCCAACATGCCCCTCGACAACGCTAGTATGCTGTATTCCGACGTAAAGCCGCTGCCTCTCACGCCCCGTGAGCGCCAGGTGCTCCAGGAACTTGCACTAGGTAAGAGCAACAAGATGATTGCAAATATCTTATCTATCAGCATGTACACGGTAGACGGATACGTGAAAGACATTTATCGAAAACTCGGGATTAAAAATCGCGCGATGGCGACACTCGTCGCCGTCCAGCACGGCATTCTTAATTTGAACCATCTTGATATGGCAGACTTTTCTCAGAACAACGCTGCAACTCAGTAAAGACAACCCAGCGCTGCAACATTTTTAGAGGGAACCTAATGCCCAAGTATACGAAGGCGGACCGGGCGTTTACGGCCGCAATAGTTAAATCAATAGTGGCCACCGTTGCCATTTTGTCTTTTTCTTCCTCTGCCGTGGCGCAATTGGACTCGAACAGTCAGCCTCCGCCCGCATGTAATTTAAGCTCAGAGCAGCTCGAGAATCCCCGTGCTTTCGTCGCCGTTGACAAGTCTTTTGGTGTTGTTGCGTTTTGGGCCCTGAAGGGCAAAGAGGGGATACAAACGGCGGCCTCCTACATGCGACGCGACTTCGCAGCACAGGTATTTGGAAAATGGGCTCAAGATCACTCCAATAAATTAAAGAAAGGCGAACCAAACCGCTGGGGCATTGTGCCCGATAAAAAGGTGGAAAAAGCGCTGGAAAAGCACAAGCCGCTTCCTCTCGACAGAATATCCGAGTATCCGCCGCGTGAAGCGATGATCATGGTGACAAAGATTTACGGCGATTGCTTTGGTGAGCGCAGCGCAGAGCTCAATTTCGAGGAGATTGGACTGATTCGCGGTGAATTCTCGGCCGACTTCTGCAACGCGGCAGCGGCAATGCCGAAAATGACGCACTACCTAGCAAAAGATAAAGCCTTGATGCATTGGGGGCGCTCGCAAATCGAGCATCGCAATGCGCGAGGGTGTGGATATGTTCCTGCCATCGCCTATGAATACGCGCTGGAAAACGACGCAGCGGGTCGAGAAGCTGCCGAAAAAGCACGAAAAATCGCAGCGGCTCAACGTCAGCAATATCTCGATAGTATTCGGGGCCAGAAACTAGCCAAAGAGGCTTATGAGGCGGGCCGGGCGCAGCGTGAATTCTATGCCAGGCAGGAACGCGATAAACAGGCAGCCAAAGACCAAGCCCGCAAACAGGCTGCAGATGCTGCATATAGAACAATGATCAACAACTCGCAAAACCAGTTGCCGTCAGCGCCAAGCTCCAATCGCCGCGATTGCTACGACCAGGGCAACGGCAAGGAAATCTGTTTCACCGATTAAATGCTCGGCTTGCAAGCATTGGGTTGCGACAACAAGCATGGTAGGCCGTCAATGCGTCCAAAGGACACCTGTCGGATTCTAGCCCGGTGAGCCTTGTATCTGAGAAAGGCACCAAGGGTGCGGTCTATTTTAGTATCTACCCCATTATGATGGGCTTAATTGAAATCAAGACCGACGGTAAACGACGCTTTGGGATTGGTCGTTTCGACCTGGTAATGATCGACGAAGCCCACACAACGTGTATCAATAAGTACCGGGCCATCTCCGACTACTTCGATAGCTCTCTAGTCGGACTGACGGCCACGCCACTCGAATGCCAGGTACTCCACGAACTCGCGATGGGTAAGAGCAATAAGATATTTGCCAATATCTTATCCATCAGCATGTACACGGTAGACGGATACGTGAAAGACATTTACCGAAACCTCGGCGTTAGAAACCGGGCGATGGCGACACTGGTTGCGATTCAGCACGGTATCCTCCAACTGAATCAACTTCAAATGGCTGACTCTTAGCAGCGCGGCGTTGTGAGTAAGCGAAGAGATATCCGTTTCAATGTGTTGAAGTGGAGCATCATGCTAAACCTGCGCAGGGGGTATAGCGTCAAGTTAAACGAATACGCAGCCATCGCTCCTGTTACACCCACTGCTTTGTCGCAACTGCATCCGCATAGTCAGCCTTTCTCGTGCAATTTACCTTTACATTAGCTACCGCATTATCAACATGTCCCGGTGAATATAATCCTTTCTCTACGAGTGATCCCCACAAGTTAAATCATGCTACGGCGGAAAATATTAAGTCCGGTTTGAATGTACTAAGGCCACCCACAGCTCGCGCTGATTAGACAAAGCACCCCTGAATACGGGGTTGCTGGAGGGGCCTGTCCTGCGAATACTGCTTGCAAAATTATTCAGAGGTTTCGCGCAGTTGTTATCCCAGCGACGGAACTAGATGATCGTATAGTCGGAGAGCGTTATGAAATTTGTAGCTTGGAAGCACCTTCCCGTGCTGGCGTTGGTCGTCACGGTGGCAGCTTGTAATGAAGATCATAAATATCCTCAGGGCGGTGAGTCAGAGTCGATAGCGGTGTCGCCGTCTCTAGGTTTGGTGTCCAGTGCTCTGGTTAACATTTATGAGGCAGATGGCGTCACGCTTATCGGTACCGGAACAACGGCTGCTGACGGCAGTGTTAGCGTGGACTACGGTCGTTACCAAGGGCCGGTAGTCGTAGAAGTGCTCGGTGGCGGTGGTGCTAGCTATTACGACGAATCTGCCAGGGCAACATTGGCTTTTCCTTCGGGTCAGAGTATGCGCGCGATGGCTATTGCTCCTAATCGTGCCCTGGCGGTAACACCACTGACCCACCTCGCATATGAGATCGCTATGGCCCGTGGCAGCTCTCCGCTGACAAGCGATATTGTGACTGCGATTAACGATGAGGTTCGCACTGCGATCGCGCCAAGTTTAATTAGTATTCTCAGTGTGCCGAGCCTCGTGTCTGGTGCGACGGAAGCCAACAGCCTGGATGATACCGAGGCAGGGCGTTACGCTCTGCTACTGGCCGCTCTCGCGGAAATGTCTTCTGGCGAAGGATTACCTGCTGTGAGCACCATGAATGCGCTGATTGCCGATGGTAAAGACAGCGCCCTGGATGGTGTCTCGGACGGTTCTTCAGTGGCCGTTCCCTATACTGATTTTGTGGCGGACTTGTCTGCAGCGATCAATTCACAGGCTGCGCTGTTAGCCAACACTGCTCTACAGGCAAACACAGTAGTCCTCATTCCCGATTCAAACACAATAGGTGACAACGCGTCGGGTGGAGAAGCCGGAGGTGAGACTGGGGGAGAAACCGGAGGTGAGACTGGCGGAGAAACCGGAGGTGAGACTGGCGGAGAAACCGGAGGAGAGTCTGGGGGAGAAACCGGAGGAGAGTCTGGTGGAGAAACCGGAGGAGAGACTGGCGGAGAAACCGGAGGAGAGACTGGCGGAGATACCGGAGGCGAGTCTGGTGGAGATACCGGAGGCGAGTCTGGTGGAGAAACCGGTGGTGAGACTGGCGGGGAAACCGGCGGCCAAACCGACCCGGAAGTCGATAATCAAGGCAAAGGCCGCTTCACTGGCGATGGTTTCACTGGCGATATCGATGGTGTGACTTATACCTTCACTGATGTTGTCGACATCCTAACCAGCAACAACGGCAATGGGCTGGTTTATCTCGAGGGGCTGGATAGTGAGCGACGCGAGAAGTGGCGAGTGCACGTGCCGGCAACAATAGGCACCTATTCCTGCGACGATAACGGCCACGACACGGTACTGCAGTACATCAATGCCGATGATCTCGATCAGTCAGGACTGGCTTCGAACAATGGCGACTGCGTGATTAAGGTGGTGCAGGCCGGCCCTGTCTACGAGGGTTACTTCTCCGGGAATTTCTTGGGCGAGGAGCCTCGTCGCGTAGTGAGCAATGGCTACTTTAAGGCGACGATCGAAAATAGCGGCGGCGGTGAAACCGGCGGCGAGACCGGCGGCGGTGGTGTCGCGGGCGAACTCGACAATCCGGTTTACGATTCTCTGAATGGTAAGAACGGCGCTTACTTGAAGTTTGCAGGCAGTAATTATCGCTATTTGTTGGATTATGCCAGCGTGTATACCACGTTGGGTGGTGTTCGGCAGCTGCGGTTTAATGTCGATACCCGTAACAACATCGATACCACGGAGTACGAAGGCGTAGTGCCTGCGGCCATGTATCTGAATATTCCCCATGTTCTGGGCGAGCAAATCTGCGACGATCAGCTACAGATGGTGCTGTCAATGAATGCCGTTACCGGAGCGCCAGCTAATCGCGGCGATTATACGGCCAGCGACTGTAGGCTACGCACTGACTACGTCAGCGAGTTGGGGGGTATTCAAGGCGTTATTCTTGCGGCCACACTGGAGAAGGACGACTACGCTATTCAGCTTGAAAATGTGCCGTTCCGCGTATATGACCACGAGGGTGTACCAGGAACACTTGAGGGTGACTTGCCTCGGGACTATTTTGGCAGTATCGAACTGGCCGATAATCCAAGTTATGAACTGGGTTCAGATCAGCACTTCCTGTTGGATAACCCTGTTGGTCTCGGCGGTACCAGCCCTGATGACGGCACGCCTCCGTTTACCGGCAATGCCTCCGATATCATTAGCCTGCATGCGGGCACCCAGCCACAGGGTGGCTTTGCTGGGGATGCAACCTACCACTGTGGCACCGAGTACCGAAATCGTGCTGGCGCTATGCACATGTGGGTAAAAGTCGGTACCTATTTGCTGGAGCAACGCTATACCTCAGATGATGCCGGTGGTGAGTGTGAAATCGTAACCGTGTCGCGTGGTGGCAAATTCTATGACGCTAGCTACACCGCGACGTTGTTTGCCCAGGAAAACTTATTGGAGGGTGACGATCGCCGTTTGGAAATCAGTGGCAAATTCCGTAACTATGCCGTTGTGCTGACGCGCCCTGATAATGACAGCGGTGACGAAGGCGAACTGGCGCCCGACGAAGTCGGCATGACCATGCGTGTTGAAGACGGCAGCGGCCATTGGCAGACGGGCGATCGTTTCAAATTTATCTATGACCCCTTCGATCAGCTTTACAGCTATGAGAGTTCTTACAGTCAGTACGGTTATCGCACCCTGGATCGCCGCAAAGGCCTCAAGTTGGATGTGATCAATATGCCGCGTGCAGTGGGTGTGTATAACTGCGCCGATGTAAACAGTGCCGACAATCGCGCGGTGCAGGTGAATCTGCAGGCAATTGGCGCGCTGTACCAGACTACGCAGTATGATCGTGACGCCAAGGCAGAGCTGACGCTGGATGGTGCAGCCTGTCAGGTAGAAATTCTTACCGATGACAATGGTTATGTGACCGGCACCTATAAGGCCACAGCGCTGATTATCGACGGTGAGCAAATCATGCCCGGTGGCGACAATGTCGTGCGTATCTCGGGCAGCTTCCGTCGCAAATTGGAGCCAGTGCCCAAGTCTTGAGCAGACTTAGAGAAAGGGCTGGATCCGCAGGTTGAGCGGCCTAGCCCGGCTAGTCCAGCCCAGCCCTTACTACACGATGAATAGCTATTTGCTTATCCCTTCGGGGCGCCTTCGCGTTGCTTCGGCGTCTAAAACGCGTTGCGTTTTATAGAACCCTGGCGAGGGTTCTCACCGACCCACACGCCATAAATAAAAAACCCGGCTCAAGGCCGGGTTTTTTATTTATGGCGGTGAGGGAGGGATTCGAACCCTCGGTACGTTGCCGTACACACACTTTCCAGGCGTGCTCTTTCGACCACTCAGACACCTCACCAAAACAGGTACAGCCGAGGCTGTGTTTTGAGGGCCGACACTCTAAGGGATTTTCTACGCCTTGGCAATTGTGAATTTACATTGACGCATGCGGCTGCGCTAAGAGTGGAACATTTCTTGCGTCGACGTTGCTGCTTATTCACGCTACGCCTTGTGCGGCTAAGGATATCCAATGTTGTATACCCCGGAGATGGTGTCGCGCCTTCAGAAGCTGCGCTCCAGATTGTATGCCGAGTTTGGCATTCGTATTCGTTTGGCCGATCCGGAATTGCTAGATATTTTGTCGGCGTTGGTGCCCCGCACCCGCGACCCTATCTCGAAAAACACCATCGGCGAGCTACTCAGCCTCGCTGGTCGAGAGTCGGCGGAGAAAAAATCGCTGGAGGCTATTACCGAGATTACTTACCGGGGACATAAGATCCCCTCTATTGATGAGCAGCAAAACCCGGCCCCCGGCGCTAAAAAGCATGTGTACCGGGGACGGGTGTTTTATAAGTGAGGTTTTCTGCTGGCGGTGTTAGCCGCCAATATTTCCCAGAACTTCAATGTAATGGTCAACGGGCAGGTTCTCAGGGGCTTCGGTCATTGCCTCTGATAAGGCCTGCTGCATGCGTGCATTGAAGTCTGCAATGCTCTGGTCCGCTGTCAGGGGAGAGGGCGAAATACTGGGGGGCTGACGGTGCAGAGTTGCCTGTTCGTAGTCGTAAGCGATGGCAAGTCCGGTTCCCTCGTCATACTGACGAACGAATATTTCCATGCCTCGCGGTACACCAACGCTGTCGTCAAAGCCGACTGGCACGACGATTGAGCCCATTTGGGTCGTCGAACCGAAATCGCAGGTTCTGCCGCCGGTCGGCCCTGGGCTCAAAATCAGCGCATCCAAGCGCACCTGTGCACCACTTTCGTCCAGTACCGGTTCGCCTGACTCATCGACTAAGGCGTCCATAAGTGAGGTGGTGTAGTCACGCATTTCTATCAGACCGTTGAGCTGGGCTTCACTCGGTGCCAGATTTGGGTCGTCTGCGGCAACAAGTGCGAATAATGCGGCCGTGCGCGGTCCCACTCTGCCCGTTTCAAGTATGCCGTCCAGGCCACTGCAGGCCTCGCGCTCATGGGCGATGGAGTCGGAGCCGTTGGTGGCAATTGCCAGGCTGCTTACGCAGGCTCTGGGGCTGTCTCCGCCTTCTTCCTCGAAAGTGAGGAAGTACTGGTTCATATCATAGTGCCGTGAACCCGCGCCGCGGCTTTCAAAATCGGGGAGGTAGATGTCATAGACCTCTGCGCCCAATTCGCGCATTTTTTCAACAGCGGCGCTAATCAGTTCGCCCTGGGCGCCGGTACCTGCCGCATCGCTGTTGCTGCCCAGCTGTTTTACCACGCCAATTTTTCTTCCCTTCAGACCATATTTTTCCCGGTCCAGAAAGCTCATATAGCTTTCGGGCCGCAATTCGGCAGGGTAGAGAAGGGTTTTCGGGTCGCGGGGATCAACGCCCGCCATTGCATCGAGCATTAACGCTGCGTCGCGCACCGTTCTTGTCATCGGCCCGCCGGTGTCGCGCTCGTGGCTGAGGGGGAAGATACCGTGCTGAGAGATAACACCTAAACTCGGGCGGATGCCCACTAAGCCGTTAACTGAGGAGGGATGCCGAATTGACTGGCAGGTGTCACTACCGGTGCCGCCTAGGGCAAAGTTGGCGGCGATAGACGCGCCGGTGCCAGAGGATGAACCTGCGGGGCTTTCTGAGGTGTTATAGGGGTTGCTTACCTGGATGGCGCGATTGGAAAAGCCAGTAGTAAAAAAGGCGAATTCGTCTTGATTGGCCTTGCCGAGAATGACTGCTCCAGCCTGTCGCAAGCCCGCAACCGAGTGGGCATCTACCCCGGCCTGATGGCCGAGCATACTGTAGGAGCCCTGTGTGCTTGGGTAATCGTAGGTGTCGTAGTTGTCTTTTAATAAAACGGGCATGCAGTGCAGCGGGCGGTCGCCGATGCCACCGTCACGTGCATAGAGGGCATCCAGCGCCTTGGCCTGGTCGATACTGTCGGGGTTAACAGCAAGCACGCCGCGAATAGGCAGCCCACCGTTTGGTTGGGGGTTGTCGTTATAGGCGAAGATTCGCTGGATATACATATTAACGAGGGCTTCGCAGGTGAGTCGCTGACCATCGGCAAGGCTGAGATCGCCGCGAAGCGCCGCGTGGACGTCCGCCGTGGTGGCTTCTTCCAGCACAAATTCCCCACCTGGAGTGGTAGGCGGCGCGGGCGGCGCGCTGGTACTTGATGAGCTGGACGAGCCGCCGCACGCAGCAAGTGCGAGGACGATGGGGGCTAGGGTGTATGCGAATGCACGCTGCATAGTGAAATTACCTCTAATAATGTATCGCCTCCTGGCGAACTCCTCACCTCCCTGTGTAAATGGCTAGCTAAGCTAGTGTTTGCGACGTTTGTGGTTTCTCAGTAACAGTCACCAAACAGCAGCAAACAGCGTGCCAGTATCGATTTATCGCCGCTTGCGCTATGAAGTTGCCAGTCGACTGCTTATCATTGTCGCCAGATGTGGAATAACGAAGTGGAAGAAAAAATGAAGTGTGCGATGGTGCCGGTAACGGCATATCAGCAAAATTGCTCGGTGCTGCTCTGTGAAGAAACCGGTCAGGCCGCGGTGGTTGATCCAGGCGGCGATATTGACCGCATCGAGGCAGCGTTGGAGCAGTTGGGCGGCAAACTGTCAGTGATTTTGCTGACCCATGGCCATATGGATCATTGCGCGGCGGCAGATACCTTGCGCCAGAAATACGGGGTGCAGATCATCGGGCCGCATAAGGACGATGCATTCTGGATCGACAAATTGCCTGAATGGTGCCAGATGTCCGGCTTTCCCCATGCGGAGGCTTTCACGCCGGACCGCTGGCTGGATGACGGTGAGTCTGTTAGTTTCGGGAACCAGCAGCTGGCGGTCAGTCATTGCCCTGGGCACACCCCGGGGCATGTGGTGTTTTTTCATGAGCCGAGCAAGCTGGCGATTGTCGGTGATGTGTTATTTCAAGGCTCGATCGGTCGCACCGACTTCCCGCGTGGTGATTACGATACCTTGATTACGTCCATCCGAGAAAAACTCTGGCCGCTAGGGGATGATGTCACCTTTATCCCCGGCCATGGCCCGACCTCGACATTCGGCGAGGAACGCCAGACCAATCCTTTCGTTGCTGACAGTCGCTATGGGTGATCACGTGGAAGAAAAACAGTTCACGCATTTTGATGCCCAGGGTCAGGCGAGCATGGTCGACGTGACCGATAAAGCGGTAACGGCCAGGGAAGCCGAGGCGACAGGCCGTGTGGTGATGCAAGCAGAAACGCTGGCTATGGTTGCTGCTGGCAATCATAAAAAGGGTGATGTGCTCGGTGTAGCCAGGTTGGCGGGCATTCAAGCGGCAAAAAAATGCAGCGATTTGATCCCCTTGTGCCATCCGCTGATGCTGTCTTCAATCAAGGTCGATTTTGACATCGACAGTGCAGGGCAGTGCGTGCACATTCGTGCGCGGTGTAAATTAGCTGCGCAAACCGGCGTCGAGATGGAAGCCCTTACGGCCGTATCTGTGGCCGCATTGACGATCTACGACATGTGTAAGGCTGTTGATAAAGGCATGTGCATTGAGGGCATCCGCCTTCTCAGCAAGCGAGGCGGGCGTTCCGGCGAGTGGTCGGCGGAGGGGCATGACCATGATTAAGGTCTTGTTCTTTGCCAAGCTGCGTGAAACCTTGGGCACCTCTGACTTGGATATTGACTACGCCGGCACCGTAGCCGGCCTTAAGGCACAGCTGTCCACGCGCAATGATTGTTGGGCCGAGCAGTTCGCCCAGGAAAATTTGCTATGCGCGATTAATCAGCAAGTTGCTGCCGACGAAAGCCCTGTTTCCAAGGGTGATGAGGTTGCTTTTTTTCCTCCAGTTACAGGAGGTTAAGCTAAGTGATTAAAGTTTTAGTTCAGGTTGAGGATTTCGATGCAGGCGCTGAAGTAGCGCAACTGCGGAGCACCGCCAGCGGCGCAATTGTGCAGTTTGTAGGCGTAATGCGCGATAACAACCAGGGCGATACAGTAGCATCGATGCACCTGGAGCATTACCCCGGTATGACCGAGTCCAGCATCGAGCGCATTGTGGTAGAGGCGAGTGAGCGCTGGTCCTTGCTTGGCTGCACCGTTATCCACCGAGTTGGTACCGTGCTGCCCGGCGAGCAGATTGTACTGGTTGCGGTGAGCGCGGCGCACCGTCACGCTGCATTTCAAGCCTGTGAGTTCGTTATGGACTACCTTAAAACCCAGGCGCCATTTTGGAAAAAAGAACAACTGCACAACGGTGAGAGCCGCTGGGTGGACGCCAGGGAAAGCGACGATAGGGCCGCCGCGCGCTGGTAGGGCGTCAGCCGTTCGGACGAGCTGTAACAGCATCGGTCAATGCATTCCCACGGTATACTACGCGCTCCTCACGTCGGCCCATACGCAGGTCGGCGGCGAATCACAGATAACAGGATATTTATGAGCTTCGATCCCCGTAACTTCCGCAATGCCCTCGGTCAGTTCGCGACAGGTGTGTGCGTAATTACCGCCAATCCACGCGGCTATGAGCCTTTCGGCATGACGGTTAATTCATTTGCCTCGGTGTCGCTGGACCCTGCTCTGGTGCTGTGGAGCCTGCGTAACGACTCCGAATGTTACCCGGCCTTTGAAGCCGCCGATGGCTTTACGGTCAACGTACTGAGCCAAGAGCAGGTTGGCCTGTCCAACCAGTATGCGAAGAAAGATGCTCACCAACTGGATAAGGATCACTACCGCATTGGTAAAAGTGGCCTGCCGGTTCTGCGCGGTGCACTCACTAGCTTTGAATGTGATATCTGGCAGCGCTATGATGGCGGGGATCATTTGATTCTTGTTGGTAAAGTTACTGAAATGGACCTGAGTCCCACTGGTAAACCTCTTGTTTTCCACGGTGGTGGCTATCAGGAACTGCGCTAGGACTTTGCCTCTCAGCGGAGTAGCGGTATAGATGAAGTTTTGCAGTGAGTGTGGTGCGCCGGTTGAACTCCGTGTGCCGGAAGGAGACGACCGACCACGTTATACATGCACTCAGTGCGACATTATTCATTACCAAAACCCCCGTGTGGTGGTGGGCTGCCTGCCCACCATCGGCGATCAGGTTCTGCTTTGCCGGCGCGCTATTGAACCGCGGTTGGGCTTCTGGACGATTCCCGCCGGTTTTATGGAAAACGGCGAGACGATGCTGGAGGGCGCTCTCAGGGAAACCCGTGAGGAAGCGGCCGCCAAAGTGAAGGACGAGAGCCTGTATCGATTATTCGATATTCCCCATATCAATCAGGTGTATGTATTTTTTCGCGGTGAACTCGACGGCGATTTCGGCGTCGGTCCGGAAAGCCTGGAAAGTAAGCTTTTCCGAGAAGAAGACATTCCCTGGTCCGAGCTGGCGTTTCCGGTGGTTACCGATATTTTGATAGATTATTTCGAAGACCGTCGGCGCAACGATTACCCCATTCGCCTGGGTAAGCCCGGCCCCCTCTGGGCCAAGCACGTAAACTGGAACTTCGACCAATAGCCGCTGCGCGGTATCCGGGTAGGGTGTCAGCGCTCGGTGTATAGTACTCCATTCACTTTCTGGTCAGCCCGAATACGATGAATAATGTAGATCTAATTTTGCTTGTTAGCAGCGCGGTAGCGCTACTGCTAGGGCTGGGTATTGGTGCGCTGATCTGGCATCGCATAGCCGTGCTTGAGCGACAAAAAACGGACCAGCAAATGGACGCATTACGTGCACAGAGCGAAGACCTTAACGCGCGTTTAGACACCGCACAACATCGCTTGAATGCCGCTGAGCAACGGGCTAATGAGGCGCAGCGGGCTGAAGCCGTTGCTCAGGACAGAGTGCGCCATCAGGCAGAGGAGCTGGTAAAAGCCGAGGCGTACCGCAAGCAACTGGCGGACGCTCAGGCGGCGCTGGCACGCAAAGAGAGTGACTATCAGCACCTGCAAACTGCCAGCGCCGAGCAAATTGGCCTGCTCAAGCAGGCCAAGGAGGAACTGAGTGCGCAGTTCGAGAAGTTGGCGCACAAGATCTTTGACGAAAAATCCCGCCGCTTTAGCGAGAGTAATCAACAGAGCCTTCAGCAGTCGCTGAATCCCTTTCGCGAACAACTTAAAGGCTTTCAGGAGCGCGTAAACCAAATTTACGACATCGAAAATCGCCAGCATGGTGAATTGCGCGAGCAGTTAAAAACCCTTCAGGAAATGAACCACAGTATCAGTCGCGAGGCGCACAACTTAACGCGCGCGCTTAAAGGGGACAACAAGGCGCAGGGCAACTGGGGCGAAGTGATTCTGGAGCGGGTGTTGGAGGAGTCGGGGCTGCGCAAGGGGCACGAATATGACACCCAGCAAAGTTTTACCGATGAACAGGGGCGCCGCCGCCAACCCGACGTGATCGTCCACTTGCCTGACGACAAAGACATCATTATTGATGCCAAAGTCTCTCTTATCGCTTATGAACGCTACTGCAGCAGCGAGGATGACAGCGAGCGCAGCGCAGCGCTCAAAGAACATATCCAGTCGGTGCGTCAGCATATTGGGGGCCTGTCGACCAAGGCCTATCAGCATATTGAGGGACTGCGAACCCTGGATTTCGTGTTTATCTTTATCCCGGTGGAGGCCGCGTTTATGGCGGCTTTTGAACATGATCCGGAGCTGTTTCGCAGCGCGTATGAGCAAAACATTGTGGTTGTCGGGCCGACAACCTTACTGGCGACGCTGCGCACGGTGCAGAGTATCTGGCGTTACGAGCGCCAAAACCGCAACGCCGAGAAAATTGCTCGCGAAGCGGGTGCCTTGCACGACCAATTTGTATTGGTGTCCGAGTCTCTGGAAGACCTGGGTAAGCACCTGGACAGAGGCCAACAAGCCTATGAGAAAACCCTTAAGCGTATGACAGAGGGGCGCGGCAACGTGGTCGGTCGTATTGCCAGACTGGAGGCTCTGGGCGCGAAGGTTAAAAAGCAGATTCCAGCGGCACTCAGCGATCGCGCTGATCTGCAACACGACGATACTGACAATTCAGCGATAGATGATTGAGGAGTAAATCATGGCGTTCCCCAAAATCGGTAATATGGCTCCCGCCTTTACGTTGCAAGATCAAAATGGCGACAAAGTCAGCTTGAAAGATTTCAAGGGTAGTAAAAATGTGGTTTTGTATTTCTACCCCAAAGCGAAGACGCCAGGTTGTACCGTGCAGGCCTGCGGTATTCGTGACACGCAGAAAGAATTTGCTAAGCGGGACACCGTGGTGCTGGCTGTTAGCCCCGACCCGGTTGCGAAATTGAAGAAATTTGAAGAAAACCCCAAGAAGGAAGAGGCGCCGTTAAACTTTACCCTGTTGTCTGATGAAGACCACGCCATAGCGGATATGTACGGCGCCTGGGGGCGCAAGAAGTTCATGGGCCGTGAGTACGATGGTATTTTGCGTACGACCTTTATTATTGGCAAAGATGGCCGCTTAAAACATGTGATGGAAAAAGTGAATACCAAGCGCCATCACGACGACGTTATCAGCTTGCTCGATGAGCTGGATTTAGACTGAAACCGCGCATAAATACGCATAGGCAAGGTTCTGTGGGCTTGCTATAAAGAGGTAACGTCACAGGAGATGCCGATGAGCAGCGACGCACACGGTTCTTTTTCCGTAGAAACTCAGGGCAATATCGTTATTGCCACCTTGCGCGGGGCCTGGAATATAGAGGGCGCCATGGCGTATTTCCAAGAATTGGAGCGCGTGGTTGCCCGCTATGACAAGCAGCCGTGGTGTCGAGTGGTGGATTATCGCGACTACGACCTTCATACTCCGGAAGTCACCGCGGCGCAGCCGAAGTTGTCGCTCTGGTGCCAGTTACAAGGCTGTGTTGACCAGGTTTATGTCGGCTGCAACTCGGTTGATTTAAAAGCGCTGGACTTTTCCTACGCCGACTCGGGGATGACCTATGTCGCTTGCGATACCGTGGGGGAGGCAGTGCGTTATTGCCAGAGCGTGCTCAATGACGAACCACCGCCCGCTGACCTCAGTTTCATTCTCGCCGGTGACTTGCCTGACGATTAATCGGTGTCTTCGTTGTTTATTTCGCCCTGTTGCTCGGCCTCATCTTTACTCAGACGGTACTGCTGAAGGTCCCGGGCGATCATGTCTAAACACAGTTTTAACACCACGGCGTCATCCAGATAGCCCGCTACAGGAATGAAGTCCGGGATGCTGTCCAATGGCATTAAAATATAACCAAGGGCTGTGATGACCGCGCCGATGGACCACCAGGGTATTTCCCGATAATTGCCCCGAGCATAGTCTTGCACAAGTTGAAACAGGGTTTTCACTTGTTCCAGGTAAGGGGCCAGTGAAGCGTTAGTGAGGACTTTATCGAGAATGCGCCGCCGGTTTTTCAGGGTGGCTTCAAGCTGTTCTTGCTGGGCGTCGTCGGCCCCGTCTTCAAGAATCTTGCGCGCCCGGCGCTCGGAGAAAAATTTCATTAGCGCTCCGAAGGATGGCCCGGCCGTTAGCCGGGCGTGAGAACTTAAACCTTCGCCAGTGTAGCGTACTCCTCCTTAATTTGCTTTTTCAGCAGCTTGCCTGCGGCATTGCGGGGCAGGGGCTGTGCTACGAGGTGCAGCGCCGAGGGCACTTTAAAGCCGGCCAATTGCTCGCGTAAAAAGGATAGCAGGGCATCTTCCGTGAGCGTTTCGCCGTCATTCAGCCTGACCAGGGCGGCTACCGATTCTCCCATACGCTCATCCGGCAAGCCGATAACTGCGGATTCAAGAACCGCTGGGTGGCGGCTTAGCAGTGTCTCAATTTCCGCTGGATAGATATTTTCCCCGCCGCGAATAATCAAGTCTTTGGCGCGGTCTGCGAGATGAACGAAGCCGTCTTCGTCTAGGAATCCGATATCGCCGGTGGCCATCCAGCCATCTTTAAACTGGCTAGCGGTTGCTTCAGGGCGGTGCCAGTAAGACTGGATATTGCACACTGAGCGCAGCCAGATTTCCCCCTTTTCCCCCGGCGGGAGGTCGCGGCCTTCCTCGTCGCAGGTTTTAAAGTCGACCAGGGGGGACAATGTTCCAGCGGCGCCGGGTTTTTCTTCGTAGGCAGCGCCGGTGCAGCTGGAGCAGATCGCGTTGCTTTCCGTCATGCCGTAGCCGGTGCCCACGTAGGTTTGTTCAAAACGCTCGTCAATCACGCGTTTAAACGTCGGCGGACAGGCGCTGCCGCCGCCACCGAGAGAAAACAAACTACTGGTGTCGCGTTTGTCGAAGTCCGGGTGTTGCAGCAGGTCTATCACCATCGAGGGCGCGGCGCTGAATATGGTTACGGTTTCCTGCTCAATCAAACGCAGGGCCTCGGCGGCGTCCCATTTATAGGTCATCACAATTTTGCGACCGCCGCGAAGGTTCAGCAGAAAGGCCGCATAGCAGCCGGAAACGTGAAATAGCGGCACTGATAGCAGTGAGCAGGGAGCATTGCCGCCGGCAAACATCGCCTCGATCGCCTTCGGGTTGGCCATCGCTGACATGATGGCCTGTACCTCAAAGCTGATAATCGCCTGGATGATATTGCGATGACTCGAAAGTGCTCCCTTGGGCTTACCACTGGTGCCAGAACTGTACATGATTTGTACAGGGTCATCCAGCTGGCATTGCCAGGGCTGCGGCATGGCTTGGCCCATTGCGCCGGCGATAAGCGCTTCCATACTTTCGGCGTGTTCACTGGCCTGGCTGCGTGCAACGATGGCGCGGCAGGGCAGATCGGCCAGCATCGGTGTGAGCAGCTCGAGACGGCGAGCGTCGCAGAAGACAATGTCAGCGGCGCTGTCGCGCAGTACAAACTCCAATTCTTCAGCGCTGCCCCAGCTATTCAGTGGCACCACAATAGCACCGAGTGACGCGATAGCTGTGTAGGCCTCCATCCACTCTGGATAGTTGCGCATGGCGATCGCGATACGCTGGCCCTGTTTGAGTTGATAGTGGTGGACAAGCTGGTAGGCGAGTGCGTCCACCCGCTGAAAAAATTGTGCGAAGCTGCGCCGCTCTTCCGGCTTGCCCGGCTCGGCATACACCAGAAATTCCCCGTCTCCATGCTGGCGGCCGGCATCGAGCAGTTCACGCATGCTCGATGGTGCCTGCTTAAACTGACGGAAATGCTGCCCGTTTACCACACAGTCTTCCATCTCATAGGGGGCGCCCGGGGCGCAGAGCTGGTTTTGGCAGTCGCGAAGCGTTTGAGTAATATTGGTCATAGTCTGGGTTGCCTATTTCTTTTCAAACATACTGTGGGTAAAGCTCAGGGTCGATGGAATCGGCGCATTGATGGTTTCCATTATCCGCTCATATTCCGTTCGGCAAATTTTCCACTCACCATTTTCTAGGCGATAGTGATCTGTGTAGATGGCCGTGCCAAACAGCATCCAGTTTTGCTCTTTATTGAACACGAGGTCCTGCAGGTACCACTTTCCGCGTGCCTCATTTTCGCTTAGCAACTCGATTTCAGGGTGGTGGCCATTGTGCATGGTTAGCACATTGGGGCTATCCATGTGGCCGCGCAGGCCAGCGATGAGTTCGCTGCGGTTGTCGAAGCTATATTTGCCGCCGTCGTAGCGGGCAACGCAGTCTTCACTGAGCGTGCTTTCCAATAATTGCCAGTCGTGGGTATCTACTGCGCGCAAGTAAACATATTTGAGACGTTTAATCGCCTCGATCTGTAAAAGTTGGTCAGCGGAGCTGGCGTTCATAGCGAATGTTCCTGTTTGGTCTTTATGTTGCCGCAATGCGGTTGTTATCGACCCTGATTCTAGGGTAAGCGACGCGGAACAACATGCTCTGTATGGGTGACGTTATATTGCTTCAAAATATTGAATTTGGTGAAAAAAAATGTACAGCAGTACTTGTCGGCAGGCGGGGTCTGCTAAGCTCGGCCATTTTTTGGAGGGTACGTGGTGCGCGTAATTACCGTAAACACCAACGGTATTCGAGCAGCAGCTCGCAAGGGTTTCTTTTCCTGGCTGGAATCTCAGCAGGCTGATGTGGTTTGTATTCAGGAAACCAAGGCCCAGTAACACCAGCTAAGTGACCCACTGTTCCACCCTCAGGGTTATGTATCGGCCTTCAATGATGCGCACAAGAAAGGGTATAGCGGCACGGCCATTTATTGCCGCACGCCGCCACAACGCTTTGTTTGCGAGCTGGGCTGGGACCCGCTGGACAGCGAGGGGCGGTATGTCAGAGCCGATTACGACAAGCTCAGTGTTATCTCTCTTTACATGCCCTCCGGCTCAAGCAGTGACGCGGCGCAGCAAAAGAAAGATGATTTTCTGGAAAAGATATACCCGCATTTTGTCGAGCTAAAAGCCCAGGGCAGGGAGCTGATCATTTGTGGCGACTGGAATATGTGCCACCGCGAAATTGACCTAAAAAACTGGCGCGCGAATCGCAAAAATTCAGGCTTTTTGCCCCACGAGCGGGCGTGGCTGGATAAGCTTTATGACGAAGCGGGTTTTGTTGATGCCTTTCGGCAGATTAACACCGAGGCGGTATACACCTGGTGGTCGAACCGAGGGCAGGCCTATGCCAACAATGTTGGTTGGCGGCTCGACTATCATGTGGTCACCCCAGGGCTCATCGATAGCATTCGCGATGGCTGGGTATACCGCGAAGAACGCTTTTCCGATCATGCGCCTTTTATAATGGACTATGACATCTCGCTTTGAATCTGGGCCTTGTGTACTATATTTCGCTCGGGATCTGCTGAGCAGCCCAAATTGAGGGCTTTCGCCCGGCTTTTTTAGTTTTGTTTAAGGAAACACGATGAGCTTTTTTATCTCTCAAGCCCACGCACAAACTGCTGGCGCTGCAGGCGCCCCTCCGGGCGGTGAGTTGTTCCAGATCGGCTTTCTGGTGCTGATGTTCGGCCTTTTTTACTTCATTGCGATTCGTCCTCAGCGCAAGCGTCAAAAAGAGCACGCGGCAATGGTCGCCGCTCTGGCAAAAGGCGACGAGGTGGTTACCAGTGCGGGTATTCTCGGCAAAGTCACCAAGCTTGACGATGACTATGTTGTGTTGAGTGTTGCGGACAACGTAGAGCTGAAGTTCCAGCGCGTTGCTGTGCATGCAGTGCTGCCCAAGGGCACGCTCAAAGCCATTTAATACCGTAAACGGGGCGCATCAAGCGCCCCGTTTTCATTTCACGTCATAAACGAGCGATTGCGGGTTTTACATGACTCTCCCGACTCAGTTCACGCCCCCACGTCTGGGCCTAGCCAATCTACCAACACCGCTCCAGCCTCTGACACGTCTGCAGGAAGCTCGCCCTGGTCCGCGCATTTGGGTAAAGCGCGACGACCTAACGGGCTGCGCACTGTCTGGCAATAAAATACGCAAGCTGGAATTCAGTTTGGCGCAGGCGTTGGAAGAGGGCTGTGACACCATCATTACCTGTGGTGGCTTACAGTCCAACCATTGTCGGGCCACCGCCTTGCTGTGCGCTCAGCTCGGTTTGAAGTGCCACCTGCTACTGCGCGGCGAGAAGCCCGAACATGCCGATGGAAACTTACTGCTCGACCAATTAGCGGGCGCCCAGATTTCGGCTTATCCCGCCAAGCAATTTCAGGCTCAGCTGCCGCAGTTACTCGCGCAGTTGCAGCAGTACTACGCCGACAGAGGGCGGCGCGCGTTTATCATACCCACGGGAGCATCCGATGCAGTGGGGGTTTGGGGGTATTTCTCGGCGTGTGCCGAGTTAGCCGACGATTTTCGCCACCACGACATTCGTCCACGCCATATTATCTGCGCAACCGGCTCCGGCGGCACTCAGGCTGGCTTGACCGCTGGAGCCCACTATTATCTGGCCGGTAGCCGCGTGTGGGGAGTGAATGTCTGCGACGATGAAGCGTGGTTCTTAAATAAAGTGGCCCAAGACCTGCATGATTGGCAGCACCGTTACGACTTAGACGTCGCATTGGACGACTTACAGGTGAGTGTTATCGATGGTTACGTTGGGCCGGGCTATGCGTTGGCCGACGAAAAGGTTTATCAAACCATCGCTGACCTTGCCGCGACCGAGGGCCTTATTCTGGACCCTGTGTACACAGGGAAGGCCTTTCATGCGTTGCTGGAAGAGCGCGACAACGGCCGCTTTGGTGACGATGGGGACATCGTCTTTGTGCATACCGGCGGCATTTTTGGCGTCTTCCCGCATCGGCAGCATTTTACTTCATTGGGTGGATGACTATTTGGCCTGCTATTAGCGGGCCAGCAGCGACTATGCACCGCGACCCAATAACAACGATTAGGTAGCGCTATGGAAACAATTACATCGGTCATTGTCGGCCTCAATGGTCTGGTGTGGGGCTGGCCCATGCTTATTCTTATTCTCGGCACCGGGGCCTACCTGATGGTGGGGCTGGGCTTTATGCCACTGCGCAGAATCCCCCAGGCCTTTGGTCTGTTATTTCGCGGTCGCAAAGGCGAGCAGGACAGCGGCGATATCAGTCCCTTTCAGGCCTTAATGACCTCCTTATCTGCAACGATCGGCACCGGTAATATCGCCGGTGTTGCCACAGCGATCGCGCTCGGCGGTCCCGGTGCGCTGTTTTGGATGTGGTGCACTGCATTGGTGGGTATGGCAACCAAGTACGCCGAGGCGGTGTGTGCCGTGCACTATCGCGAACAAGACGAGCAGGGCAACTTCAGCGGCGGCCCGATGTATTACATAAAAAATGGTCTGGGGCCAAAGTGGCGTTGGCTGGCGGCAACCTTTGCATTTTTCGGTGTCTTTGCGGGCTTTGGCATTGGCAATACGGTTCAGGCTAACTCTGTGGCCGATGCGCTTCACGCCACGTTTTCTCTGCCGGTATGGGTAACCGGCGCGGTGTTGGCAACAGCGGTCGCGCTGGTGGTGTTGGGCGGGGTGAAGCGAATCGCCTCGGTCGCCGGCGTGCTAGTGCCCGTCATGGCGGTGGCGTATATGGCGATGGGCCTCGTTATTATTGCGATGAATATCAGCGAAATTCCGGCGCTGTTTTTACTGGTAATCGATGCCGCCTTTAATGGCGCGGCGGCGGTTGGCGGATTTGCCGGCGCGAGTGTGGTGGCCGCGATACGCTTTGGTGTGGCGCGGGGAATATTTTCCAACGAGGCTGGCTTGGGCAGTGCGCCAATTGCCCACGCCGCCGCAAGAACACACAATTCGGTGAACCAGGGCCTGATCGCCATGCTGGGTACCTTTATCGATACCATTTTGGTGTGCAGCATTACTGGCTTTGTCATTCTGTTGTCTGGGGCATGGCAGGGCGGCGAAAGTGGCGCGGCGCTGTCGGCGTTGGCCTTCGACAGCTTGATCGGCGGCGGTGACTTTATTGTGTCCGTGGGCTTGGCGGTCTTTGCGTTTACCACCATGCTGGGCTGGGCCTACTACGGCGAGCGCTGCGTGGTGTATTTTTTTGGCACTCACGCTATTTTTGCCTTTCGCCTGGCCTGGGTCGCGGCAATTCCCCTCGGCGCGATGGCGGAGCTCGATTTTATCTGGCTATTGGCCGATACCCTGAACGCGCTGATGGCGCTGCCGAACTTGCTGGCATTGTTACTGCTCAGTCCGGTGGTTTTTGCGTTGACGCGTGAGCGCCTGGGCAGCAATGGCTCAGCGGAAGCGCGCGAATGAGCGGTATAGGCGCTAGCTTATCTGGCGCATTGCAGCGCCTGAACCCGCGGCGGATTCTCGTTCTTCTCGACGATATTGATGCCGAAGCAGACAGTTACCGTTTATCGCGCCCGGCGGCGCTCAGGCGGGTTTTTGCGGTGCTGGCCTGTGTGTCCGTGAGTTTGCTGCTCATCCACTACTTAAAGTTTTCCTCTAGCCTGCAAACCCTGCTCCAGTGGCTCAGTGAAGTGCAGGGGCGTACACCGAACTATTGGTGGTGGGAGCTGCGTCGCAGTGGCTACGGTGAGTTGCTGTCCTACCTGTGGTGGACCACTTGGCATGTGGTTGGCTACGTGCTGCTGCCGTGGCTGATAATTCGCCGCGTAATGGGCGAGCGCATGCGCCATTTTGGCTGGGGCTGGGGGGACACCCACCGGCACTGGCAGGGCTACCTGCTGTTGCTCAGTCCAATTCTTGTGTTCATTTACCTGGCCAGTTTTCGGCCCGATTTTTTACAGCACTATCCCTTCTATAAACAGGCGGGTAGAAGCTGGTTTGACTTCATTAGTTGGGAGCTTCTGTACCTCACCCAGTTTATCTGCCTGGAGTTCTTCTTTCGCGGCTTTGTGCTGCAGGGCTTGCGTCCGGCCATCGGCGCGAACGCAATCTGGGTAATGTGTGTTCCCTATCTGATGATCCACTTTCCGAAGCTGTGGCCTGAAGCGGTGGGTGCCATCCTGTTTGGGTTGTTTCTGGGTATATTGGCGCTGCGCTCGCGATCTATCTGGGGCGGCTTTTTCGTTCATGCCGGTGTCGCGGTTGGTATGGATGTGGCCTCTTTACTGCGCCAGGGACGAATACCCGAGACGTTTTGGCCCTTTTAAATCCAGCCAACGCGACGACTTACTTCCCCGCATTTTTGTGCGAATAACGGTGGAATAGCGCCGTTATAGCGCAAAACAGCGCAACGCCGAGCGCCGCAATGCTGCCGCCAATATAGGCAAATAACACCGGCGCTTGCATCATGGTCGACATCAGCGAGTCTTGGTAATAGAAAAACCATTGATGCTCTGCCGGAAACACCCAAATATGCAGTTGGTAGAAGACCGCTTCAAAGCCAAAAACGCCCAGCAGGCCAGCTATTAACACAGAGACGCCAAGCAATTTACCCAGTTGCTGAGTCAGAGGCGGGAAGGGCGCCTTGCGGCGTATTTTTGCCAATGTCCAAACGGTCCAGGCCATCGCGGTAAGGATAACGAGCAAGCGAGTTGCACTAATCAGATGCGCAACATCTTGGAGGTGGATAATTTCCGCCTCGTGCAACAGGGCGACAGCGCGGGTTCGCCCCGCGGCGCGATAGCTTATCTCCTCAAGGCCTTCGCCGCCGCTGTGCACGGCGCGAACAATCTCCGCAAAGAGCGTGATGCGCTGTGCTCGGTCAGTCGTTTCAAAGCCATCCTTAAAGCGATTTTGGGGGCCGTATTCCGCGATGGTTTCAGCGATGCCAATATGGTCGTGAAAAAAGCCGTAAAAGTAGTTGAGCTGCGCTGATAGCAGCCATGCAAGGCCGGCGGCAAGCACCAAGGTTAATAGGGCGTAGAGGCCATTGCTTGCGCCGCTGCGCAGGCGGTGAACGTTGCCAGCGGTGCGCTTAGTCATAGTAGCGCTCAACCCGTGATGACACCTGAGTGAACAGCTCATAGCTGATGGTGCCGCAGCGCTCGGCGACCTCCGCGGCACTCACGCCCTGGCCCCAAAGGGTGACCTCGTCGCCAACCTTAACGTGGTCGACGTCAGTGACGTCGGCGGTGAGTAAGTCCATGGAAACACGCCCGGCCAACGAGGCGCGCTGACCATTCACCATTAGCGGTGTACCGTCAGTGGCGTGGCGCGGGTAGCCATCGGCATAGCCAGCGCCAATAGTGGCGATGAGGCGTTGTTCCCTGGCCTGCCAACGCCGCCCGTAACCGACGCCGTCGCCCGGGTAAACGGTTTTAAGCGCGATAATCCGGCTCTTGAAGTGCATGACCGGGCGCAGCGCGTTATCGCCCGTTAATGTCCCCGTGGGGTCGTCGCCGTAGAGCATAATGCCTGGCCGTTGCCACTGAGCATGGGTGTGCGGGTGGGCAATGATCGCGGCGGAATTAGCCAGGCTTAAAGGGAATGAGCCCAGTGCTCGACTGCTGCTGAACAGACGCTCAGCCTGTTCTTCGGTGACTTCTGCCCGAGGTGTATCGGCATCACTAAAGTGGCTCATGTGAATTACTTCTTTCACATTTTTGCTACCGACGAGAAGCTGCTGCGCGGCCACAAAATCCTCATGGCTCATGCCCAAACGGTTCATGCCGACATTGCGCTTAAGCCAAATTGACAGGGGGGTAGTTAAGCGAGCGCCGGAAAGCCGTTGTGCATCCTCTAGGCGATGAATAACCAAGTCCAGGCGCGCCTCGGCGCAGTGTTTAAGCGTGTTGTCATCAACCAGGGTGCCGAGCAGAAGCAAACGTTTGGACGGCGCGTGTTCGCGCAGTGCCAGTGCTTCACACAGGCGCGCCAAGCCAAAGCCCTGAGCGCGTTCGCCGAGGGTGTCGGCAACCCAATTCGCGCCGTGACCGTAGCCATTGGCCTTGAGCATGGCTAAGATAGCGCCGCCCGGCGCTAACTGTTTCACAACAGCGAGATTGTGGCGCAGTGCCGCTGCATCAAATTCCAACCAGGTTGTATTATGCAAGATATGTTGCCGCTCCGAAGCCTGTTGAGAGATTACCGCTGTCGCGTCCCGCGTAATTCTACCGCCCTCTGGTTTACCCTGACAGTGTTTCTGCTCGGTGTTTCTCCGGCGTGGTCTGACAATCAATGCCCGCCGCGCTATTCACCTGCAGACGCCGACGATGCGCTTTATATCAGTGTGTCGGCTTGGCAGGCGATGCAGGCACAACGTCGCCTTATCCAGCGCTGCCCAACCCTGGCGGCAGATTTTGCATGGGCGACTTTTTTCAGCGGGCCCGCAACGCAACAGGCCGTTACTGAGTCTGCGAATTATGCTGCGCTGGCGACCTCAGTGGAGGCCCGCGATCAACTGCGCCTCGTAAGAGTCGCCCATGTTTTGTTGGGGGCGTCGCAAGATTTCAGCGTGTCGGCTGCGGTGCGCCGCCTGCGCCGGGAATTCCATCGACAGCCGATGATTTATCGGGATAAAGCCCTGGCGCTAAGCAATCGACTTGCTGAGTTTCTGCCAAGGGTGTCCATTGACGGTCGCCGCGGCCTCGCGTTGCCTGCGCATCCGGGCTATTACCTGATAGCAGGGGAGCAGGGCAGACCTGAACTGGTGTTTAGCGCCGCAACGCCGCAACGCGAGCAGAGCAGTGGTGCGGTTTTTTTTATTAACGCGCAGGCCCGAAGAGTCCGTGTTTGGCCACAGGCTGGCGTCCAGCAATGGCAGGTGGGGCGCCTATACAGCCAGTACCGCATGGGGGACGCCTGGTGCACTGCCACGGCACTAACACGGCGCTGGCTGATAACGGCAGCGCACTGCTTGTTTGAACCGCGCTCGCCTGCACGCAGAGCGCATTCGGTGGTGTTCTACCCGGCGCGCGATGGCGCGCCAAACCCGGAAATCCCGGCGGTGGCGGCGTGGACATTGGATCACAAGCATGCACAATTGCTTGCTGGCGACCTCGCTGCCTATGCAGGTAGTGACGTAGCACTCGTACAACTTGCCTTGCCGATTACTGGGCACTTTATCGGCGCGCCATTGGCAGTGCTGTCTGCAAATGATGCGGCCGTAGAGATGGTTTCCTACCCAAGCGCGTCGTCGTCCGGCGGTTTGTGGTTGAGTCGCTGTCAGACGAGTCCGCGCAGTGAGGTAGGTGGTGACCTTACTCTTGTCGGGCTCGACTGCTTGAATCAGCCGGGCCAAAGTGGCGCCATGCTGCGCGAGGGAATGAAAGCGGTTGGGGTATTGTCGGCGAATGTCAGTAGCGAGGACATCGCCGCCACATCGATAGCGGCTGTATTTTCCCAGGCATTAATCGACGATATCGCCTTGATTCGTCAGGGCAGCAAGCCGCGCTCGATGAACTGGCAGCGTTTGCAATTCTAGCTTCGGCTCTTGTCTGCACTTCGCCATCTTGTATAGTGGAGGCGCTACGTATTGAGGGACATTCATGCCCAAGGGATTTGAAGACAAGTTAGTCGTTGCGATTTCATCACGGGCGCTGTTTAACTTGGATGACAGTCATCAGGTGTTTGAAACGCAGGGGCTGGACGCGTATCAACAATATCAAATCGATCGCGAAGATGAGGTGCTCGATAAAGGCGAGGCCTTCAATATTGTTGAGCGCTTACTCAAACTTAACGACTTGCTGAAAGAACCGCGCGTTGAGGTTATTTTATTGTCTCGCAATTCCGCGGATACCGGCCTGCGGATATTTAACTCTATAGAGCACTACGGTTTGAACATACGCCGTGCCGCCTTTAGTGGTGGGGCGAGTCCCTACAATTACGTGTCGGCGTTTGGCTGCCACCTGTTTTTATCCACCCATGCCGAAGACGTGCGTCGAGCACTTGAAAACGGCGTTGCTGCAGCGACCTTGTTACCACGCAGTAAAAAGTCTGAGCAGTCAACGCAGCGCGAACTGCGTTTTGCTTTTGACGGTGATGCCGTGCTGTTTTCCGATGAGGCAGAACAGATATACAAACAGCAGGGGCTTGAGGCCTTTACAGCCAGTGAAGTGGAGGCGGCGGACCGCCCGCTGAGTGGCGGCCCCTTTAAACCCTTCCTGTCAGCACTAAATACCTTACAGCGAGAATTCCCATCGGACGCGCCGCCAATTCGAACTGCCTTGGTGACTGCTCGGTCGGCACCGGCGCACAAGCGCGTGATACGTACACTGCGCGAGTGGAATATCCGGATCGATGAGTCACTATTTTTGGGTGGTCTTGAAAAGGGCGAGTTCTTGAAAGCCTATGGTGCGGATGTATTTTTCGACGATCAGCAAAGTCACTGTGAATCAGCCAGTGAACATGTGCCAGCCGGGCATGTCCCGCACGGTATTGCTAACGCCTCACAGGCTTAGCCGTTGTATTTGGAGACAATAATCAATGAAACTTCAGCAGTTACGCTACATCTGGGAAGTGGCCCATCACGAGATGAACGTATCCGCAACGGCGCAGAGCTTGTTTACCTCCCAACCAGGGATCAGTAAGCAAATTCGCATGCTAGAGGATGAGCTGGGCGTGGAAATCTTCGCGCGCAATGGCAAACATCTGACACGGGTAACGCCGGCGGGCGAGGCAATATTAAAAGAAGCCGGAGAAATACTGCACAAGGCTGAGGGCATCAAAAGCATCGCTCAGGAGTTTAAAAACCCGAGCAAAGGCAGCCTGTCTATCGCCACCACGCACACGCAGGCGCGCTACGCGTTGCCGCCGGTGATCAAAACCTTTATCGAGCGTTATCCCGATGTGTCCCTGCACATGCACCAGGGAACGCCCATGCAAATATCGGAGCTGGCGGCGAATTTCGGTGTGGACTTCGCCATTGCCACGGAGGCCCTGGAGCTATTTAGCGACCTGATAATGATGCCGTGCTATCGCTGGAACCGGGCGATACTGGTGCCGCGAGATCATCCTTTAGCCAGCGTCTCCAAACTGTCTGTGGAGGATGTTGCTGCCCATCCTATCGTCACTTACGTATTTGGTTTCACTGGTCGCTCAAAATTAGACGATGCGTTTATACAGCGCGGCTTGGAGCCTAAAGTCGTGTTCACGGCCACCGATGCCGACGTTATTAAAACCTATGTCAGGCTTGGCCTGGGCATTGGTATTGTCGCGCAAATGGCTTACGACCCCGAGGTTGATAGCGACCTGGTTGCCCTCGATGCCAGCCACCTTTTCGAAGCAAGCGTTACCAAAGTGGGCTTCCGCCGCGGCACGTATATGCGCAAATTTATGTACGACTTTGTCGAATTATTTGCTCCGCATCTGACGCCGGAGCTCGTTGACCAGGCCTACCAATGCCATAGCAAAGCCGACCTGGAAGCGCTGTTTGCGCCTATCGAGTTGCCCACCCTTTAGCGAGATCGCTCCGGTGTTGACCTGAGGCGTTGCTTTTAGCGGGGCAAGCCGTTAGATTGACCGCCTTTTTTACTTGAGGAGACTTTCGCCGTGGAAATCGCATGCCTGGACCTGGAAGGTGTACTGATTCCGGAAATCTGGATCGACTTCGCCGAACGCACGGGTATTGAGGCGCTAAAAGCGACGACCCGCGATATTCCCGACTACGATGTGCTGATGCAGCAACGTCTTCGTTTGTTGGACGAAAACGGCCTTGGCCTGCCCGATATTCAAGCGGTGATTGCCGATATGCGGCCGATGGAAGGTGCGCGCGAGTTTTTGGATTGGCTGCGGGCACGCTTTCAGGTGGTGATCCTCTCCGATACCTTTTACGAGTTTGCTGCGCCATTGATGGCCCAGCTCGGCTGGCCAACCCTGCTGTGTCACAAGCTGGAAACCGACAATGTCGGAAAGGTGGTCGACTATAAAATTCGCCAAGTAAACCCTAAACGCCAGTCGGTATTGGCGCTGAAAACCCTGTATTACCGCATTATTGCCGCTGGTGATTCATACAATGACACCACCATGCTCGCGGAAGCAGACGCCGGTATTTTGTTCAAAGCACCGAGCAATGTGATCGAAGAGTTCCCGCAATTTCCAGCGGTGCACGACTATGAAGCGCTGAAGTTGGAGTTTTTGAAGGCCTCTAACCGCAACCTGAGCTTGTAACGAGCGCTACTCAGGCTCGGCAAGCACCGCCATGAGCTTGCCGAGCTTCTCTTCCGTTTCGACAAATTCCATCTTTGCCTCAGAATCGGCAACAATGCCGCCGCCGGCCCAGCCGCTAATCTGCCCGTTGTGGCAAACAAAGCTTCGAATGGTAATCGAGCTGTCCAGCCGCCCACTCGCCGACAAATAGAACACGCTTCCGCAGTACAGCGATCGTCGGTTTGGTTCAAGTTCGGCAATAATTTCCATCGCCCGTCGTTTAGGCGCGCCGGTGATGGAGCCACCCGGAAAGCAATCCATTAGCGCCTTAAGCGGGGTGATCTCGGGGTTTAGCGTACCGCGAATGGTGCTTACCAGGTGATGAACCGTGTTAAAGCTTTGCAGCTCAAGCAAACGTTCGACCTGCACACTGCCCGCTGTGCTGTTTTTACCCAGGTCATTGCGTAGCAGGTCAACAATCATCACATTTTCCGCGCGATTTTTTTCACTGGCCTCCAGGGCCTCGGCATTCGTCTTGTCCGTTACCGGGTCGGGGGATCGTGGCGCGGTCCCTTTGATGGGCTGGGTTAGCATGCTGCCCTTATCGATTTCAATAAAACGCTCGGGGGAAAGGGATAACAGCTGGCATTCCCCTAAATCGAGATAGGCGGAAAAGGGCGCTGCGGCGACCTTTCTCATGCGTTTATAGGCCTGCCACGGGGAGCCTGAGTAGGGCGCGCTAAACTGGCGAGTGAGATTGATCTGGTAGCAATCACCGTCGAGGATATAGCGCTGAATCGCCTCGAAGCAGCGAGCGTAGTCCGGCCAGTCCAGATGGCTATGAAATGGCGCAGTTAGCATAAATGTGGCGTCGTTGACGGCGTGCTCGAGGGCCGATGACGACAGCTGGCGCGCTATCTTGCTTTGGCAGCCAGGCTGTAACACCAGCTCTGCGCACTGCGTGTGGTGGTCAACAATAATTGCCCAGTCGTAAATGCCAACGTGCAGCAGCGGCAGTTCAGCAGAGGGGGAGAGGTTTATATCCCTGGCCTCGCCAAGCTCATAGTTGATACAGCCAATCGCCCCGCCGCAGAAGGGCAAATCGTCGGCGCTGTGCATGCCGGCAACGGCTTGCTCTATAGCGGCCTCCGCCTGTGAAAGCAATACACCGATAGTCGTGTTATCACGTGGCGCAATGCTGATTATAGTGGTGGGATCGGCACTAATGATGCTGTAGCGGCCGCGGTCGCTATGGGGCTTTCCCGAATCGATAAACACTGGATTCGGCGCCGACGCCACAGCCTCGAAGTAGCGGCTGCTGTCTGCAAAATAGGCTAAAGGACGGCGTTGGAGGTTGGGCATTGCTGCGGCGATAGTGCTCTTGAAAGCGGGTTGGCAAAGACTGATTGTACGTGCTAGGCCTATGAAAAATCTAGCATTTTGTCACCGATAGTGATCGGTATGGTCACCCATATCAGATTGACAGCGCCACCGCCCTAAAGTAATGTTAGCCGCCGCTTTGAGAATCAAATAAGCCGTCGTTGGAATGACACCTAGAACGGCACGTTCTCAATCATCCGTCGCTCACATGCCAGTTGGCAGGAATCTAGGCAGCCTGAAATTCAGTGGCTGTGGATTACTTCAGCCTGTATGCGGGTGCGGAAACAAAACAATATTGCATCTGGGACTGACAGGCATGAGTAAAAAAGAGCAATTGACTCCCTCGCTGAATAATCCATTCGCGCAGAAATCCGAGCTGGAATTCACTGTGCCCGGTCAAATTGACTACGATCCGGGCCTCTATGAAGCTGCGCTTCAAGCAGGTTACGACTTGCAGCAGCGCCCAATGAAGGCTGCGGGAATTAAAGGCGTTCAAAAGCAACACGAAAAGAAACGCATGACTATCTGGGAACGTATCCAGGTACTTGCGGACGATGGCAGTGAGCCAAAGGTGCTCTACCAAAACTGGGGTAAAAACCTCGATGGAGCCTCACTGGTAACCGCCATTGTTAAGGTTAACGGTCGCGATGTCGCGATGTACGGCCACGACTTCACCGTTCGCGCGGGTTCCATGGATGCCACCAACGGCACCAAGCTGGCCAATCTTTTCCAGCTTGCCGGTAAACTGGGTATTCCCCTGGTCGGCATGAACGACTCTGCGGGGGCGTACATTCCCGCGGGTGTCGGCGGCCTTGACGGTTATGCCGAGGCCTTTACGGCACTGCGTAAGATCAACGGTGTGGTGCCTTCGATTATGTGCATGTTCGGCTATAACGCCGGTGGCGGTGCTTATCTGCCGCGTCAGGGCTCATTTGTTATTCAGCCCAACGACACCTTCTTTGGCCTGACTGGCCCAGGTGTTGTTAAGTCGGTACTGGGCGAAGACGTAACCGCCGATGAACTCGGTGGCCCCAGTGTTCACAGCCAGTCTGGCGTTACAGACTTTGTTGTGCCTGATGAAGTTGCAGCGCTGCGCAAAGTTAAAGAGCTGCTGAACTACCTGCCAGACAACGCATCGTCTAAGCCTCCCTTCCAGCCGACGTCTGACCCACTGAATCGCAAAACCTGGGATATCGACCTGCTGCTGAAGAAGGCCTTTAACAGCCCAACCGGTTTCAACACGCCCTTTGATATCAGCATTATCATTCAACAGATGTGCGATCACGGCGACTATTTTGAAATTCAGCCAGAGCGCGCTCGTAACACCATTTGTGCGCTTGGCCGTATCGGCGGGAATGTTGTGGGCTTTGTCGCCAACAACTCAGCCGTGTCATCGGGCCAGATCGATATAGACGCCGCCTACAAAAACGCGCGCTTCATCCGCTTCTGTAATGTCTACAACATTCCGGTGATCTTTATGGAAGACACCACCGGCTTCCTGCCCGGTCGCGACCAGGAAACGGGTGGTATTGTTCAAGCCGGACGCGCCATGCTCGACGCGATTATCGACCTGCGCACACCGCGCTTCCTGATGATTGTGCGCAACGCCTTCGGCGGCGCATACGCCTCCTTCAACAACTATCCAACGGGTGCGGATTTCGTCTGCGCGTTGCCAACCACTCGCCTGGCCGTAATGGGGCCTGCCGGGGTTGAGTACGTGTATAAAGATGAGGTGCGCAAAATCCGTGGTTCAATCAAGTCTCGCATCGCCGAGGCAACCCAGCAGAATATTGCCGCCGGCATGGTCGAGGGCGAGGCGCGCAGCCAAGCTGAAGCGGCAGTTGCCGAGTGGCAAAAGCAAGAAGAAGCGCTGTTAACCCAACGCTACGAAAAAGAACTGATGAACCCCAATGAAGCACTGAGCCTGGGATCGATTTCCCAGATCGTCATGCCTGCGGACCTGCGAAAAGTCCTGGGCGAGCAATTGGAGCTGCACTTGAAAGCGTACACGCCTGAGCCGATGTCCGGTCCTCAGCGCGAGTTCCACTAAGCAGCCTTGCTCGACAACAACTACTAGACGATTCGCTTAAGAGGTTATCAACGTGCAGACAAGCAATAATTACTACCTGAACAACCCGCTGATCCACAAAGACCGTCAGCTGGCTAAATCTAACTCAGAATGGGTGAGAAGTTTTTCTTGTAAAGACTTGAAACCATTGATTATTTGTCGCGGCCCCATCCGTAAAGAAGCGATGGATGTTTTCGACGAAATGGGCATTAACGGCTACGGCATTTTGCTGTCCGAGAAAGACTCGATCACCTATACCAATGCCCTGGCGCCAGAACTGCGCACACTGACCGACCCCGATCGTGTGCACCGTGTGCCGGATTACACCGGTGCCACCAAAGAAGAACGCAACAAGCGCATCCAGCAGATCATTCGCATTGCCCACGATAATGGCTACAACGCCATCTTCGCGGGCTATGGCTTTATGTCGGAAGATGCCGACATGGTCGAAGCGATGGAGAAGGCCGGCCTGAACTTTATCGGGCCTTGTTCATTCACGCAGAAATCGGCGGGTATGAAGGACCAGGCTAAGCGCACCGCGCTGGAGACTGGTGTATCGGTTACGCCGGGTGTGAATAACGCCACTAGTCTGGCGCTGTTTGCCAAATACGGCAAAGATGGCCTCGAAGCCTGCGCAAAAGACAATAATCTCAATGTCGACTTCGCTAGCTGCAAAGACGATGAAGAAAAAGCCCTGGCGTTGCTTGCGGCGTCCTATGAAGCGGGTATCGATATTATCGATGCCGCCGACATCGGCGCTGCCCTGCAGGTTGAAGCCAAGCGCATGTTGGCTGAAAAGCCCAATAACCGCTTCCGCCTGAAAGCCATTGCCGGTGGCGGTGGTAAAGGTCAGCGTATCCTGCAATCGGCCAATTCTTACGAAGGCGCCAGCCTCGAAGAAAAGGTTGAGAAAGCGGCTGAAAATGTCCCCTCATTGGTGCTCGAGTGCTTGATCGAGCTGAAAACCAACGGTGTTGGCGACAACAAAAACGTATTGATTGAAATGAACATTGATACCACTCGCCACCAGGAAATCCAGGTGGTGGGTAACGGCGAGTGGTGCATGACGATGGGTGGTCGCGACTGCTCATTGCAGATGCACGAGCAAAAGTTGCTCGAGGTATCGGTGACCGAGGAAGAGCTGGTTGCCGCCATCGCCGTCGCTGAAGCCGAGGGCAAAGAGGGCGAGCTGGCTCAATTGAAGAAAGATCTGGTCATTCTTCAAAAAATGGAAGAAGAGGGCGCCATCTTTGGCCAAGCAGTAAAACTCGACTCTGTCGGCACATTTGAGTGTATCGTCGACGGTGAAGCGCACTATTTCATGGAGATGAATACGCGTATTCAGGTTGAGCACCGTGTTACTGAGCTGTGCTACAAGCTTAAGTTCACCAACCCGGATGACCCCAGCGACTTCTTCATTGTTGAAAGCTTGGTCGAAGTGATGGCGCTGTTGGCCCGTCACGGTAAGCGTTTGCCCAAGCCAGAGCGCATTGTGCGTGAAAAAACCTCGGTGGAAGCGCGTATGAACGCGACCAACCAAGCGCTTCAGCCCCACGCGGGCGGCATTATCGAAAACTGGTCCAACGCGATTCCCGGTGAGATTCGCGATGACCAGGGTATTTCCACCCACAACCCGGATACCGACGTGTTTATGAAGTACCACCTCGCTGGTGCGTACGACTCAAACATTGCACTGCTGCTCACCACCGGTGAAACCCGGATGGACAGCTACCAGCGCCTGGCGGAGATTCTGCGTCGCACTGAGCTGCGCGGCAAGGATCTGGCAACCAACCTGGAGTTCCACTACGGCTTGGTGCATTGGTTTATCGGCAACGGCATCAATGCTCGCCCAAGCACCCGGTTCATCGTGCCGTATCTGACCTTGGTTGGTTTGCTCAAGGAGCAAGCGAATCAGCTCGACCTGGATTACGCCTACGGTGAAATTCGCCAGCGTTATCTGGACGAGAACAGCGATCAGGCCGCGGAGTGGGCGGCTGTGCTCGATGCCAAAAAGCTGCTGTTTACACGCCCGCTGGAGCGCCTGTTCGCAGAGCCTCACTACATGTCGGGCTGGCTGAGCATCAACAAGAAAGCGCTGCAAATGACCGACAACGGCGTGCAGTGGCTGGAAAACCCAATTCTTCTGCTCGATCGTCTGTATCACTACTTGAACATGGATTATGAAACGGGCAAGCCCGCGCGTTACATGATCTGGGATCACGATGCAGAGATCCTCAGTGATGCTGTTAGCTTCTACAAGGCCTTGGAAGAGAAGTTGGCGACACAGGACTTCACCGCCATTGAGCAAGCTATCGCGGGTGATGCGCCACAGGGTATTAGCAGCGAAGAATGGGCATCAGTACGCAGCGCTCACGCCGGTTACATGGCGGGAACGGAGCTATTGGCCATTCTTGCGCACATTGCCTCAACCACCGGGTTCTTTGACTTGGCGGTACAGCCGGACTTGAGCATTGATATTCCCGAGCGCCTCACCGATGACGCACTGCAAAAGCGCATGGCGAAGGTGCTGGTACCACCGCCGGTGGCCAAGTCAGACGAAATCCTCGCTGCCAGCGGCGGTATGTTCTACCCGCGCGAAGCGCCGGGTATGGACGTATTTGTCAACGAAGGTGATCACTTCGAAGCCGGCGACACGCTCTACATTGTTGAAGTAATGAAAATGTTCAACAAAGTCGTTGCACCGTTCTCGGGTACCATCGAGAAGGTGTTGATCGATGGCGATGGTGTGATTATTAAGAAGGGGCAACCCCTGTTCAAAGTGAACCCCGACGAGAAGATCGAAGTGGTAACCCCTGAGCAGATTGCTGTCGAGCGTCGCGCTGCGACCGATGGTTTTCTTAAACACATTGCTTAAGCTCGTCTAATCGACGGCGACCGGTGTGGGGCAGCTAAGCCCCGCGCCGGTTTGCCCTGACGTATTCGGAGTATTTATGATCACTGCACTAGACCATATCGCCATCGCTGTGCCGGATTTGGAAAAGGCCATCAAACGTTTCATGGAAGACTTTGGTTTGCCTTTTGAAGGCACTGAAGACGTTGAAAGCGCGAAGACCTCGACGGCGTTTTTCCCGCTTCCCCCAACCAGTATTGAGCTCGTTCACCCGCTTAATGGTGAAGGCCCTATCGCCAAGTACCTGGAGAAAAAGCCAGGCGGCATCCACCACCTATGCTTTCGCAGCGATGACATCGAGGCCGATGTCGCGCGTTTGAAAGAGAAGGGCTACCAGTTTTTGTCAGATGCGCCGTCACCCGGTGCGCATGGCTGCCAAGTTATCTTTATCCACCCCAAGTCTTGCGACGGCGTCCTGATTGAAATCAATCAGCCCGCTGCCGACCACTAATCACTCCTAGTCGCCATAGCTACTCACAGAAGCGGCGTGGCACTGACACACGACAGGTACTCGTATATGGCCGATTACAAAGCCCCAGAGATTTCGTTGGACGAATGGCAGAACATTGCCAATAAATCGCTTGAACGCAGCAACAAGTCATTGGATGACTTGGTTTGGAATACCCCAGAGGGTATTGATGTAAAACCGCTGTACACTGCAGAAGATACTGCTGATCTGCCGTATACCAATACCTTCCCAGGCGTTGAGCCCTTTATCCGCGGGCCACAGCCAACCATGTACGCCGGCCGTCCCTGGACAATACGTCAGTATGCGGGCTTTTCAACGGCTGAAGAATCTAACGCTTTCTACCGCAAAGCACTGGCAGCCGGCGGTCAGGGCGTATCTGTCGCCTTTGACCTGGCTACCCACCGCGGTTACGACTCGGATCACCCCCGTGTGACCGGCGACGTCGGTAAAGCCGGTGTTGCAATCGATTCTGTCGAAGACATGAAAGTGCTGTTCGACGGTATTCCACTGGACAAAGTCTCTGTATCGATGACGATGAACGGCGCGGTACTACCCGTGCTAGCCGGCTATATTGTGGCGGCCGAAGAGCAGGGCGTTGGTCAGGATATGTTGTCAGGCACCATTCAGAACGACATTCTGAAAGAGTTCATGGTGCGTAACACCTATATTTACCCGCCCGCGCCCTCAATGAAGATCATCGGCGATATTATTGCCTATGCTTCGGAAAACATGCCGAAGTTTAATACCATCTCCATTTCTGGCTACCATATCCAGGAAGCCGGTGCTGATGCCGCGCTGGAGCTGGCCTACACCCTGGCAGATGGTAAAGAGTACATCCGCACCGCGATCGCCGCTGGCCTGGACATCGATAAGTTTGCCGGCCGCCTGTCCTTCTTCTGGGGCATTGGCATGAATTTCTACATGGAAATTGCCAAAATGCGTGCCGCGCGTCTGCTGTGGGCAGAAATCGTCTCTGAATTTGAGCCGAAGAACCCGCGCTCTAAGATGCTCAGAACGCACAGCCAGACCTCGGGCTGGTCGCTCACCGAGCAGGATCCGTACAACAACATCGTTCGCACCACGATCGAAGCGATGGCGGCAGTATTTGGTGGCACACAATCGTTGCACACCAATGCACTGGATGAAGCGATCGCCTTGCCGACGCAATTCTCATCACGCATCGCGCGCAATACTCAGCTGATCATTCAGGAAGAAACTGGCATCACCAAGGTGGCCGATCCCTGGGGCGGCTCGTACATGATGGAGTCGCTGACCAAAGATATCGCCGACCGCGCTCGCCAACTGATTGCAGAAGTTGAAGAAAAGGGCGGTATGGCCAAGGCCATTGAAACCGGCATGCCGAAGCTGCGTATCGAAGAGTCGGCGGCGAAGAAACAGGCGCGTATTGACCGCGGTGAGGACGTGATTGTCGGGGTGAACAAGTACACCTTGTCTGAAGAAGACGATGTTGAGGTACTGGACATCGACAATGAAAAAGTGCGCCAATCGCAGGTCGATGCACTGGCTCGTATTCGCGCTGAGCGCGATGAAAAAGCCGTTGAAGATGCGCTGGAAGCCATCTATCAATGTGCCTGCAGCGGCGAAGGCAACCTGCTGGATCTGGCCGTGAAGGCAACGCGTCTGCGTGCAACAGTTGGGGAGATCAGCTTTGCTATGGAACGTGAATTCGGTCGCTTTAATGCTCAGGCGCAAACGGTTTCAGGTGTCTACGGTAGTGCCTATCAGGACGACGAGAACTGGCAGGGTATCAGCAGCGACATCGAGCAGTTTGTTGAAAAACACGGTCGTCGCCCACGTATGCTTGTCTGCAAAATGGGTCAGGATGGTCACGACCGCGGCGCGAAAGTGATCGCCACGGCCTTTGCCGATGTCGGGTTTGATATCGACCTGTCGCCGATGTTCTCAACACCTGAAGAAGTAGCTAAGCAGGCCGTCGAAAACGACGTGCACGTGGTCGGTGTTTCTTCCCAGGCTGCCGGCCACAAAACGCTGGTTCCCCAGTTAATTGAGGAGCTGAAAAAGGCGGGCGCCGATGACATTATTGTTGTCGCCGGTGGCGTTATTCCCCGTCCTGACTACGACTTCCTGTATAACGCTGGCGTAAAAGGTATTTTTGGTCCCGGTACCAAGATTCCCTTGGCGGCACGTGATGTACTCGATGCGATCAATGAGGCCTACAAAGGCTAATCACGCATAGAGAACGGCAGGCGGGAGGCGGAGCTCAGCGTTGCTGATGGTCCGGCCTCCCGTTTTTATATTGGCAGGGATTATGACTATTGATATAGAAGCGTTAACCAAGGGCAATTCACGCGCACTGGCCAAAGCCATCACCTTGGTAGAGAGCAAAAAAGTCGAGCACCGCGCGCAGGCGCAGGAGCTCTTAGAGGCGGTGCTGCCGCAAACCGGCAACAGCATCCGTATCGGTATCACCGGCATTCCCGGTGTCGGCAAGTCCACGTTCATTGAGGCGTTCGGCCTGTATTTGGTCAGCCAGGGCAAGCGTGTCGCGGTGTTGGCAGTCGACCCGAGCTCGCCCATTGCGGGCGGCTCAATTCTGGGTGATAAAACCCGCATGGAAATGTTGTCGCGCAGCAGCGACGCTTTCATTCGACCGTCGCCTTCCGAGGGCTCACTGGGTGGCGTAGCGCTAAAAACCCGCGAAACCATGTTGCTGTGCGAGGCGGCTGGCTACGACGTTATTTTGGTCGAAACCGTGGGTGTCGGACAGTCGGAATACGAAGTGGCCAGTATGGTCGACTTTTTTATGGTGCTTATGCTGCCCAATGCCGGTGATGAACTGCAGGGCATCAAAAAAGGCATTATGGAGCTGGCCGATGCATTGGTGATTAACAAGGCCGACGGAGAGAGTATTAACCTCGCAACGCAAACCCGGCGTCATTACCAAAGTGCGCTGCATTTGCTCCGTCACAGCAGCTTCTGGACGCCACAGGTAATGACCTGCTCGGCGATCAAGAACGAGAATATCGAAGCGGTGTGGGGCATGATCAGCGACTTCCAGGTCGACGCCACAAAAAACGGAGCGCTTGCCGAAAAGCGTGCCCGCCAGGCCAAGGAGTGGATGAACAAACTGTTGCACGAGATGCTGGATATTAAGCTCAAGGAAAACCCGTCTGTTAAAGCGCTGCTGCCGGAACTGAATAGAAAGGTGACCGACGGGCAGACCACGCCATTTTTAGCGGCGCAAAAACTGATAAACCTGCTGTTTGAGGACGCGTAATCATGTCGCAGCCGATCGCTCACCGCCTGAGTGAATTTATTGCCGAACACTTACCCACGGCGCGCCATATGCGGCTTTCTGTTAGTGACTATTCCGATGGCGCATTAACGCTGACCGCCCCGCTGGGGCCGAGTATTAACGATAAGCAAACCGCCTTTGGTGGCAGCATCTATGTGGTGGCAGTGATGGCTTGTTGGGGCAGCGTGTATCTACATTGTGTTGAGCGCGGTCTGGACCCGGATATTGTGGTGGCCAAAGCGGAGATCGAGTACTTACTGCCAGTGCCCAGCGATATTGTCGCGCGCTCGCTGCCCGCAGAGGACGCCGATTGGCAGGGATTTTTTACTCGCTTTGAGGAGCGCGGCCGCGCCAAGATCGAACTGTGCTCAGAGGTGATTGTCAACGGCGAAGTCGCGGCGCGCTTTAAGGGCTTGTACGCGATCGTCGGCCTAAAACAGTAGCTTTTATTGGTAGAGAAAAGCGTTGATGTCATCGCGCTGAGCAAGCCCGTCACGGTAGCCTAGATCGATCAGCTTGGCGCAATATTCCTCGGTAAATAACAGGTAGCTGGCAATACTCACGCTACCTCCGCGGCTACTGCCGGTGCGCCCCAGGAAAGCACGTAAACTGCGTGGCAGTTCTTTCACATGCTCGTCGGCAATGGCGTCAATATCTTCGCTGGGGCTGATTACTAGGCACTCAACCGGCAGTAACTCACGCCCCATCATTTGCATATTTTCCCGTGGTATCAGCGCCAATAATTCGTTGATTCTTTCCAGACGCTCAATATCGGTTTCGATGCTGTCGATAAAAGCGCTGTTAAGTAACTGACCAATAATTTGTCCGAACGCCGGAGACTGAATAGGTTTTGGGGTGTGGTGATAAACCCGTTTATGCCCGTTGGCGGGAATCACCAATACCCTGTTTGCACCTAAATGGATGGCGGGGCTGATAGGGGTCAATTGGCGCAGCGCGCCGTCGCCGTAGAAATAACGGCCTACCTTGGCGGGTGGAAAGATCGTTGGGATGGCTGTGGACGCCATCAGGTGTTGCAGCTGGATAGGTGTCGCCAGCCCCTGTCGCCGCCAGCGCTGCCAGCCAGCATGCTGCGGCCCGCCCTGAAAGAAGGTTTCCGACAAGCCGAGGCTGTAGTTCATCGCCGTGAGCGAGAGTGCGTCCAAGTCACCGTTGCGGATGTTCATGCCGATCGACTCGAAGCGGATTCGCTCTTCTAGCAGTTCGCGCAGTGGGCTGTTGTCCAGCAGCGCTACCGGTCGACCGACGGCAATGCCCGAGTTAAACAGGGAGCCGGCCAGTCGCAGGGCATTGCGAAGAACCCCCATTAAATCGGCGCGATAAATCCGGTCCGTGGAAAGCTGCTTCCACATGATTTCCAGGGTTTCTATCGTGCCGGTAAAGTGGTGTGCGCC
>Ga0208468_1000057_pt1 | contig 41235 bp, 28 predicted proteins | sample DeeseametaMP0960_FD_184198 | JGI IMG/M metagenome (GOLD analysis project Ga0208468, IMG submission 184198) | Marine microbial communities from the Deep Indian Ocean - MP0960 (SPAdes) | ecosystem: Environmental > Aquatic > Marine > Oceanic | place: East of Madagascar, South Indian Ocean... | reverse complement strand
TTCGCTTTTATACGCTTCATGATGCCTTGAATAGCACTTGCTCGGAAGTTATCAGAACCAGACTTCATGATAAGACGATAAATGCCTACAATTTTAGGCTTACGGCTTACAATTGAATCGGCGATAAAATCTTTACGCGTACGGTTAGCATCCACAATGGCCTGAATCATATTATTAGGCACTTCACTGTAGTTAGCTAGTAACTGTTTGGTATCTTTTGGTAAGCAATAACCACCGTAACCGAAGCTTGGGTTGTTATAATGATTACCGATACGTGGGTCCAATCCGACACCTTCGATGATTTGTTTAGTGTCTAAGCCATTACGTTCTGCATAGCTGTCTAACTCGTTAAAGTATGCTACACGCATTGCCAAGTACGTGTTGGCGAAAAGTTTGATGGCTTCTGCCTCAGTACTGTCGGTGAATAAAACATCGATGCTCTCTTTTATTGCACCTTGTTGAAGTAGCTTGGCGAAAATTTCTGCTCTCTCGCTTTGCTCGCCCACAATAATACGGCTAGGGTAAAGGTTATCGTAAAGCGCTTTGCCTTCGCGCAAGAACTCAGGCGAAAAGATAATATTGTCAGAACCAAAACGGGCTTTAGCGTCTTTGGTAAACCCTACCGGTACGGTCGATTTGACAACCATTACCGCATCAGGGTTAACTTCCATCACGGTTTTGATTACCGCTTCTACACTACCAGTATTGAAGTAATTCGTTTGCGGGTCGTAGTCTGTTGGTGTTGCAATTACCACATAGTTAGCATCTTTATATGCTTCTTGCGCATCAAGCGTTGCTACAAGGTTCAACTCTTTCGTTGTTAAATACTCGGCTATTTCTTTGTCTTCAATTGGAGACTTTTTGTTATTAAGCATCTCGACTTTTTCAGGTACTAAGTCGACCGCTTTCACTTCATTGTGTTGTGCAAGTAGCACTGCATTTGAAAGCCCTACATAGCCTGTGCCTGCTACAGCTATTTTAAGCTTCTGCATAGTACTATCCATTTAAATCCTCTCCAGTTTTGTACAAATAATTTACGAAAGCTTTATTACTATCATTGCATAGTAATTTTAAACAATAATGAATACTACGGCTAACTCGCCTAATTCTCTTAATAGTGTATCAAAGCTCTGTTTGATGCAGTATGCATAAATTATGCCTTATGTGACACTCTTTCAATTCTACTGCGCTTCTTATCGAAAAGTTCTCACGCTTTAGCGTTAGATTCGGATTGTAAGCTGGATCATTTGCTATGAAGTCGCTCCACGTTGTTTGAAGGTAAGCTAATTCGCGATTAAAACGAGCCGCTTTTTCAGGTGAAATATCTAAGCCTCGACTAACCGATTCATGATGGAAAAGCTCTGCTTCTGCACAGTAAACATTATTAACGCCTAAGCCCTTAACCTTCAAACAAAAATCCACATCGTTAAAGGCAACAGAAAGGTCTTTTTCATTCAAACCGCTTACTGCATCAAAATCCGTGCGTTTAACTAATAAGCACGCTGCGGTTACCGCACTATAGTTGTTTGTAGCGACGATTCTTTTTAAGTAACCAGTATGAAAGCGCGGAAAGTTCTTGTGAGCATGGCCAGCACCACCGCCGTAGCCTAAAACAACACCAGCGTGTTGTATGCGTGTATCAGAATAAAGCAGCTTTGCACCAACACAGCCAACGTCTTCGCGCTCTGCATGACCAACCATATAAGTAAGCCAATTAGGCGATATAACCTCGATATCGTTATTGACTAACCCAAGAATGGAACCTTTTGCATGTTCAACACCGAAGTTATTAATTGCAGAGTAATTAAATGGCGCTGGATAACGAAGAACTCGAACCTTATCCAAAGTGTCTAAATAGTCAAAGTACTCAATACTTTCCTGCTCGTCAGAGCCGTTATCAATGAGCAATATCTCGTAATTTTTGTATGTTGTTTTTTCTAGAATTGATTCAATACAAGCTTTAACCAATGCTTTCCCATTTTTCGTGGGAATGATTAAGCTTACCAAGGGATTACTATTGGGCCAGCATACTCGGTTTACGCTAAATTGCTCGTCTAGTTCGACTTTCGCATTTGTATGTTTTTCTATCACTGTTTTAACGCGCTCTAGCGTGTTTAATTCACCTTTTTTCTCTGGTAATTGGTGCACCAAGGGCAGCGGCAAATGATTAATAGCCAAACTTTTGATAGTGAGGGAAAGTTCTGTAACTATCTCTGCAATTGTTGTTTGGTTAGTAATGTGTAGCGACTTGAGCAGCGCTGTTTTGATCATTACCCCAGTATTGATATAAGCGGTAGAGAATTGAAGCTCAGGGTTCCAATCGGGTAAGAATCTTGGTGATGACTTAGCCCCATTTATATTAAGTTCATCCGTATCACAATAAACTAAGTCGCGTTCTTGCAAAGCATCACATAGGTGGCCAATAGCAACTTCCTGTAATGAATCACCACCGTTAAGTAATAACGTAGGAATCTGGTCATCCAGTCTAGCAATATTCTTTTCTAAGGTACTTTTATCTATATCGCCCGCAATAAAGCAGGTTTTAACACTAAGCGCCTTAAGCCTTTTTTCAGTGACGCCTTGGCTGTCGGTGCCAAATACTATAGCTTGCCATCCATCAATCTTGCCTGCTGGCTTTGAAAAAGCAGACTCATTTACTTCAAGCCAATAATTGTATAACGCCTGAGTTTGTTTAGGCGCTGGCGCATCGAAAAATAGCCCCGACTTTCTTACAGACCTTACATACAAGCCAGTTAAACGTTCGTTTTGTTTGAGCTTGTTTTTTAAGTTTTTAGGAATAAGTTGAAGGGCGGCACGCACTGACCGCATAGCAATTTTTTTCATGTAGACTATTTAGGGCCTTAAAAATAAAGAAAGCCGCTTTATTTAAAGCGGCTTTCTAGTTTAACACTTGTAAGTTTGTATGGGTATCAGCTTCCGGTACCTAAACGCTCGCCTTGGTAACTGCCGTCAAGAACTGCTTTCCACCAGCCTTCGTTTGATAAATACCACTCAACAGTTTTGTGAATACCGCTTTCGAAGGTTTCTTGAGGCTTCCATCCCAGCTCACGCTCAATTTTGCTAGCATCAATGGCATAGCGCATATCGTGGCCTGGACGGTCTTGAACGTAGGTAATCTGCTCAGCGTATTTGCTATCTTTCGGCTTAACTTCATCCAGAATTGAACAGATAGTTTGCACTACTTCAATGTTCTGCTTTTCGTTGTGGCCACCAATGTTATAGGTTTCACCGATTTCGCCGTTTAGTGCAACCACAACTAATGCACGTGCATGGTCTTCAACATACAACCAGTCACGAATTTGGTTACCTTTGCCATATACAGGCAGCGGCTTTCCAGCTAGCGCATTTAGAATAACCAACGGAATAAGCTTTTCCGGGAAGTGGTACGGGCCGTAGTTATTCGAGCAGTTAGTAACTAGTGTGGGTAACTTATATGTACGAAGCCACGAACGCACTAGCTGATCTGAGCTCGCTTTACTTGCTGAATACGGTGAGCTAGGTGCATACGGTGTAGTTTCTGTAAAGAGTGGAAGCTCTGTTCCTGGTTCAACCTCATCTGGGTGAGGAAGGTCACCATATACTTCATCGGTAGAAATATGATGGAACTTAAAGCCTGCTTTTTTATCGCCTTCTAGTGCAGACCAATACGCTCTTGCTTGCTCAAGTAAGGTGTATGTTCCTACTACATTGGTCTGAATAAATTCGCCTGGACCGTCGATAGAACGATCTACATGTGACTCGGCCGCTAGGTGCATAATAATATCGGGCTTGTGAGTATTGAACACGCGCTTTACTTCTTCAGCATCACAAATATCAACTTGCTCAAAGCTATAGCGGTCGCTATTTGAAACTGATGTTAATGACTCTAAATTGCCCGCATAGGTCAATTTATCCAAATTGACTACAGTATGGTCTGTATCGTTTATAAGGTGGCGAACCACGGCTGAGCCAATAAAGCCTGCACCACCTGTTACTAAAATTGTTTTACTCATTTTATTTACCAAAAGTATAATTCTATTTCGACCGTTTAGGCTTTCAATTCATCAAGCATATCGGACAACTGCTTTCGCCAGTGAGCGGGCTTGCACGAAGTAAATGCTTCGCGCGCAGTTTGTTTATCCAACACGCTATAGTGCGGACGCTTCGCTGGGGTTGGGTACTGGCTAGAAGGAATTGGTAATACTGGAATAGTACTACTGAGTAACCCTTTTTCAATTCCAAGCTCTTGAATAGCTATAGCAAAATCGTACCAGCTTGCTACGCCCTCGTCGGTCCAATGATAGACACCTGCTGTTTTATTTTCAGATGCCGATACACACGCTTCAGCCAACCCTTTGGCCCAGGTAGGTGTACCAATTTGATCGTCTATAACAGAAAGCTGTGTTTTTTCACTCATCAAACGCAGCATGGTTTTTACAAAATTATTGCCATGAGATGAATAAACCCAAGCGGTACGAATTAGGCAGCTAGCCTTTGGTAAAATTTCAAGCAGGGCTTTTTCACCTTCTGCCTTTGATTTGCCATACGCACCTTGAGGTTCAATAGGGTCGTCTGTTAAATAAGGCGAGCCTTTGTGACCGTTAAACACATAGTCGGTCGACACATGCACCATAAAGGCGCCACGTGCTTTACAGAAAATCGCCAAATTCTTAACGGCAACAGCATTGATAGCGTTACACGCATCAGCGTCTTCTTCAGCTTTATCAACAGCGGTGTACGCTGACGCGTTAATCAAAACATCGGGGGATAGAGGGGCTAATGAAGCTCCAATGATATCGCTATTTGTAATATCAATATCATCGCGACCTAAAAACGTAACTTGGTGAGAGCTATTTTCAAATTCACGGGAAAGCTCAAAGGCTAGCTGACCAGATTTACCTATAACTACAATATTCATTAAGCGTTTCAATCCAGTAACAATTAAAATGTAGGTGCGTCTACAAACGCTAAACCCACTTCGTCTTTACCAGACAGCGAAGGTTTCTCACCATTTACCAAAGGCCAGTCAATATTCAACGTTGGGTCGTTATACTTTACCGATACTTCAGAATCCGGATGATAGTAGTCTGTGCATTTATACACGAATTCAGCCGATTCACTGGTTACGTAAAAACCATGAGCAAAACCAGCAGGCACCCAAAGCTGACGCTTGTTTTCGGCAGAAAGTATTACCCCAACCCATTTACCATAAGTTGGTGAGTCTTTACGCATATCTACGGCTACATCGTACACTTCGCCGCTCGTTACTCGTACTAACTTACCTTGGGTTTGCTCCATCTGGTAATGAAGGCCACGAAGAATACCTTGGCGAGATTTAGAATGGTTATCTTGAACAAAGTCTACATCTGCGCATTCTTTTTTAAACCAATCGGTACGAAAGGTTTCTAGAAAGAAGCCGCGCTCATCGCCAAACACTTTCGGCTCAATAATTTTAACGTCAGGGATATCTGTCTTGATTACTTGCATTTACTTTCCGTACTAACGTGCAAATGAATATAAGAAGAAAGGTGGCAATGCCACCTTCTATAACTTGAATATAGGTTAAACTTTTACTCTGTCTTTAAGTACTTTCAATAGGTAATCACCATAGCCACTCTTCTTAAGTGGAGCCGCCAGCTTTTCTAGCTGCTCAGCGTTGATATACCCCATTCTGAACGCAACTTCTTCCGGACAACATACTTTTAAGCCCTGACGTTTCTCTATAGCGCCCACAAAGTTCGCTGCATCAAGTAGAGAGTCTAGAGTGCCCGTATCAAGCCAGGCTGAGCCCCGTCCCATTAACTCAACTTTAAGAGAGCCATCTTTTAGATAAAGATTGTTTAGATCGGTAATCTCAAGCTCACCACGAGGAGATGGTTTTACCTCTTTCGCGAAATCAACAACTCTGTTGTCGTAGTAGTAGAGCCCTGTAACTGCGTAATTAGATTTGGGAACAGCAGGCTTCTCCTCAATAGAAAGGGCGTTCCAGTCATCATCGAAGCTAACCACACCATAGCGTTCTGGGTCATTGACATGGTAACCGAATACAGTAGCGCCCTGCTCTTGGGTATAAGCGCTCTGGAGAGAGCGCTTTAGGTCATGTCCATAATAGATGTTGTCACCAAGAATGAGCGTGCAACAATCATTACCAATAAAGCTATCACCTATAAGAAATGCTTGAGCCAAGCCATCAGGTGAAGGCTGAACTGCATATTGAACATTAATTCCCAGTTCGCTCCCATCGCCGATAAGCTCGATGAAACGATTCTGCTCTTCTGGTGTTGTGATAATTAAAATATCCTTTATCCCAGACATCATAAGCGTAGCCAGGGGATAATATATCATCGGCTTATCGTAAACCGGCATCAGTTGCTTGCTCACCACTTTCGTTAATGGGTGCAATCGAGTGCCAGAACCACCTGCTAAAATTATGCCCTTACGTTTCATTTTCTGTCCTTACTAATTTGCTCGAATTACCTCTGACAAACTATTTGCCAGCGCGGCAGCAGTTTCTCCATTTTTTGCTTCAATCATTACTCGAATTAACGGTTCTGTACCAGATTTCCTAAGAACCAGACGTCCGTCCTTACCTAATGATTCTTCTACGCGACTGACCTCATCTTTTACTACATCTAAATCAAGCACTGAATCTAGGTCGCTATGACGAACATTCACCATGCATTGAGGAAGTTTTGTCATTCCTGACTTCAATTCATGCAAGGGATACTCGCTTTTCACTACCACTGTCAAAATTTGAAGCGCGGCTATTATTGCATCGCCGGTAAAAGCGTAATCCAAATTGAGAATATGCCCCGAAGTTTCACCACCAATTCGCCAGCCAGTCTCTTTAAGCTTTTCAACGACATACCTGTCACCCACTTTCGTTCTTACGAAAGGTATATCTAGTTCTTTTAAAGCTAGTTCAAGGCCTAAGTTGCTCATTAGCGTGCCAACGACACCGCCTTTGTAGCCTGCTTGCTTTGCTTCACGAGCCATTAAAAAGAGAATTTCATCTCCGTCGACTACTTCGCCTTGTGAATCAACAAACATAATTCTGTCTGCGTCTCCATCCACAGCAATGCCTAAGTCGGCTTTATTAGTTGTTACCGCTTTACTTAAAGAGTCTAAAGAAGTGGCACCGCAGTCATTGTTAATGTTTATGCCATTTGGTGTGTTCGCAATATTTATCACTTTTGCACCAAGCTCTTCGAATACACTAGGCGCGACTTTATATGCTGCACCGTTGGCACTATCGACAACAATTGTAAGCCCTTCCAAACTAAGTTCACTCGAAAAGGTACCTTTACAAAACTCGATATAACGACCTGCAGCGTCTTCAACTCTTCGTGCTTTACCTAAATGCTCAGAGTCGACACATTCAATACCATGTTCAAGCGCATATTGTAACTTCTCTTCGATAGCTTGCTGCTGCTCACTTCCTAGTTTAGCTCCGCTACGGCCAAAAAACTTAATACCGTTATCGTAATAGGGGTTATGAGATGCACTAATAACTACGCCAGCGTCAGCCCTAAACGTAGAAGCTAAATAAGCCACTGCCGGTGTGGGGATAGGCCCCGCCAAAGCAATATTCACCCCGGCCGCTGACAAACCTGCTTCCAGTGCAGACTCCAGCATGTAGCCACTGGCGCGTGTATCCTTTCCTACTAGTACCTCTTTTGTGCCGTCCGCCGCTAAGACTACACCTGCAGCCCAACCAAGTTTCATTACAAAATCGGGGGTCATCGGAAATTCGCCCACTTTTCCGCGAATTCCATCAGTGCCAAAATATTTTTGAGACATTCTTACTTCCTAAAAAACGAAAGGCCACAACTTAAAAAGTCATGGCCGATTATCAAGACATTAGCGCTATTCTACTGTAACTGACTTGGCTAAGTTTCGTGGCTGGTCAACATCAGTCCCTTTGATCAGGGCTACATAGTAAGAGAGAAGCTGTAAAGGAATAGTGTAAACAATGGGGGCAATAATATCTTCACAATGTGGGATATCAATAACGCGCATTGTTTCGTCACTTTCAAAGTGTGCGTCAGCATCCGCAAATACGTACATAATACCGCCTCTAGCACGTACTTCTTCAACATTAGATTTTAACTTCTCAAGTAACTCATCATTTGGTGCAACCACGATGACAGGCATTTCATCATCTATCAACGCTAGAGGGCCATGCTTGAGCTCTCCTGATGCATAAGCTTCAGCGTGAATGTATGAAATCTCTTTTAGTTTAAGCGCGCCTTCCATTGCAATCGGATATTGAGCGCCGCGCCCTAAGAACAAGCTATGGTTTTTGTCTGCAAACTCTTCTGCAAGTGTCTCGATAGCATCGGCAGTGCTGAGAGCCTCCTCAACCTTGCCAGGAAGGGTTTTAATCGCAGTAGTTATTGAGCCCGCCTTTTCACTAGACATGCCATTAAATTTGCCTAGTGCTAATGTAAGCATTAAAAACGCTGTGAGCTGAGTTGTAAACGCTTTGGTCGATGCAACGCCAATTTCAGCACCGGCAAGAGTCATGAATGCAAGATCTGATTCGCGTACTAACGATGACCCTGGCACATTACAAATTGTAAGTGCAGACATGTACCCCAATTCTTTAGCTAGGCGTAATGCTGCTAACGTATCTGCTGTCTCTCCGCTTTGAGAAATCGTGACAAGCAAACTGTTTTGATGAACGGCTGACTTGCGATACCTAAATTCTGAAGCTATCTCTACTGAACAAGAAACATTTGCATGCTCTTCCAGCCAATATCGCGCAGTCATTCCAGCATGATAACTTGTGCCACATGCGATAATTTGCACATGCTTAACTTGTTTTAAGATGTCTTCTGCGCCATCGCCAAATAGCGCATCAATGTTGTGAACATTATCCACTCTATCTTGAAGCGCATTTCGAATAACCGCAGGCTGCTCGTAAATTTCTTTTAGCATGTAGTGGCGGTAACCAGCTTTGTCACCCGCATCATGCTCAACTGTCGATTCGATAATTTCGCGTTCTACCCGAACACCAGTTTTATCAAAGATCGTTACTTCTCTACGGGTAACTTCCGCTACGTCACCTTCTTCTAAAAAGATAAAGCGGCGTGTTACAGGTAGTAATGCTAATTGATCTGAAGCTATAAAGTTTTCACCTAAACCAAGACCGATGACTAAAGGACTACCTGAACGCGCTACTACCATTTTATCCGGGTCTTCTTTATCGATAACTACTGTTCCATATGCCCCAGTAAAATGCGTTACTGCACTCTGAACAGCTTCTAATAAAGACTTACCGTCGTTAAGCATTTCGTGAACTACATGCGCAATGGTCTCGGTGTCAGTATCGCTTGAAAAGGTGTACCCTTTTTCAGAAAGGTTCTTACGCAACGAAACGTAATTTTCGATAATACCATTGTGCACTACCGCAACACGGCTTGAAGAAAAGTGTGGGTGCGCATTGTATTCAGTCACGCCACCATGAGTAGCCCATCTTGTGTGGGCAATCCCCGTGGTCCCCAGAGCTGTTTCACCTTCTACAGCTTCAGCTAAGTTTTTGACCTTACCTACTTTGCGAATGCGCTTTAAATTACCATCCTTGTCCAACAAAGCTACGCCAGCAGAATCATATCCTCTGTACTCTAACCTTTTTAATCCTTCTAGTAGTATTTCAACCACATTCCTTTCGGCTACTGCGCCTACTATTCCACACATCCTACATACTCCGTACTTCGCGAGTTATTTATTATTAAGTTTCTGCGCATATTCTAAAGCAAGTCACCACCAAGGCAACTAAGCGCGACTACTAAAATCAGAATTAAACATGTTTGACACATAACTCTATGATTTACACAAAAATGTTTCTAGGGCTTCATTAAGCTTTGAATTATAAACATCACCAGAGAAGCGCCTAAGCGCACTAACTCTAGCTTTTTTTGCTATTTCAGTTAGTGATTCATTATTTTTCTGGAGGTGCTCAAGTGCATTGGCTATCGCTTTAACATTCTTATATTCGACCAGAATACCTGTCTCCTGGTCTATTAACTCTGGAACAGCGCCCCAATCATATGCAACAACCACTCGTTCGTTTAACATTGCCTCAGCCACAGTTCGACCAAAAGACTCTTCAAACCAAGACAGTGAAAGCACAACATGGTTTTGCTGCATCGCAGCATTCACGTCCGAAACATACCCATGAATCTTTATATTTTTCGTATCTAATTCTTTTTGTGCTTTTTTGACTTCGTCAGTAATGGGGCCGTATAAGTTGAATTGGATACCATTATTTAATTTGCACAAGCTTGCTACTTCAAAAAAGTCGTTCACGCCTTTTTTCTTTATATTACTGCTGACCATACACACGTTAAGTACTTTTTCAGACATAATCTCCTTGATTAATTCCGGCGACGAGACCTTGTTATAAACAACAGATGTACGATGGGGCACATTCAGCCAACTCTCCGTTTTTTTAGAGTTGGCGATAAAGAACTCGCTGTTTTTTAGCAGCCGTTCTCTACATTCTTCCGGAGTTTCGCCAAGTATCTTCATTAAATCAGGGTCGTATTCAGGCAGCTCTCGAACATGAACGATGCTCGGGATGTTACTTTGTTTTGCAGCAATTAGCGGTTCATGCATAACTATTGTATTTACATATACGGCAACTACAGCGTTTTCCTTAAAGTACTTAGACAGGTAATTTACGAGTGCAGTGCTTGTTTTGCGTGATTCGTTAAACCATGGGAGAGGTAAGAACTGAATAGTATCAACTAGTTGACTGCACTTGTCGATATAGTCTGTATTTATCGCGGAAGGTAAAATAAGCGTAATTTTATACCCAGCATTGCTTAATGCGAAGAGCATATCGAGAAGGCTTCGCTCGGCACCAAAAATTTGAGATGTCACCTGATGCCCCACAAGAACGACATGACGCCCCGACATATTTCTCACATCTCCCTGGAGAGTTAAAGGCCGATTAAACTCCCACCCATTTGTTAAGGCATGCCACGTGGGGCTTCTTTCCTGTGCATACTGAGGAAAACAGTATTTATAAGCGCTAGGTATAAAAAATGGAGACGGCGCTCTATCTTCTGCCTCTCCGCTTTGCCAGAAATGCTCGTGTATACCGATACCTTGAGCATTGACATCCTTGTTAGACAATAGATACCACTCTTCATCCAACGCCGTTAGCCAACGGTTATATTTAGCTTCATTAACTTCGTTAGCGGTATTAGCGGCGTTTTTCAGTAATACGGGAGGGATGGGAAAAGGTAAGCCTACATTATGATCACCGCTATTTATGCTTAGATCGTTTGTATTTTTATGCCATGCTCTCGCAAAATCAATATACTGTTTCCTAGCACCGCCGTACTGGGTAATAAGATGTGTACTGGACTGCTGAGTAAGTGACGACTTACTAACCCTTCCAAGTGAAAGTGGCGTACCGGGCAGCACCTCTCTTATGCTATTTTCACCTTTAAGCGCTTGTAGACGATAATAAAATTCTGTATCAGCATTGGCTTTAACATTATTCCACCCGCCTAGTTCTAGAGCTATTTGCCTATGCACCATCAGGGAAGATACATTCCTATGTACCCATCCATTTTGAGGCCTAAGTCGAGTAAATTCCAACGAGCTATTACATCTTGCCCAATGCGATACAGAGGCCGCCAGGCTCCTCCTCCAGATGAGCGGCCAAACTTGTTTTTCTATCTTTTGAGGATGAGCCCAATCATCAGCATCCATAACCGTAACAAACTTACCGGTCGCTAAAAATAGGCCTCGATTACGCGAGAAATAGGCACCTCTATTAATATCGTTTCGAAAAACACTGATTCTCGCATCTTGCTCCGAAAGCACTTTTAATTGCTCAAAAGTGTTGTCCGTCGAGCAGTCATCAATAACAATTATTTCAAGATTTGCCCAGGTTTGTGAACGCAAAGAACGAAGCGCTGTTGCTGCGGTTGTTGCCCCGTTGAATACTGGCACAACAACTGAAACCTTGTGAAATGGAAAAACAGAAGATTTAAGTTTATGGAACAGCTTTGTTTCCTTACTACTGCCGAGGCTATCGAACAAAGCTGGATCTTCGGCGACAATTTCTACATTTTCCAAATGTTCAGATGAGTAAATCTGATTTAGACGCTTTATTTTACCGTACTTTTGCTCGAGTAAAGAGCGCGCCATTAAAGACTCAGTTGGTGAGAAAACGGCTTCCCATCTTCGCAATGCGCTTTCGGCACCTTTGATATCACCTACTTTTATGTAGCTTTCAAGCGCAACAACATACCCCCCCTGCTCTGCTATAAGTTCTGGGAATGAAGTAAGCAGTTTCGTATTGCTCTCTATTAAGGTGATGACCTCTTTGAAGGCCCCTAAAGAGTGATAGTACGAGGCTATGTTAGCCAACGCGTAGGCGCCATTAGGCCCTTCACCTTTAACGTGCTCTCTCAAACGAACTAGCGAAAAGTTGTCGATTGAATGAGGAGCGCCCCAAAGCGCTCTTATGTCACTTAATACTGGAAGGGCGCAAGGTAGACGCCCTTCTTTTATTCCGAATTTTTTGTAGTGTGTTAGCGCATCTACACCCGCATTTGCTACATCAGGGTAGGTCGCTAAATACCAACTTTCGTCAAAGTAATTAATAAGCACGCTAAGTTTTTAAACTGTATTAAGACACTAATAGAGGAAATTTTTCTTTTGCCAAAGAAGCTTCTTCAAGGGAGCACTTGAAATGTTTCACAAAATGAACCATATGATATTCACCATGTCTTTCGGAAACATCATTCTCACCGTGGTTGACAAGGTATAAAACAGAAGAATCAAATGAAAAATAAACCTTGCGCGATGCCTCTTTAGCTCGCAAATGAAACTCGATGTGATTTTTTAGCCTATGTATAAAACCTTTACTTTGCAAATCTTCCAACGTTATCTTCGAAACAAATGACGAACCACAATTTCTGTAAAAAATCCGCTCGTTTCCGTCCAAATAACCAAACGTTTTATTCTTGTAGTCGTACAGATAACCCGCCATAATTGCAATATCGTCACATTTCTGCTGGTCAAAAGTGGGCAGTATATAATTAAAAAAATCTTTTGAAACTAGATCGTCAGCATCAAAGAGCATTAAAAAAGCTTTGTCATTATCACTTTGAGCGATAAAACTCTCAACATGTGAAAACGCAGTAGTTTTCTTCAACTCCTTATCTTTCATATACAAACTTTTGTCAGCTGGTCGAGGGAAGCTATTTTCTACGAAATAGATAGAAATACATTTCCAATCTTGCGCAACACTTTCTAACGGGTTCTCATGGCCACTTATGAATACAGTTACCTCAATTGCTTCGTCGGCGACACTAGCTGCATTGTCGATTGACTTGAGAGTTCTCATCAAGTTGAGGAGAATTAAGCCCCGCTTTTTTTCACTATCTACCCACTTATTATCTTCAAAAACTCTTGTTGTTTTTAAAGGAATGACAAAACAAAATCTCACTACCTATCCTTCATAGATTATATAGTTATAAGTTGGCGTTCGTTCTGAACTAACGTAGGAATATTAAAAATCCACTATATTTTCATTTAAATGGTCTGCAACGATTTCGGTCTGTTCGCCAGTCAAGAAATACTCATCTGTTGCATCCCAAGTATGAGCTTCAACGTTACCTCTCCATACAATGAAGTTAAAAGGATCCGAGGCGTAAATTTTAATGCCATCTGCCTTTAAACGATTCAATAGCTCGCTATCTTCACCTCTATTAACCGCTTTAAATTTGTACTTGTGAAAAACATCAGCCTTGAATACTAGCGTAGCCCCTGCTACAAAATCTGCTTCTTGATGTTTTTTACCCGGGAAACGTTTTATTAGTTTGTCAGAACCAGATAAATACATATAAAGCTCTTTCTTACCTACAACGCCATAATCACCAAAGGTAAACGGTATTAGCATATCTTTCAGGTAATTAGCGAAATAGAAGTCATCATCATCCATTTTAGCGATATATTCGCCGTTCGCTTTCTCTGCCGCTTTGTTGAACCGTTCGCCCAGCGTCTCTTCACTATCATTAATCATTGCTGTAACACGCTTAATTTTAGAAGCGACAGACTTCAGTTTACCGATTAGCTCTTCTGACTGAGATTGGCTAAACCCTTGAAGTACTAAGATGAGCTCAATATTCGAATGGTTTTGGCGCGCCATATTAGTGACAATACGATCAATCATTTCAGGCCGTCTTGTGCAAGTAATAATGCTGACTAGTGGCTCTTCTCGCTGATTGTCAATGCCTATCGCTTTTTCAATATTCACTAAACGGTGAGCATAGGTATGCTTAGTCATGACTTCTCGATAGCCGAGGTGAGACGTTTTCTCCCAGTAATGTTCGTCAGTCAACAAGCGCTCAATAATCACATTTGCTTCATCGGCATCCTTTGCAACTTGTACTATGCCTGGGAACTGTTCTTCAATTGCTTTTGAAGGCGTAGATACAACAGGTGTGCCGCAAGCGAGCAACTCATAAACACGACGCGACATCATTGTGGGTGACTCCACTATCGTGTTTACGTTCAAGAAAACTTTAAATCGCTTGTATAGCTGCACAACTTCGGTAAAAGGTACTGCATCGCGTATAAACGGTGTGTATTGTGGCGGGAACTTGTATCTGTCGCTATCTACCTTCGACATTCTGTCATAGATAGCGCCTTCAAATTCTATAATTGATGGTAGCAACGCATCCATTTGGCGTTTACGTTCGTCATGGCCAACACCGTAGTACGAGCCAGCGAAGCAAACTGACTCAGCCTCTGACTTAAATCGATCTGAAGGGTTGCAAATTTTCTGTTGAGCGGCAAAAGGCACGGCATAAACATCCGCATCAGGCACGTCTGCTTTATAACTAGCAACTTTTTCTGAATCAGTTGTAAAAATAACGTCCGCATATTTAGCTATTGGTAAATACTTATCATAGTGCATTGGGTCTTCTTTGTTCCAAAACACAATAGGCATTTTTTGCTTAACTTGAGGAATTAGGTCTAACAACGCTTGCGCATTGTTGTGTTTCAAGCCCGGTGATGTAAATGCGTATTCCCATGTGCCCTTATTGCCCTTCCAACAACTTTCCAAGAAGCAAAAATTTGCCGTAGATGAAGCAATTTGCTCTACATAGTTAGCCCTGCTAATTGGATAGCTTGTCATTTCGTAGCGCCAGCACTCTTCAGATATTTCATCCATAATAGAAATAGCTTTAAGCTTTGGCTTTTTGATATCAAAAGCTGGGCTCTTAGGCATAACAGCGTTAGACGCGCTTTTCTTCGCGTTATCTTTCTCAGTCCACTTATTAAACTCGTTTACCATTACTTCAACATGATTTGAGAAGAGTAAATTGGTAACAGGCTGTGGTACTGGAAGAGATGCAGAAAGCTTCAGCGCTGAAAGAAGACTTTCAACATTGCCAGCATTAAAGCTTAATACCGAGTCATAATTATCTGCATACTCTTGAAGCGGTGGAACATTTGAAACCACTACCTTTTTACCAAAAGAGATGGCCTCAACTATCTTCATAGGGGGTACTATCGTACAGACCTGCTCATTTCTACGAGGAATAACAATGGTATCTATTACAGAAAAGTATTTGATTACGTCGTCGTGCGGAACTCTTCCCGTTTTTATCAGCCAAGGTGCCGAATCTATTGAATCGCTGCTTGCACCAAGTTTAGTAATTGCTGAAGCATCACCTACAAGCAACAACTTCACAGTTTGTTCTGTCGCATTTAGTTGAGCCACAGCTTCAATAAGGTCTTCAATGCCTTCGTAAGAATTGAAGCTGCCAACGTAGCCTATTACGTTGTCGTTCGCATCTATACCTAAACTTTCTCGCAGTTCCTGTGAATTTACATTTAACTGAGAGACACTTGAGAGCCCGTTAGGCACTAACTGAATTACATCGCTCTGAACACCTCGCGCAATCAATTCTTGCTTCATTGTATCATTTAACGTAAAGACACCCGTCGATTGGGCTGCAACAAAGGAATCGCGAGTCGACTGTGCTGTATAAGCTTCTGAGTCCACATATGAAGGTTGACGAGTGGCTTGAGAAAGCTCCCAAAACCCCCTCACCTCATTGAAAAAAGGCAAGCCTAACTGAGAAGCAGCCACTAGGGCTGGCAAACCTACTTTATAATCGCTGCCAGCCATAACAAATTGCGGGCGAAATAACTGAAACATTTGTACATAGTAGTCTACGGACTTACGCAAAAACTCTTCTTCACTTTCAGGTAGAAAAATTCCGTCCTTACCTGCATGGATATAGCGCACGCCGTTTACCACTTCTTGAGTGTTAACCTTCGCGTTTTCATCCAATTCCCATGGGCGGCCAGGGCGCACGAAGCACAAAGTTTCAAAGCCTTTCATATTTAATGCTTCGGCTACACCTTGCGTTCTTATTGCATAACCGTTGCTTGCATAGCTAGCACCATGGCTAACTATATATGCGATTCGACCAGCTATGTGTCGTTTAATAGGGTTGAGTTCAAATGCAGCTAGGCTAGATGCGACTTCAGTTAATCTATCTTGTGCTAAGTCCATGGCAATACTTTTATAATTTGAAAATTTGAAAAAAGGCAATGACGATATTTGTTCTTACTGCATATCGAACAGTTTGTTGCGCAAGTTCTGCGCTTCAAAGTAGTATTTTTCTAAGTTAGCTTGAGTTTCCTCTAGCTGCTCTTCTGCATATGAAGGAGAAGAGGCACTACTTGCTGCGAAGTTAGGCAGAGGTACTTTTACGGTTTCTTCTCCATTTTCAAGCTGCGCAAGTCGTTTAGTACACAACCAAATATTTGCTTTAAACAAATGCTCGCCATACTTCTTGCTTGCCTTCTCATACAGTGCTTTGGCCAACTCATACTGACCTTGAGAAAATAGAAGACTAGCTTGCTCTATAATCGAGCCTTTCTCATTATTCATAGGTATAAAGTTCCTTTAATTCGAAATGGCCTAAAAAGAAGAAAACCTGTTCGGCGCTCTCTTTTCGTCTTTTCCGTATTTCAAAAAGTGTAATAGTGGATTCATTCCAGACTTAGCTACATCAGTATTTCTTTTCAAATACCAGTCTCCATCGAACTCAGTAGACGGTCGTCGCCCTTCTTTTGCCCCGAAGACCAAATAATGCTCAGCTGGGTCTACACCAGACTCCTTTACATCTTTGTAAGTCGAAAGGTACCAATCTGCGTCAAAGTAATCACTGCTGTAAACAAGAGCCACATTCTCAAGTAACTCCCTTCGTTGCTTAGCATTCCGGCTTACTTTGGCATTTAATTTGTCTATGCTCTTAGAGACTTTCCAAGAAGGTGACTGTTTAATTGAACGCAGCTCAGCGACTTGCAAGCGCAACTGTTTTTCCGCTTGAGACTTACGCTTAAGCTTTGCGTTAAGCTTCTCGTTTTCTAGCTTTAGTTCGTTGTTTCTTGCGGCTTGCGCAGCGATATCTTTCGATTTGTTAGAAGAAGTGAGCCCTCCTCCCATTTCCAACTGATGCTGCAACACAAAAAGTTGTGAGGTTAGTACCGAAATATCTTGCTCTAGTGAAGCTTCTTTAGAGCGCTTCAAACTCGTTAAATTAGCAACTTCAATCTGCGTGCGAGTTAATTGCTCAATTAAGATTTGGCTCTCTTCTTTGCTTTGATATAGCTCTTGCATGCTTTCTATGAGGAAGTTTGCGGCATCTTTATGAGAGGAATCAGCATATAGTTGAGCATCACAACCAGTCACGAACAACTGCTTAATTTGGCTGTATAAAGACTTTATTTCAGGCTCTAGCTTTAATATTGACTTTGCGCTGTCAATTACACGCACAGAGAAGTCAGGCGTTTGTATATCAGAAAAGTAATGCGCTATTGCCTTTCCTGCGTCGCTACTGCATAGATCACTCGCTAGGTTATCGACAGAATACACATGGTCAATCAATTCACTTTCAGCAAGTAAATGCGTTGCTTTTAGGTTGTTAATTACGGCTTGTAGGGTAAATTCTTCTTTACTACACAAAGCTGCAGCTAGTTGAAACTCAGGAGGAAAAGTAACCAGCGCTACCTGAGCACTTTCTAGCGTCTGCTTCTGCTGGCTGAGATCTGCTTTCGTTACAGGCTTTACGACAACATTAAGCACTTTCGAACTATCGGAAGAAGCAATTGAGTTGACCGTGTACAAAGATAAAGATTTACACAGCGCTTCCCACAACACCGAGTGTTCAGCTGTACAAACTAAAAACATTAAATTCCTCTCAAACCTAGCAAAGGGATACTTTTAGTCAGTGACCCTTCCGTGTTATTAGCCATTCATGATAACAAACTGGAATGTATAACTCATTTAAAACTTTGTTTGGTCGCGTGTGGTAGAAACAAAAGTTCTGTTATACTGAGCCGCTAGCAAGGTTTCAGATGTACTATGACATTAATTAGAACGCTTTCATCACTATTTCGATTCAAACACGGAACAGCACAGCCCGAAGACATACAGTGGCTTTCATATCACATCCCAAAAACGGCTGGCAGTTCTCTTCGCCAAATGTTTTACAGGGAATTTGGTCGTTCTAGTGTTTTTGATGTTTACCGCCCTGACGAAGCAAGGTCTCTGGGGCAAGGAAACGCGATTCAAGTTTCTGCCCGCTCACAAGTGGTACACGGCCATTTTAAACCCCACCCTAGACATAGCGAGCTCTTTCCTAGCGCTAACAGCATGGTCTGGGTGCGCGACCCCATTCAGCGTATTTGGTCTTTGGTGGGACATTTGCTAGATCTGCAATGGAAACACCCTCACTATGAAACCATTCATAATATATATGTATCGAAGGGTATCGAAAACCAATCTGACATCGTAGAAAGGATAATAAAAGAGCGCTCGATACCTTATATGGTAACTACCTACTCACGATTTTTTTCGGAGGTTGGTATTCAAGAGTTTAGTTTTGTAGGCTCGATGCATAACTTTGCGACCTCAATTGAGTTCCTAAATAAAGAATTTAATTTGTCGTTGAAACCACTGCATCGAAATAGCCGCACAAAAGCAGGAATCCCTAGCACTTTAAGCAATTTAGAATATTTAATGGAAGATGAATATAGTCTGGTTGATGACTATCTTTGATAGGATGATAAGAAAGTAATGGCAGTTTTTACAATTTCTGTAAAGCAGGCGAGCACTGACGTCAGTGATAAATTCAAATGGTGTTTGGATGAGCCCAGCAACGGTGCTGAGCACGAAGGAAACCTTATTGAAAAAGAAGGCATTAGAATAAAAGGCTGGCTTCTTAAAAAACTTCAGAATAATGCGTCTTTAGTGTTACTAGACGGATACGAGATTTTTCCACTTGAATTGAATACTAAAAGGCCTGACGTAATCGAGAAAGTGGCTTTGATAGAACGCGACTTTCAACAAGAAGTACTTTGTGGTTTCGACCATACTTTAATTCCCAAATCGTCTAATTTAGCTATAGCAATTGTTCACAATAGCCACTTTTACGTAATTTACGAATTAAGTATAGAGGGCGTGTTTAAAATATTAGAAGGCGAAGATAAGTGGTTGTATCTTGATAACGACACCAACAAAAGTGTTGAACAGTTTACAGGTAAAACAAAACTCAGTTGGGCAGAAAAGAAAAATTGGGCTGATTACGCCAACACTTTTAGCACCTTGCCGCTGAGTCAAGCTGGAAAGAGTGCATTTCTTATTGCCCCTTCTAAAGAATTCGTTGTTGAAGAGCACTACCCTTTCAAAAAATCAAAACATACACCGCTAGACCAATTAACTAAGCTTGTTGATGACTCTTTCAGCTTAGTTACACCAATTGATGCGCTGAAGCACTTTGAAGAACGAACCTTTCGAGTTTGTGACACGCATTGGAGTTGTCATGGTGCTAGAGTAGCTACGATGGAAGTGGCAAAAAAGTTAGGCTTAGACTGCGCTCCCATAGAAAATCTCTTCAAAAATGATATATACGTAGAGCGTGTAATGGCTGGCGACCTTGGCTCTAAAATTTACCCAACTCAAAGGCATGCTGAAGATTTTCTTACTACGTTTAACTATAACCGAGTGGTTGTTTACGATAACAATCTTCCCAATTTTGGCAGGGCTTTTATTTTAGATAACCCTGACGCTTTAAACGAACAAACCTTATTAGTATTCGGCTCGTCTTCTGTTTATTCCATGTTTAACTATTTAGCCAGAATTTTCAGAACCGTAGTATTTTTCCATACCGCAGGTAACATTGATAAAGAGTTGGTTGATAAGATAGCACCTGACTTTTTGTTAGCTCAGTCTAACGCAAGGTTTGTAGTAAAAGCGCCTTCGTTTGATATTAAGATTTCGGATTATATAAAGGACAAAAAGCGCAGGTTAACTCATTTACCCGACGTAGTTCATAATACTGAAAAAACGTCTGCCATTGTAACCAGCCTTGCTCGAGTACTTGACGAAATGAACGCAAAATAAAGACAATTTAGACATTTGTGCTGTACAGCGTTTTTAACGCCACATCTTCTAAAGCAGTAGTTGGTAACTCTTTATCCATTGTTAATTCAACGCGAAGTCCCTTAGGAGGCTGAGTAAACTCGTTGACTAACCTGAATGTTGTGTTGCTACCAGTTTTTAATAGGTAAGGGTAAAGCGCGCTCTCATTTACCATGTTTACCACAAGCCGCTTGTTTCTGTAAGTCTGGTTAGTAAACACCGTATAAGCATGTTCTGCTTCATATATATTACTGACATTAGCAACCAAATGAACGTTCGGTAAGTGATCGGTAATAGCTATACCAATTCTATTGCAAATTTGTTTTAGCCTGTCTGCCACCGTATGTTTGCTTAGCACCTCACGCACGCCTTTCTCAACTACTTTTCTGTATTCGCTTTCGTCTTGCATTTTCTCTAGGAAGCTTACAATTTCATCAGGGTTATCGCTGGCACAAACAATATCGCCAAATTGCTCAACAACGCCTTTAGAATAATTACTAACTACAGGCGTACCAGAAGCTAACGATTCATATACACGGCGAGCAAACATAGTAGGGCTTTGTTTAACTGAATTCATGTTGATTGTGTACTTATAGCCTTTATAAGCTTTCCACATTTCATCTGGCTTTAAATGACCAACCACGCTTTGCTTGAACCTTTCAGGAAACTTTAAGTTCGACTCTTGTCGATGAAGGCATCTGTCAAAAATATCGTATTCAACATTTGCTCTTTTTAGTGCGTCAATTAACACGTCAAAATCGGCGCAGCGTTCTTTTTTAGTTGAATAATAGGAACCGGCGAAAGCAGCTTTATTTTTTCGAGGAATAACTTCTGAAGGGTTATGTATTGCGGGCTGGCAAAAGAAACATAGAGGCTCTGCATCTATCCCGTAGTCTTTCTTATAGCTTTCGACCATATTTGCATCTGTAGTAAATACAAAATCGAATAACTTGGCTGTGGGGGCAAATTTGTCGTAATGAACGGGATCTTCTTTAGACCAAAAAACCGTAGGGATCCCTTCCTTTTTACAGTACTCGACAACCTTGGCTAACTCATCCATTTGATTTGGTGCATTATATGAATTGCCATATATAAGGCTGCCCCACTGATTATTATTTCCGAACCAACAACTTTCTACGAATAGGAAATCGGGTTGAGCTTGCTTTACTTCTTCTTTCCAATTCGATGGTGAAATTGGAAATAAATTAGTGTCTTTTTCAATGCATATAGAGGAAAATCCATCAAGTATCGCTGCAACTCTAATGGAATGTAAAGTCGGCATTGTTTCAATAATCAATTTTTAACCTCACAGACTGCCCAGTTTTTATAAGATACATAATTTGCTAGATCAACTCTAAAATTAAAAACACCATCAGATTATTTTTAATAGTTAAAAATCATTAAAGTTAAGCTCACGCCCAGAAGATAGAAAATATATATACCCTTCCTTATTGCTCTCCACTGCAATACACTTTTCTTTTTCCGAAAAACCACTGATCTTTGACTTTGGAATCAGAGAAATAAATTTAAACCCCGTTTCTTGCAGAGTAATGCGAAGCATTTTTGAGTAATTATCATTTACGAGTTTTTCAGCGAAAAATATCTTATCATCACCATATCCTGTTAAGATATCTCTGAAGGACGCCAATGAAAAGTTGAGGTCACTATAAAACTGGTCTAAAAATAATATGTATGTCCGTCCAATCAAGTCAATTTTTAATTCTGAAATTAAAGAACCAATCTCTAGGTCATTTTCTACATGATAAATTTTAACTTGACTATTTTTCCCATGAGTAAGGATTTTACTGAAGTTAACGAGACTTAAAACGCAGTTTTTGGAATTAGAAAATACATGGCAATTTTTAACCCTAAAGTCAACAGCAGCCTCTAGTGTTTTTGTTACTGTTGGACCACTTCCTAAGATTATAAGATTGTTCGGGCAGCTTTGTTTTAAAGTATGGATAAGTGGACTTATATCAATATCAAAATATCCGTGGTCTTTATTCTTCTCCATTTTATTGATATATGATAAATACTTACTTGGACTACCATAAGAATTTGGGATTGCAGATTCAGCCCTGTAACCTTTTGGCGCTTCTTTAATAAACTTCCCTACTACTACTTTTTTTTCCGGGATAGCAGCTTCTCTTACAAACGCTTTTACCTCAACTTCTTTTTCATAATCAGGAAAAGAAAAAGAAGCTTTTCTATCCAGAGAATACCACCTCTCACTAATTTTTTTTCCATCGACTAACAAATAAAAGGCAACCTCTGGATTATCAAAGTATCCCTCAGATAAGGTCACTGTAGCTTCGATTTTCTTTTCAGTTTCTAGCGTTAAATCTACTGAATTTTTTATTGTGTCAACTTTAAGGTGTCGCTCTGATCTTACCTCAGTAAAGTACGATACAGCATAACCTATGGCTTTGTTCACAAATGCTAAATCGGAAAAGTTGTTGATATTGCTGAAATAAAAATCTTGACCGGCAGTAAAGAATTTAAAATAACCCAATTCCCTGAATACTTGCTCTATTTTATCACTTAAGAAACACTCTATTTGAACGATGCATGGCGAACTTGAAAGAAGCTCCCTCGCTCCTTCAAGCACAGATATTTCATGCCCCTCCACATCAATCTTTAGCGCCAAAACTCGGCCTCTTAGGTCCGTTAGCGAATCGAGCTTAATACTCTTTAACTCTCTAACTTCTTTGTAGAGTGAAGCTTCGTGTATAGAAGTTTCAACGACACCATTTATTCCCGACATAGGAGAGTGGCTACCAAACTTAGTCGTTCCATCCATATTTGAAACTATGACTTGATGTGGCGAGACCTTTCTTTGAATAGCGTTTAAAGTTAAATTTTTTTCCATTTCTTTAAATGCGTGTGTATCAGGTTCAAAGGAATGAACTACTTCAACACTCTCAGCTAAAGTGGAAACAAGGCTGTAATAACCCACGTTCGCGCCAATATCGATAACAACCTTGGCGCCAGCATGATGGATAAAACTCAAAAAAAGAAAGGGTTGCAATGCTTCATGCTGCTCCGTCAATTCATTTCTTTTGATTGATTTTTCGCTCCAAATAAAACAGTTCATCCACCTTCCTCTAAAGCTAAGTGCTAAGTCACCTTAGCCATTTTCATCAAAATACTACTGTTTGTGTTCTTCTAATAACAGGATTTAACTCTAAGCTTTTTACGTAACATTCAAATTGATACTCGCCAGGCTCTGTTGGCTCAAAGTAGAAACTGTTATTCTTATCGTAAAGGTATTTTTTATAAATTTTCCCATTCAGAAACACATAAAAAGCAAATTTTAATTTTATACCAGTTGCATTTACTTCAACTTCAAATGCATTCATACTTCGGTTAAGCGATATATCATGAATTTCAGTTTTCGGTGGTTCCTCTAGCGCAATGATTTTTTCGCTGTTTGCCCCAGTTTTATTACCGAAAACGTCTCTTATGTAAATTGCAACATAATATTCTCCTGGTTCCTCAATCTCAAAACTCTTAAATGACTGTTTTCCGAAACCTGAACGCTTGAATTTCTGTCCATCCTTCATTAGATAAAATGCATACTCAATTTCGTCTTTATCGATACTAGGATCGTTATAATTTACGTTCGCAGTAACGTGACTACCTAAAACAATGAATCCATCATTACTGTTTATCTGTAAATCTATATTACTTTCCACCAATCGAAAATAAGATTTATTTCCTTGTGAATAGCTAATCCAACGCTCCAAGACCTTTCTAATAATTTGATCTTCTTCAATTGACAATAATGCACTCAATAACCGAATGTGAGTAAAGTGATATCCAATATGATACTTTGCTGGATTTCCGGGAATTGTTATGTGGGTCAAGTCATATGCAGAAATATCCTTCAAATCAAACATTGAAAGGCAGTGACGGAGGGACTCTAACCCTATTTCGAACCTATCACTATATTTGGTTGAACCGGTAAGCATAAACCCGTCATATAACCCAAGTAGTGAAAACATAAAACCGTTGAGGATATGAGACTTATTTGGCGTTGTATATTCCTCATACCATGGATATTTATCAAAAATACGACTTAATACACCGCCATTCTCAACATCTTCATAAAATGGCAATACACCTTTTTCAACAGCCGCTAAGTAATCAATATCATCAAATAGATAATAGGCTCTTACTAAACAGCTTATACAAAATCCCTGTGCTAATGCCGATGTCCAACCAGGTTCAAGTTTTCCGGTCTCGCGTACGGCGTAAAAATATTCAAAGTCTGACTTCCACGCGCCAGATTCTGTGTTTTGTGTCTGCGCTAGAAAATTAGCAACTGCTCTCACTTTTTCCAAATGTCGAGGATCTTGAGTTTTGTAATACTTGCTAACCTGTTCGAGACCATATATCGCTATCGTTATTGGGTAGTAGTGATACTCGCCTCTTCTAGAGATATTTAATTTTGGTATTCCGTTACAATCAAAAACAACGTCTTTTCCTTCAACACTCTGCATGTCAAAGTTCAAATATGCTTTATCATATGAATAAGAGTCTAAAAAAACCATCGTGCCAAGCTTAGTCTCTTTTACTTGGTACTTCACTTCCCTTCTAGAAATTTGTTTGGTAGTTGTTTTGGAGGTTTCTTTCATATTGTAGTCTTCTTTAATTCAAATTAGTTGAGGAGCAATAGCTCTTGATTAACTATTTTTTGTTTAGATACTTGATATCTAGCACGTTTGGAAGCTCCATCTGACAAGCTTAAAAATCTACTATGGTCGAGATAAAGTGATGCTAGCGCATCTGCCATACCACAATAATCTTCTCCTTCAACTAAAATACCAGAATCGCCATCTATAAACTCCGGGATGGCCGTTACGCCATTTGATATAACAACTAACCCCGATGACATGGCTTCGTCTTTCGATACACCTTGTGCATCCATTCGAGTTGGGCAGAGAAATATTCCAAACTCTTTGTGATATTTAGCAATGTCAGTTTGAGCCAAAAAGCGTCTTTCTATCTTCACATTATCAAAATCTGCAATCGGTGCTAGGGTTTCATCAAAAAGTTTACCGTCGCCCATGAAAAGAAACTCAAATTCGTTAAAAAATGGTTGTTTTGAAAGCTCTAGAACTGCATTCACACTCAAATCATTGGCATACTTTCTTGAAGCATATGGTCTTATCGAAAGAACTTTAAGTCTCTGTTCTGGCGGTTTTGGAATATAATCGAACAGGTCGGTATCTACAGGGTTATGAATAATTTCATACTGGTCAACTGGTAGCCTAAATCCAATATCCTCCATAACTTCTTCCGCAAAGTAATTGGAAACGAAAATGAGCTTAAGATTTTTGTGCATCTTATTCAAAATACTTCGCCAAAAACCTAGTCGTATATCACTTTGTTTTTTCGCTAATTCTAGCTGTTTCTCATCTGTATAATTATATTCCCTACGCCACCAAGGTTGTATCTCTGCGCCGTGAATCCACACAAAGACATTAATTTTGTGAATGTACTTTTCAATCACCTCCCACATGTCAGAGTCGAGGAAGTGAACAAGTAAGTTTTTATACTGACCACTACTCAGCATGCGTTGTAAGGCAACTGCAGAACCTGAAGTAACGTCGACGTTTTGGAATTCATGCCATGTTACAGGTTGATCCTTTCTAAATCTGAAAGTATCGACGCGAATCCCTCTCTCCATGTAAGCTGCAACTCTACTGTGAACAAATCCATTTCTATAAAGATCGTCGTAGCTAGGATAGTGGTTTGTAAGGAGTAATGTATCTGAACTACCTATCAATCTTGTGGGAGACAGATCTTTTTCCCCCAATAACAAGCCTTTTACGGTGCACTGACCAGATTGATACACCCTGAAGCCTAATTTTGCGTACACAGCTCCATCTGGACGCAAAAGAACGTTGTTTTTGTTGGGTTTAATTATCTCATGGTGCAGACGCGTCATGTTGACGTCGAAGAAGATAACTACAAACGAAAGATTTAACCCAGGAGTAACCTCTAAATGGAAAGGGATTTCATCTAATTTTTCGCTCTGAGAGAACAACTCATCTATTGAAAATATTTTTTTATCAATGGTATAGATATATGTATGCTTTCCATCTTCTAATGACGAAGATATCTGCATCCCTTCATTGTCTAACGTTATAGTGCAATCCTTAGTAGACGTTTTAGGAAACATTTCAAACAATGTTTTAGCATCAAAATGAGGAGCAGAATCTTCAGAGTGAACAACGGCTTCAATCTTTTCTGAAAGTTCTTGTAATTCTCGTACGCTACATCCAGTATCGAAGTCATCGTCTTCAACTTTGCTCAAAAAGCTCTCTTCATTTTTGAGTGTCACATTTTTGCAATAATTGAATATATCGATTGATTGTGAGTTATCTTCTTTGTAAGAGCCAAATGTAACATCACTTAACCAATCTTTTAGTTGAATATCTTGAGCAAGCGGTGAAATTGCACAGCATCGTTTTGGAATATCGATTGCACTTTTGTAACTACTTCCATCACTTCTTAACACTAATTTGTTTTCGGCCTCTTCAAAATAACTGCTTTTTCCGATAAATAACGCATCAGTGAAACGCGTCGCAAGAAAGATATCCAAGAGGTAATTGCTGCCATATAAGTCCAATGACGAAAAATAAGTAAGCCAACTAGAAGAAGAATGAAGCTTAAACAGAGACTGCCCTGAAACATCGTCTAAAGTTAGGACACTGAAATTCATAATTGCGTTTTCAGTTAACTTTTCTGCTATACCCTTTGTACTAAAACGATCAACAAGTACAACAACTTTCTTTATCTCATAGCTTTGACGCTTGACGTTGTCGATAAACCTAGATAAATCGCTCTCTTCTTGAACTAATGTAAAAACAACTACATCAGGCAATACATGTTCTGCGCTATTTGCAAATACTTTCTGTAATATGTAGTTAAATCGGTCTTCATAGGTGTGCTCTGAAAGAATTTTTCTAAGTCCTGCGAGCCTCAATTTGTCTGTTTGATAGGCATTGCTCTCTAAAGCTTTAAGCCTTCTAACAATCTCATTTCCACTATCGCTAACCTGAACTAGGTCACCGAACATTAATCTCACGCCTCTCGAAAAATTACTTACTGTGACAGTATTACTACCCAACAATTCATAAACGCGGCGTGCAAACATTGTTTGGCTTTGCTTTATTGAGTTTAGATTTATTGCGTACTTGTAACCTTTGTATGCTTTCTGAATTTCAGCAAACGGTAAAGTACCGACGATATGCTTATCAAAACTCTTTGGAAATTTGTAGTTTGGATCATTTTTGCCGAAGTTTCTGTCATATATCTCGACCGGCTTAAAGTTGGGGAAAGACTCTATGAAATCTTCTAGGTCTCTTGTTCTATCTGGATACTTAACATAATAAGCTCCAGCAAATGAGAATGCGTCCTTTCTCTCAAAAGTTTCAATTGGATTAGTAAGTTTTGGCTGGCATGCAAAGGGCAAAAAATAAACCCTATCGTGTCCTAATGCGGCTTTATACCGTTCTACACAATCAAGATCTGTTGTAAAGACCAAATCAAACAACTTGGCCGTATTTAGGAATGTTTCAAAGTGAATTGGATCTTCTTTATTCCAAAAAACAGTAGGTATTTTTCTCTTATTGCACCATTCGACAATATTAATAACTTCTTGCGATCGGTGGCCAACTTTTGAGCCCCATAGCTCGTCTTTACCTCTCCAAGCAGACTCAATAAAGAGAAGCTCTGGTTCAAATCCCGTTAGTTCGTCTAAGTAGCCGTCAGGGGTTAACTGACAAAGGTTAGCTTCTGGGCTATACGATTGAAACGTAAAATCGTCCATGATACATGCAACTTTTTTCTTCCCTGCATTGTTTTTATGAGGCTGCGAGACTTTAAATGAATCGGCCAGATTCAAAGCCATTGGCTCTACTACACAATCCCAAGTAAGTTTTTCTTCAATCAATTTTCGTGCTGCGGCAAGCTTCTCTTGGATAACTCTTTTATCTTCGCTTCTCAACTTTGTTATTGATTCACAAAGAGATTGGACATTTCCTTTTTCATATAACCAACCAAACTTTCCATTCGCTAAAAGCTCTACTTGCGGTGCAACATTCGAAGCAATTACGGGTTTATTGAATGCCATGTACTCCAAAGGCTTTAATGCACTTACGAGTTCACACACTATGTCAGGCTTTCTTGGAACAACGCATGCGTCTACAGCTCGAATATAATTCCCTACCGCTTCATGAGCTACTCTTCCAGTAAAGACTACTTGGTTTTGCAGACCTAACTCTATCGCTTGCTTCTTAAATCTCTCTAAGACTTCATCACGCTTGTCGGAATCATTTACTGGATTATTACCACCTACTACAAGCAATTTTACTTTTTCATCTTTAAGAGACGCTATGGCTTGCAAAAGAGTATCTATACCTTCGTAATCTGTGAGCGCACCAACGTAGCCAAGAAGGAATGTATCTTCATAGTCATTAAAAAATTCATTACGGTGTTTTGTACTCTTGCTTTCAACATTGGAAACGGAGGGAGCTGCATTAGGCACTAAGCTTATGCTTGCGCGATTAGCTCCACGTTTCACTAACTCTTGAACCATCGAGGTATTCAACGTGTAGAGCTTATCAGCGTTTGACACCAAGAAGCTTTCTAGTTCTACTTGTTCGTGATAACCATCCGAGTCCTCCCAATCAGGGTCTCGGGATAATCGCGATATCTCCCAAAAGCCCCTTACTTCGTAATGAAATGGAAGTCCTAATTTTTTTGCTGCAATATACGCTGGGAAAGCAACTTCATAATTTGAGGCTGCCAAAACGATTTCTGGCCGATATACTTTAAATAGCTCCTCATACTTTAGTGCCATCACTTTAACTCTTTCAAACACATCTTTAGGTACTAAAAAGTTTTCCCATGGTGAGTGAATGTAAGTAACGCCATCTACTTCTTTTTGGAGTTCTGAAAATTCTCTCTTTGCACCAAAATCCCAAGGTCTACCAGGCCTTATTAAGCACAGAGTATCAAAACCGCGCTTATTGAGTGCGGCTGCAATTCCATGAGTGCGAATAGCATAACCATTACTCGCGTAACTTTTTCCGTGACTTACTGCATAAGCTACACGCTTATTAATTGGCGCATCTAATGTCGTTTGTGAGGAACTTTCGATTATTGCTTGCTTGGCAAAGTCAATTATTTGATTAGCTTTATTCATTGAAAAGAGTTTCTTAGCGTGGAAAATGACAAGTATGAGAAGCGACGTGGTGAGTTTGCTCTCACCACGTAAAGAATTTATTTAAACAAGCCAGCAAAATCTAAAGTTTTGCTACTCTTGCTATGAGCTTTAAATTGGCTATGGGCAACTAAGTAGACAAGAATATCTGCGTTGTCTGCTTGCTCTTCTGATACAAGTTTTAGCCCATCAAAACTCTTAATATTGGGCTCAACGGCTACCACGTCATTAGTTTCACTTAAAGCTTGAGTAATATATAACGCTGGTGATTCACGCAAGTCATCAATATCAGGTTTAAAAGCTAAGCCCATGCATGCCACTTGTGGCTTTCTACCGTTTTCTCTTTCAAACTCAAGTACGGCGTTTTTAACTTTTTCAACTACCCACTCAGATTTGTAATCGTTAGTTCTGCGGGCTTGCTCAACCATTTTGGCTTTGCCATTAGCAGAGTTAACAATAAACCAAGGGTCTACTGAGATACAGTGACCACCTACACCACAGCCAGGTTGCAGAATGTTTACGCGTGGATGATGGTTGGCAAGTTTAATCAACTCGTAAACATCAATATCCATGTCGTCTGCAAGCATTGAAAGTTCGTTAGCGAATGCAATATTTACATCTCTAAACGCGTTTTCTGTCAGCTTTGCCATTTCGGCTGTTTTCGACGTAGTTTCAAGCACTTCGCCTTCAACAAATGTTCTGTAAAATTCTGCTGCCGCTTTAGTAGATGCGTCGTCAACACCGCCCACTACACGATCGTTCTCAATAAGTTCTCGCATTATGTGGCCAGGCAGAACACGCTCTGGAGAGTGGGCTACGTGAATTTGAGATAAATCAACACCGGCCGCTTCTAGTTCTTCAGCCATCATTTCTGTTGTGCCTACCGGCGATGTAGATTCTAGTAAAACTAGGTTCCCTGGCTTAACATATGGCGCTATCGCTTTTGTTGCACTCTTCACGTAATCTAAGTTAGGAACCGGTGAGTTCGTCACTTCATTAAGTTGGTCGTGATGAAACGGGGTAGGCACAGCAACCAAAAAGATGTCTGCTTCTGCTGGCTCTAGGTGAGCACTTAACATACCGCTATTAACCGCTGAAGAAACGAAAGTGTCTAATTCTGGTTCAACAATGTGTATTTTACCTTCATTGATAGTATCTACAGCATGCTTGCTAACGTCTACACCATGTACTTTATAACCGCGGTTTGCCAAAAGCGCAGCCGTTGGTAAGCCAATATATCCCATACCAACAACGCATACTGTTTTATTAATTTCCATTAACTTTCTCTCTTAACACTTCAATAATTCTTTCACATGCTTTGCCATCACCATAAGGGTTGTGGGCAAAACTCATTTCTTCATAAGCTTTTTCATCGGTTAATAACTGATTTAAGCTTGCGGTAATTTTATCTACGTCAGTACCTACTAGTTTAACGGTACCAGCACTAACTGCCTCTGGCCTTTCTGTTGTGTCACGCATTACTAGTACGGGTTTACCTAAAGACGGCGCTTCTTCCTGAATACCGCCTGAATCGGTCAGGATAATATGAGCCTGATTCATAAGATAAACAAAAGGCAGGTAGTCTTGCGGCTCAATGAGCGTGATATTTGGCACGCCTTTTAGCAGGCGATTAACAGGTTCTTGCACATTTGGGTTTAAATGCACTGGGTAAACAATCTGGCATCCTGGGTGTTGCTCTGCTGTATAGGCAAGTGCTTTACAAATGCGCTCGAAACCACCACCAAAGCTCTCTCTTCTGTGGCCTGTAACCAATATCAACTTTTTATCTTTATTTAAAAAGCTGAAACGCTCTGCCATTTCATTATTCAGCGCTGTGTCATTTTTTAGCTTAGCGCTTACATCTAATAGAGCATCGATTACCGTATTACCAGTTACCGTAATATTTTCTGGGGCTACAGCCTCATTAAGTAAGTTCTGCTGCGATGTCTCTGTAGGCGCGAAATGATATGTAGTAATAGCACCAGTCAGCTTTCGGTTTGCCTCTTCTGGCCACGGAGAATAAATATTCCCTGTGCGTAAGCCGGCTTCCACATGACCTACCGCAATTTGCTGATAATATGCAGCTAAACTGGTAGCGAAAGTGGTTGCCGTGTCGCCATGAACCAAAACCACGTCAGGTTTAAAATCCGCCAATATCGGCTTTATGCCTTGTAAAATATTAGTAGTTACATCTGTCAGGTCTTGACCCGGCTTCATGATATTTAGGTCGTACTCTGGCGTAATTTCAAACAACCCTAAAACCTGATCTAGCATTTCACGGTGCTGCGCTGTAACGCAAACGCGCGCGTCAATTCCCTCTTGTTCTGCAAGTTTTATTGCGAGGGGGGCCATTTTTATTGCTTCAGGCCTTGTACCAAAAACGGTTAATACTTTCATTTTAATTTCTCTGCATTAGCTGAAGTTTTAGGGATTGCGATTGCTGGTAATACTCTTCAAGCAATTGTTGCGTTTGCTCTAGCTGCTTTTTTTGTTTTAAGAAGTTTTCTGCAGTATAGAATTCAGTGTTGGCCGTTACTACACTGCTATTTGTATTAGAGGAGGTGTTAATAGAATTTTGGCGTTTTTTACATAGCCATATACTAGCTTCAACTAAGTCTGTGCCTAGTGTTTTAGCCGCTTGCATGTAATACTGCTCAGCTTCGCTGAACTTATTTTCTTTAAAGAGGCGATTAGCTTCTTTAATTAGCGAGTGATTTTCGTTTAGTTTATCCATTTTTTCCAACTACTTCCAGTGTACCACAGAGATAAAAATCGACGCGAATGATAACAAGCACCTCTGCAATACTCAATAACTAGGGGAACTTATGCTTAGGGTTGAATATTAAATATTGTTGCGCCCTTGGGCGTATTAAAATGCTCACTGGTGATTGCCAAACGACGGCGTTTGCTCTCATCTTTCCACTTTACCGATAAGCCACTATTTTCATTTGCATTATTATTCAAAAAGAATGTAAGACTACACCGAGAAAGATAGTCTAGTACTAAAGGTAACGCCCAATATGCCATTTGTGCTTCGTCGCTTTCATTCGCACCGCCAGTAACAATTACTAAGACTCTTGCTTTATCTGCACTAATAGTACGTTTTAATTCTAGTAGCTTTTCTGCGCAATCATAAAAGAGTGCACCTTCAAAAGAACCATCAATACTAGGAACAGAGACTAATGGGGCATGGCATAACTCTACGTAGGCGTCTACCCCTGCATTGCACAGAAGCTCTTTTGTTTTTTGACCATGCTCATAACTTTCTTCAAAGCTAACTATATGCTTGGGCAACGCATTAGCTATATCACTTATATTACTTTTATCTTTCAATAAGTTATCGCTGTTGCGTTGTTGTGCACTTCTATCTTGCAAAGCGCTGGCAGCTACAACTGTACTTAATCCACTACCGAATTCAATGATTACATCATAATTGTTTAAGGCTATTAATGATGATAACTCGGCCAAATTAGGTGCATCCATTGAACGTGAGTCTATTGATATAGGTAATCTAGACAAAGCTGAGAGCTTTCTTAACTCAAGCTGGCTTGCTATATTGCTTTTTTGCTCTTCATTGCATCGCGTTACGTGCTTACCTAATGCATTTGCTATTTCTATATTATCTTCGCTTTGTTTGTTTAGTAAAGACGTAAGCTTTTGTTCGAGTTCACCTACCGCTGATGCGGTTTCTTTACTAGAGACCAAAAGTGCATTCTCACGTTTTAATGCTTCAACTTCTTTGCTCAAGGCTTCCGCCTGCTGCTTTCTACTAACAAACCAACCATGTGTTTCTTTCTGCTTTTCCTCGCATGCCTTTAGCTTCGCATTGAGTTCTTGAATTTCATTTATATGCGACTCTTTACTTTGCTCAAAGCTAACCTGAAGGTTATTAATAGTTGCTTCAAGTACTTTCTCATTAGCTTGTAAGCCTTCATTATCACCAAGGTATTGTTGTGATTTCTGTAGCTCTGCACGCAATTGCTCTTCTTGCTTATATATAGTGGCGTTATGTTGCTCAATTTCTTTATTGGCTTCGATTAATTGTGCATTTAGCTTATCTTTTTCGTTTTTGAGTGCACTGATTTGGGCTTCACTATTTTGTGCCTTTTCTGTAACTGCGTGTATCTCGGCCTGCACTTCACTAAAAGCTTGTTGAGAATTAGATAATAAAGCTTTTAATTCCGCTTTATCACTGTCTGCTCGCTGGTTAACGCTCTCTAAAGTCTTCAACTGTGCGCTCAAACTTTCGATTTGGCGCTCTAGTGACAATACTTGTAGTGCTGCAGCCGCTTTATTCGCTTTTAGTTCTTCGTTCTCTAAGCAAAGCTGCTGTGAATTTTTCTGCTCTGCAAGCAATTGCCCTTCTTGCTTATGTATAGTGGCGTTATGTTGCTCAATTTCTTTATTGGCTTCGATTAATTGCGCACTCAACTCATATTTTTCGTTTTTAAGTGCACTGATTTGGGTTTCACTATTTTGCGCCTTTTCAGCAGCCTCGTGTATCTCGGTCTGCGCTTTACTAAAAGCTTCTTGAGAATTGGATAATAAAGTTTCTAATTCCGCTTTATCACTTTCTGCTTGCTGGTTAACGCTTTCTAAAGTCTTCAACTGTGCGCTCAAACTTTCGATTTGGCGCTCTAGTGACAATACTTGTTGTGCTGCAGCCGCTTTATTCGCTTTTAGTTCTTCGTTCTCTAAGCAAAGCTGCTGCGAACCTTTCTGCTCTGCAAGCAGTTGCTCTTCTTGCTGATGTATAGTGGCGTTATATTTCTCAATTTTTTTATTAGCTTCGATTAATTGTGCATTTAGCTTATCTTTTTCGTTTTTGAGTGCACTGATTTGGGCTTCACTATTTTGTGCCTTTTCTGTAACTGCGTGTATCTCGGCCTGCACTTCACTAAAAGCTTGTTGAGAATTAGATAATAAAGCTTTTAATTCCGCTTTATCACTGTCTGCCTGCTGATTAGCGCTTTCTACAGTCTTTAACTGTGCACTCAAACTTTTAATCTGGCTTTCTAATAATGATATCTGTTGTGCTGTAGTTTTGTTTTCTTCGGTTAATTGTGCATTTAGCTCATCTTTTTCGTTTTTAAGTGCACTGACTTGGGCTTCACTACTTTGTGCTTTTTCGGCAGCTACCTGCAATTCAGTCTGTACGGCTTGCAATTCAACCCGTATTTCACGGAATGCTACCTGCGAATTAGATAATAGCGCCTCCATTTCTTCTTTAACACTTTCTACTTGTTGGTTAGCGCTTGCGACTAATTTTAACTGTGCAGTTAAATCTAGAACTTCATTCTGTAAAGCTGCGATTTGCTGCAACATAGGATTAAAAACGAATCTATATGTACATATATCTTCATCTTCACCAAGATCTTCCGTAAATTCGTAATATTCACTTGTTAACTTTTCTACTACCACTTGGATGTCGTTTGAATTCGCATATAAAGGTTTTTTACCAGCACTTACCACAATTGAGTTGAATAAGTTCAGTATGCCCTTTGATTTCAACTCATCAAGAAGGTCGCCAGACAAGCACGGCAACTCTAGAACTAATGTATTTGCGTTACCTGTAACATTATATTCTTTCACGATATCAGTAATAGTCGTGGTTTCTACACCTTGAACTTCTTCTAATGCTAAGTTTGGGTATAAGTTTTTTAATCCCTTGGGCTCTAAGAAGGAAGAGAACTCTTCATTGTTAAAAACTGTAAATGGCTTAACTTCAAACACATTTGGCGTTACTGCTTTATTTAGAAAAACAAATTTTTTTTCATCACCTAGGTTGCTGAAAGAACTCACACGCAATAAGGGATCAACGAAAATTACTTTGTTGAAGTCAGCGTAATTGAAGTTAAGGGATAGAGCCTCGCCAGCTCCAATCCATAAAAGGAATTTAGACATTGAAGCGCTCTTTTACTTTTTTTTGTTATGGGTAATCATTACAGGAGAAATGGATCTATTCTCTGCGCGACCAAACTTAAGGTAGTGAATTAATGGGTTCCTATTTTCTTTCGCAACATCAGGGTTTGCTTTTAAGTACCACTTCCCATCAAATTGAGGTGAGGGCTTCCTTCCCTCTTTTGCCCCGTACAACAAGTAATGCTCTGCTGGATCTAATCCGGCACCTGATACATCGGGATATGTATCTAAATACCAATCTGCATCGAAGAGGTCACTCGTGTACAAGAGCCCCATATCTTGCGACAACTTCTTGCGCTTTGCACCGTACTTATCAACAACATTTGAGAATTTTTCAACCTTACTAGAAATTTTCCAAAGTTTGGTAGACTTGATTGCTTTGAGTTCAGCAAGCTCAGCCCTCAACTGTTGCTCAGTTGCCTGCTTTCGTTCAAGTTTTGCCTCTAACTGCTTTATCTCGCGGTTTTTTGTTTTTTCATTTATCGTTGCTTCTTTTTTACTGGAATGAACAAAAGCCTCAAATTCTTTTTCTTTAGCAACAAACGCGTTTTGAACCGAAAGTAACTGTTCAGACAACACTGACATTTCCTTTTTCGAAGACTTGAGCTTATCATCTACATACTTCATATCTTGAGCATGCTGCGCTATTAAGGCTTGATTAGCTTCATTGTGTTTCTTCGTTAGTTTGGTCTTGGCTTCTTCATACAGTTTTTTTGCTGCACTTAGTTCTTCCACGTGTTTCTTGGCTGTTGAATTTAATTCAACCTCCTTACCCTCTAAACCCTCTAGCAACAAAAAGCTTTGCTCTATTACCTTGTCATTTTCTAGCTTTAGTTCTTGCCGCTCTATTGCTTGACGAACAAGCATTTCGTTTAACTTATTTAAATTTGGGTAGAAAACAGAGTCTTCATCCTTTAATTGAAAACAAGACTGCAATTTTTTATAGGCCCTAATTAGGTCAATATTTTGATTGTATAAACTATGGCTAATTACCGCGCCGATATTAACTTCTACTTCATTTTCATCAATAAGTTGTTCACACCAACCTGCAGTCTCGCTCTGCGCAGTGTATTGGCTACAAAACGCAGATAAAGGCACTAAACTAAGTTTATTTTTGTGCTTTTTATATAGGCTGTATAAGTCTTGAATTTGTTGAGTCAAACGATGTATTGACTCGCTTAAGTCGCTGTCATCGTAGGATTGAAGGGATAAAAAAGGTGGCGCTACTGCAACAATTACGCTATCACGCTGACTTAGAAGTGACCCTAGATCATCGATTAACAAGCTGTTCTTAACGTAAACCGTATCGATTAGCTTGTCTTTGAGGTCTTTATAGCTCTCTACAACACCTTTAGCGCTTTTTTTGCATAACTGCAGCCAGTATTCCGAACTATCCACTGTGCAAATCACAGACATCCGTTGCTCCAAACTTTTTAGTCTTATCTACTACCCAAGAAGGTATTTTAATATACGTGGATATATTATCAGACAGCAAAAAATATCTCACTTCCCAAAACGAGGTTAATTTTAGTAATCATGCCATTGACATAAAAAAGCGACTTTTTCGAAACACACAAATCGAAACCTAGTCGTTCAACAGATGTTCAGCGGAGAACAAGTTGGCCTCTACTGCGCAGAACTGGTTACGTTTCATAAAGGCTTGACACAACAACACAGCTACTTTTTCAAAGCGGAAGTTACCAAGAAAAATGGTGGAATAGCCTGGCTTTTCTAAGTTTATCCCAATACCGAATGGCATATTGAGCGGTGTGATATTTAAGTGCTGCGTTAAACGCAGAATCAGGTTTAAGTGACGAGCGAACAGTCTAGCTACGGTAAAGTTGTTTATACAAAAAAAGGGGCCTGAGTTTTCACTCAGGCCCCTTTTTCTAATCGAGTATTAATTACTCTTCAGTTGCTTCTACTGCTTCTTCTTCAGCTTCTACAACCGGACGGTCAACTAGCTCAACATATGCCATTGGGGCATTGTCGCCAGCACGGAAACCGCATTTAAGAATGCGAGTGTAGCCGCCTGGACGAGCTTCGTAACGAGGACCAAGCTCGTTGAATAGTTTACCTACAACCTCTTTGTCACCAGTGCGGGCGAAAGCTAGACGGCGGTTTGCAACGCTGTCTTCTTTAGCCATAGTGATTAGAGGCTCGATTACGCGACGTAATTCTTTCGCTTTTGGTAACGTAGTTTTGATCACTTCGTGCTTGACCAAAGAACCGGCCATGTTTTTGAACATAGCTTGACGATGGCTGCTGTTGCGATTCAACTGACGACCACTCTTACGATGGCGCATAGTTTTATCCTTCTCTACAAATCAGTTTGATAAAAACCTGATTAATCTTTTTCAGCGATGCTCTCTGGCGGCCAGTTTTCTAGGCGCATACCTAGAGAAAGACCACGAGATGCTAGAACATCTTTGATTTCAGTTAGCGATTTCTTACCAAGGTTTGGCGTTTTAAGTAGCTCAACCTCAGTGCGCTGTACCAGGTCACCAATGTACTGGATAGCTTCTGCTTTCAAACAGTTTGCAGAACGTACTGTCAGCTCTAGGTCATCTACTGGACGAAGCAGAATCGGATCGAATTCTGGCTTCTCTTCTTTCGCTTCTGGCTCAGACACATCACGTAGGTCTACGAATGCATCTAGCTGTTCAGCTAGGATAGTAGCAGAACGGCGGATCGCTTCTTCAGGATCCAAAGTACCGTTCGTCTCCATGTCGATGATTAGTTTGTCTAGGTCTGTGCGTTGTTCAACACGAGCAGACTCTACACTGTAAGCAATACGTTCAACTGGGCTGTATGAAGCGTCTACTAACAAACGACCAATTGGACGATCATCTTCTTCAGAGGAGCGACGGGTAGAAGCTGGTACATAACCGCGACCCATTTCTACTTTAATGCGCATGCTGATTTCAGCTTCGCCAGTTAAAGTACAAATAACGTGGTCAGGGTTTGTAATTTCTACGTCGCCATCATGCTGAATATCACCAGCAACAACAGGGCCAGCGCCAGATTTCACTAGAGTTAGGGTTGCCTCAGTTTTACCTTCAAGGCGAACCGCTAAACCTTTAAGATTTAGCAAGATTTCAATTACGTCTTCCTGAACACCTTCTTTGGTGCTGTACTCGTGAAGAACGCCGTCAATTTCTACCTCGGTAACTGCACATCCTGGCATAGATGACAGTAAAATACGACGTAGGGCGTTACCTAGAGTATGGCCAAAGCCGCGCTCTAGTGGTTCCAAAGTTACTTTGGCACGAGTAGGAGAAACGTTTTCGATCTCAACTAATCTCGGTTTTAGGAATTCAGTCACAGAACCCACAATGCTTCCTCTTTAGTTAGCTTTACTTAGAGTAAAGTTCGACGATCAACTGTTCGTTAATTTCCGCAGACAGGTCAGTTCTTTCAGGAACGCGCTTGAAAGTGCCTTCCATTTTGCTGCTGTCTACTTCAATCCAGGTTGGCTTCTCACGTTGGTCAGCCAGTTCCAAAGCAGCAACGATACGCGCTTGCTTCTTAGCCTTTTCACGAACAGAAACCACGTCTTCGGCAGAAACGTTAAACGATGGGATGTTCACAACTTGACCATTTACCATGATCGCCTTGTGGCTAACTAGCTGACGTGCTTCTGCACGAGTGCTAGCGAAACCCATACGGTAAACTACGTTATCAAGACGCTGTTCTAAAAGCTGTAGCAAGTTTTCACCTGTGTTGCCTTTTAGACGTGCAGCTTCTTTATAGTAGTTGCGGAATTGCTTTTCCAGAACGCCGTACATACGACGAACTTTTTGTTTTTCACGCAGCTGAACACCGTAGTCAGACAGACGGCCACGACGGGCACCGTGCTGACCAGGCGCTGTATCGATTTTACATTTAGAATCGATTGCGCGAACGCCGCTTTTTAGGAACAGGTCTGTTCCTTCGCGACGGCTAAGTTTGAGTTTTGGACCCAAATATCTTGCCATGATCTTTCTCCAACTGTCCGTCGATTAAACGCGACGTTTTTTCGGTGGACGACAACCGTTGTGAGGAATAGGGGTCACATCGGTAATGTTTGTGATCTTATAACCTGTAGCGTTAAGAGCACGGATCGCAGACTCACGGCCTGGACCTGGACCTTTAACGAAAACTTCAAGGTTCTTAAGACCGTATTCTTGTGCAGCAACACCTGCACGCTCAGCAGCTACCTGTGCAGCAAATGGGGTAGATTTACGTGAACCACGGAAACCTGAACCACCAGATGTCGCCCATGCTAGTGCATTGCCTGAACGGTCTGTAATAGTCACAATTGTGTTGTTGAAAGACGCATGGATATGAGCCATACCGTCTGCAACCTGACGTTTAGCGCGCTTACGCGTGCTACGAGCTGGTGCTTTAGCCATAACTTACTCCCCGTTTACTTCTTAATTGGCTTACGAGGACCTTTACGGGTACGCGCATTAGTTTTAGTGCGCTGACCACGTAGAGGCAAGCTACGACGGTGGCGAATACCACGGAAGCAACCCAGGTCCATCAAACGTTTGATGCTCATAGAGACTTCACGGCGTAGGTCACCTTCAACGGTGAATTTAGCCACTTCGTCACGAAGCTTATCAATAGTAGCTTCGTCTAGCTCTTTGATTTTTGTATTTTCTGCAACACCAGCACCCGCACAAATGCTTTTCGCACGTGTGGGACCAACGCCATAGATCGCTTGGATAGCGATTACAGCATGCTTGTGCTCAGGAATGTTAATGCCAGCGATACGGGCCATTAACAGCACTCCTCTTGTTTATTTGTCGACGACCTAAAAAGCCCGATAGGATACTTACCCGTCGACTAAATTGCAAATTAAGGTTCAAAATACTTTAAAACAAAACTAGCAGAACCAGACAAGTACTATCTAGGTTCTGCTTACTTAGCTTTGCGAATATCTTGTTCCGCTTAGATTAGCCCTGACGCTGCTTATGCTTTGGGTCAGAACTGCAAATTACACGCACAACACCGTTGCGCTTGATAACTTTACAGTTACGGCAAATCTTTTTTACTGATGCACGAACTTTCATTACATCTTTCCCCTTTCTATCAATATTAAGGGGCTAACTTATCGGCCGTAGCCTTTAAGGTTAGCTTTCTTCAGCACAGACTCATATTGACTAGACATCAAATGTGTCTGTACTTGTGCCATAAAGTCCATGATAACTACTACGATAATGAGAAGCGACGTACCACCGAAGTAGAACGGCACATTCCAAGCAATTAGCATGAATTCAGGCACTAAACAAATAAAGGTTATGTACAGTGCGCCAGCCAGTGTAAGGCGAGTCATTACCTTGTCAATGTATCGTGACGTTTGCTCACCCGGGCGGATGCCTGGGATGAACGCGCCAGATTTCTTCAAGTTATCTGCTGTATCACGCGGGTTGAAAACCAACGCCGTGTAGAAGAAGCAGAAGAAGATAATCGCAGCTGCATATAACATCACGTACAGCGGTTGACCAGGAGATAGCATAAGCGCTACATCTTGCAACCACGCTGTTGATTCATTCTGTCCGAACCATCCTGCGATGGTACCCGGGAACAGAATTATGCTAGAAGCAAAGATTGGTGGAAT
>Ga0208468_1000055_pt1 | contig 41504 bp, 47 predicted proteins | sample DeeseametaMP0960_FD_184198 | JGI IMG/M metagenome (GOLD analysis project Ga0208468, IMG submission 184198) | Marine microbial communities from the Deep Indian Ocean - MP0960 (SPAdes) | ecosystem: Environmental > Aquatic > Marine > Oceanic | place: East of Madagascar, South Indian Ocean... | reverse complement strand
GCCGTGCAGAACGAAGAACAGCGCGGCGGGCAGACCTTCTCGATCATCCCGTTCATCGACAGCGGTGAGCAGCCGCAAGACGCAGGCGCGGGGCTCTCCTTGGTCGCCTAGTCGGCGCGCGAGGGGGAGACGATGTGAACTGAAAGGGGAGCCGTGGGACCACGGGTCCCCTTTTGCCGTGTTTGTTTGGGTCTAAGATCGCTCTACTCTATGAGCAGGATCCTTCGGCGTTGGACGGCATAGCAATACGAAAACGAACTTTGCGGCTACTATTTGGTCAGCCAATCTCCGTAAGCGTCAATATCAATCATTGGTACCGTGCCGCTGAACTGGAGGCGTGAGATCAGCGCAAACAAGAAGGCCGTTGCCGGTTTCGATCCCTCAACAAGGTCATACCCACCTTCCTCGTCGAACAGAAAATGCCCATGAGAAGCGACACAGCCGATGTCCAGCCTTCTATCATTTTCACCTCCGTCGAGGACCTTTTCGAACGATGCCCCCAAGGGAGGTTTCCACTCGCTCTCGAAAGTCAAAAGCCCGCCGATGATGGGAATGAGTTGTTTTGGTGGGTAGACGCCGCCAGCATGCGGGATTGGTAGGCTGGTCCGATGCAGTCTTCGCACTGATGCAACCTTGTCTTGTGCGTATTTGACAAGATTGGCGTCTGCCGTCTGCTTCGCCTCGAAGACAGCATAAACGCTCTCAGCCGGGACAATGAGTTGGTTTTCGTACGTGAAAATGAAAGGCGAGTATTGGCGGTCAAAAACGACAGCATCAATCTGATCGCTGAAATTCCCTGTACTATCGACGACATGAGCACTTGCAACCTGATATCTCTCAGGGATGTACTGTGCGAGCATATCGATCCAAATCGCTTCGCTTGCGTCCCCTTTTGTACCGGGATGCTTGAACGACTTCCGCGCCGTTGACAACCGATGCTGAATATCCTCGTGCAACGATGATAGAAGTTGTGATAGCGACCATTCAGCCATTGTTTCTTCTTTCTAAGACAGCGGAAATTTTGGTCCGAAGAAAGCGCGCCACGCTTTCAGGGCGTCTCCGTTCTTGCCCTGGCGCGCCAAGTGGATTGCGGCAGCGATGTCGCGGTTTGCCTGATCCAGAATTGTCTGGGCGCGCTTCACCATCGCTGCGTCCATTCGATCGCTAACAGGAGAGCCGAGCCCGGCCGGATCTGGCCAATCCTCGTGAATTCGGTCGCGTAGCGTAGCGAAGAACGCTTGGATTTCGCGGTCATGTGAACCACCCCATCCACCATGGAGGCATTCCATCGCCATGACCTCGATCAGAAAGGATGGCTTGATAGGTTTTTCTCCGTGGCGGCTGTTTTGGTTCCAGTACTTCACCATGCGCACCAGGCCCTTCCACTCATTGCCATAAGCTTGGTGGGCCGAAACAGCCTTCTGTGCATGGATTTCGGGATTTGTTCCCATCCACTTCCCGGTTGTGTTGTTCGGGATCTCGTAGTCGTCGCCCTTTGCAATTGCGGGCACTGCATCCACGCTTACAACCCGGTAATCTGTGTTGTCGTCGGAATCGACGACGACACCAAAGTCCACACCCACAGAGCGTCCCTGTTTTTTGACGGCGCTGCTTCCATAAACGTCAACCAACGTATCGTAGAATGCGGTCAGTATCTTGTCAGGATGTTTGTCTCGATAGTGGTCCTCGTCCTTTCCAAGAACGAAGAAGATATCGACATCCTTGAGTGGTTTGGACTTGGTCCAGCGGGCGTAGCTTCCTGTCAAAAAGCTACGGTCGATCTGAAAGGCATTATCCAGATGCTCGCGAACTTCCTTCTGCCGCTTGGATGCGTTCTGCTGCTCTCTTTCGTTCAACTCCATTCGGCTCTTGAACTTTTTGAATGCGTCCGGGAGTGAAATCATGATGCCTGCCTCCAATACGCTGCCGTCGCTCCCAGACCGTTGTGTTCGATGGTGGAGCCAAGGCTTTGGCGAACCATACCGTCTGTAGATCGGGCGGTGGTCCGGTACCAACCCGGGACATCAGGTCGTCCCGGCTTTGTACGTAGCAGGAGGTCATACTTGGCGCTTGTCGGCGCAACTCCCGCTTTGCGAATTGCCCAACGAAGCTGATCGGTGTCCGTCCAGAAGTTTCCATCTCCAGCAGACCAACTGTAGTTCACGTCGATATCCCAACGCAGGATCAGTCCATTGGTTGCCGGATCGTATATCTCGAGTGTGATCTTCTCGAGGTCTTCGCTCTCCAACCATGCCTTGATTCCGCGCATATTGATTTCCGTGTCGTTCACGAAATTTGTTGGATCCATGCCACTCAGACGGATAATGTCTTTGAGGCTCTTGAGGATGTTATCGGCCACATAGGTGACAGACTGGGTGCGGGAATACGTGATGACTGTTGTCATGGTTTCAACAACCCCTCGAGATCAATTTCGAGCGTAGCACCTTGCGAGTTGTTCGCTGTGTCTTGCTTTTTGGTTTCGGTTCTGTCGCGTGCTGTGATGCGGTTGCTCTTCTGTTGTAGCGCAGATTTGACCCAACCGAGATCATCGGGTTCACATGGCAGTGAAATCGACCAATCACCTTTCAGCGGGTCAAACCCGAGCACGTCTTCGTTCGCGTCCGACCCGTCGATCGCATCGTCATCGTAAAGGCAGTAGATGCGCGTCTGCGGCCCTTCACAGCTGACAATGATTGGTGAGTTTTCGCAGGCTTTGTCCGCAATTATGCTGCTTGCAATGCCAGCGACAATGCTGAGTTCTTGCTGCGCTCCGGTATTTGTACGGGTGAGCAAGTCGCTGATGGCGGCCCATGTTGCCAATGCGTCGCGATGCGGAGAGCTTCGGAATGTTCTGCGGGTTACAGTTGCCATCACTTCCCCCGATTTGCTTTTTTGTTGGTTTGGGCAGATTTCGCGGTTGCTGCCAACTGTGACAGTGTTACCGAGCCGGGGTTCAGTGCCACCTGAGTGTTTGAGGCGAGCGCATTTGCAACGGTTTTTCGGATAGTCCTTCCGTCAAGGCCGACGAATTCGCCAGCACAGGTATCGAAGCCACGGTCCCCAGTCAGCCCTTCAATCTCAGGATAGGTGCTGCTTAGCCCCAACAGGCACTCCCGCAATATGGTCTTGCAGGCTTCCTTTCCGGGAAGGGGTACTTCAAGCACCAGATCGCATCGGGAAACGAAGGCATCGTCCACCGCTTCTGGGTAGTTACTGGTCGCCACAAACAGCAGGTTCTTGTGAGATTCTGCCAGCAGGTCGAGCTGAACCAGAACAGCGTCCGTGGCTCGATGAATGTCGACAGGGTTGGCATCGAGGCTGAGTCTGGATCGGTCGACCGCAAGTGTTTCCACTTCATCTAGCAGCACAATCGTCGGGCCTGCATTGGCAAGTGTGAGCGATACCTGAACCGCGACTCTTGTTGGGATCAGGGTAGGGGCGTCATCGCATTTCCTCCAATGTTTTTTGGCGGAAGACCTCGGCTGGCGTTTTCCATCCAAGACACTTACGCGGCGTGTTGTTGAGACGATCACAGATCACCTTCATATCGTGATCTGTGCATTGGCGGATGTCGCGTTTGCGGGGCAACCACCTTCGAAGGCGTCGGTTTGTGTTCTCGACTGTGCCTTTCTGCCAGGGGCTGGAGGGGTCGCAAAACCACGCCTGGGTTCCAATCTCAGCTTGTAGGTGTGGCCAACTGACAAACTCGGTTCCGCGGTCAAAAGTGATGGACCGACGGGCAACGAGGGGGAGATCTTTGATGGCACTCATGATCTTACCCATGACCGGTTTGGTGCGCTTGTTCGGGTTTTTCAGGATCACGGTGAAGCGGCTGACGCGCTCAACCAGTGAGGTGACGTTGTTCTGGCCAAGCTTTTGTTTGAACAGCATCAAATCGGCCTCCCAGTGACCAAATTGCCGACGATGCGCGACATCATCGGGTCGGAAAAGGATACTGACATCGCGGTGGAATTTGGGTTCTCTGCGCCTTCTGGTGCGACGTGGTCTGCGGGCGATACGGTGGGTCGGTAGATACCACCACAGGTCTTCGCGCTGACCTTCCTTGGAATAGATGTAGCGATAGATGGTTTCTTGGCAGACCCTAAGAGGAGCACCCTCGTGGATCATGCGGTTACTGATCTGCTCGGGTGTCCAACCGTTCTTGATGCGCTCGATCACGCGTTTACACAGCTCAGGATGTTTGATCAGTTTGCGCTCTCGAGCACGACGTTCCGCTTGCATCAGGTGCGCGGCGGCACCGTAATAGCCATCGCATCCCGGCATGCTCTCGTCCGAGAAATGGTTACGCTTTAGCTCGCGAAATATCGTTGATCTGCAGCGCTTCAGAACGCGCGCCATCTCGTCAACTGGGACCTTCGCGTGTCTCCAGCGTTCTATCTTGCGTCGTTCTGTGATACTGAGTTGGTCGTAAACGGCTCCCATACCGATTCCTCTCATTAGATAAACTACTGTTTTCTAACAAGAGTCGCACTTGAGGGTAGCGCGCGCCCGCGTACAGTTCTTTTGCGCGTAATACATATTATGTAATATATTGACAGTATCAATCAGCTTTCCTTCGCTAATCAGCAATCCAAGCTTGACCTTCCCGTTGCTGGAAGCCCCATCTTAGGAGTTGGCATCATTTTGGAGGGCTAGAGCATGATACAGGTAACAGAACCGCACCCGCAAGAGCGGTCATCCGATCAGGCCAAGGATCCAGTTTGCGGCATGTCCGTCACTATGTCTCCGGAGGCCCGTCAGGCAAATTATGACGGTGAAACCTTCTACTTCTGCTCCGATAAGTGCCAGACCAGGTTCGAGGCCGATCCGATCTACTATGCCTCAGGTACGGCATCGGATCACAGCATGACCCCGAAAGCCGGGACTCAGTACACCTGCCCAATGCACCCCGAGATAGTTCGTGACGAGCCCGGCGCCTGTCCGATCTGCGGCATGGCGCTTGAACCGATGGTGCCGTCGGATGAACCCAGCGAAGAACTGACCGACTTTACCCGCCGGATGTGGATCAGTGCCGCCGCGGCCGTTCCTCTGGTTATCTTGACTATGGGAGAGCTGGTCGGTCTGCCGGTCCGGGACTGGATCGGGCATCAACTGGCGACATACCTCGAGTTCCTGTTGGCGACGCCGATCGTGCTGTGGGCGGCGAAACCGTTCTTCGAGCGGGGATGGGCCACGATCGTGAACCGCTCGCCCAACATGTGGACGCTGATCGCGATTGGTGTCGGCGCGGCCTATCTCTATTCGCTGGTCGCCACGTTCCTTCCGGGCGTGTTTCCAGACGCGTACCGGATGGGCGCGGGTGTCGGCACCTATTTTGAAGCCGCCGTCGTCATCATCACTCTGATTTTCGTCGGGCAGGTTCTGGAATTGCGGGCGCGGGAACGGACGGGCGATGCCATCCGGGCGCTGCTCGATCTAGCGCCGAAAACCGCGCGACGCATTCTGCCCGACGGCACGGAATACGACGCACCGCTGGAAAACATCGTCGAGGGCGATCGCCTGAGAGTTCGCCCGGGCGACGCGGTCCCCGTCGACGCCAAGGTCATTGACGGCACGTCTTCCATCGACGAGAGCATGATCACTGGCGAACCGTTGCCGGTCGAAAAAGGCCCCGGCGATACGGTCACCGGCGGCACGATCAACAAGAACGGCTCCCTTGTCATAGAGGCCGCCCGTGTCGGTGCCGACACGATGCTGAGTCAGATCGTAGAGATGGTCTCCAACGCGCGGCGATCCCGTGCACCGATCCAGGGGCTTGCGGACAAGGTTTCTTCCTATTTCGTGCCTACCGTTGTCGTGGTCGCCATCGTTTCCTTCGCCGCTTGGCTCGGCTTCGGGCCCGAACCGGCGCTCGTCTTTGCCATCGCCTCGGCGGTGTCAGTGCTGATCATCGCCTGCCCCTGTGCTCTGGGTCTGGCGACCCCGATTTCGATCACGACGGCCGCAGGTCGCGGTGCGCAGGCGGGTGTCCTGATCAAGGACGCCGAAGCGCTGGAACGCATGGCCAAGGTCGATACGCTGATCGTGGACAAGACCGGCACCCTGACCGAGGGCAAGCCGAAGCTGACCGATGTGAACGCTCTGGGCGAAGAGACCGAGGAAACCATTCTGACTCTGGCCGCGGCACTGGAAAAAGGCTCGGAGCACCCGCTGGCAGAGGCCATAGTCGAAGGCGCGAAGCAAAAGGGCATCAAGGTCGGCAATGCCGAAAACTTCGAGGCGGTGACCGGCAAGGGTGTGAGCGGGACCGTCTCGGGCCGGGCCGTCGCGCTTGGCAACACCGCGATGATGCGCGACATGTCCCTCGACACCTCCGCAGCCGAGCAGGCGGCAGATGTTCTGCGCAGCGAAGGCAAGACGGCCATGTTCGTGGCCATAGAAGGAAAACTGTCCGGCATCGTCGCCGTCGCCGACCCGATCAAGGAAACGACGGCCGAGGCCATCAAGGAACTGCACGAGGCGGGCCTGCGGATTATCATGGCTACGGGGGATAACGAACGCACGGCAAGGGCCGTGGCGCAGCGGCTTGGCATCGACGAAGTACGTGCCGGCGTTCTGCCGGAAGACAAGAAGGCGTTGGTGGACGAACTGCACGCCGATGGCAAGAAGGTCACAATGGCCGGAGATGGCGTCAACGACGCGCCGGCCCTCGCCGCAGCGGATGTCGGCCTTGCCATGGGCACGGGTGCGGACGTGGCGGTGGAAAGCGCGGGCATCACTCTCTTGCGCGGCGATTTAAACGGTATCGTCAAGGCACGGACGCTGGCGGTGGCGACGATCCGCAACATACGCCAGAACCTGTTCTGGGCCTTTGCCTACAACACGCTCGGTGTGCCCCTGGCTGCGGGTGTGCTTTACCCCGTCTTTGGCCTGCTGATGTCGCCCATGTTCGCCGCCGCCGCCATGAGCTTGTCTTCGGTCTCTGTCATCGCGAACGCGCTCAGACTGCGACGATTGAGGCTTTAGACGATCCGCGTTTTGTACGTGGAAACGGTCGATACTTCTACTTCAGCAAAACGTGTATTGCTGATCTATGAGAACTTCAGCATAGCATGTTGCATGTTATTCAAAACGCGCCTTTTTCTGGTTGCTCTGTTGGTTGGCGCTGTTCTGGCGCAAACCACCTTCGCGTCCATTTCAAGCGTGGACCCAGCGCCTGAAATGGCCATGCAGAGCGATTGCTGCCCGAGTGATTGTCCGGATATGCCGGAATGCGATGCTGCCTGCATTTCCACGACGCAATGTCGTGTGGTCCCGATCGTGGCCGGGCTCGAACGGGTGATCCTGGCGAACCTGCCTCGCTCCGGACGTGCCGGGTTCTTGCGGACCGAGGCGACGGCGATCCTGCAACACGCGGACGGCGGATTGCAAAGACCGCCCAAAGCATAGCGGTTCTGGTGCCTGCCGCACCAACAGCCGCGCGCCGATGTAACGTTTAGACCAGTTCCAGGTCGATACGATGGTCGGCGTTCCCGTTGCCCGTCAATACAGGCGTATCATGCCCCGTTATATTCACAGCGCCCTTGCTGCCCTCGTGGTCGCGGCCCAGCTTTCCGTGCCGGTGGCACAAGCCGCTGCATCTGATTACATTCTCGTTCTTGTCGAGACGACTTATCCCTTCGGAGACGATGCGGTTCTAGAAGTTCGTCTGATTGATACCCGCACCAATGCGCCCGTGGAGGGCGCCGTCATCTTTGCCACAAGGTTGGATATGGCGCCGGACGGGATGGAGACGATGACTTCACCGGTCTTGGCGTTACCCGGCGAAGAGCCGGGTCTCTATCGCTTCTCTGCCGATCTGACGATGGACGGAAACTGGCGCTTTTCCGTTGCGGCCAAGGTGCAGGGCGAGATGGAAACCGTTCAGGCACAGATCGTGATCGAGGTACAGCCATGAGCGCCTTTGGCAAACTGGTGCTGATCGCCGTCGTTGGCAGCGCGGCTGGATGGGTTGGCCTTGCGGCGGGCGGCAAAGGCTGGACGCCTGCGATGCTGACGGATGTGGCGCAGACGCAGCTCACAGCACTTTTGGGACGTAGAGCTGATGCGATGCCGGCCGAAATCCGATCGGCGATGGGCCCGATTATCTACTATCGACACCCTGACGGTCTTCCCGAGTGGTCCGCGGTGCCGACCGACACCGTCGATGGCAAGGCGTTTCTGCCGGTGCTGGCAAGCGAAGATGTGTCGTTTGACCCAGAGGCGCCCAACCCCCTAGAGGCGAAAATTGGCGAACGAACCGTTCTCTACTACCGGCATCCGATGGGCCTGCCCGATACGTCGCCGGTGCCTAAGCAGGATTCCATGGGCATGGACTACCTTCCCGTTTTTGCCGATGAGGCAAAAGATGCCGGATCGGTGACGGTATCGCCCGGCAAACTACAGCGCACCGGCGTACGTACGTCAGTTGCGGTGCTCAAGCCCATGGCAATGACGGTGCGAGCGCCGGGGATCGTCGCGCTGGATGAGCGTCGGGTAAGCGTCATTTCATTGCGTGCAGATGCTTTCATCGAAGAAGTTGAGGATGTAACGACCGGATCAATCGTTGAAGCGGGCGAACCGCTGGCGATGCTCTATTCTCCGGATATCGTCTCGGCGGCCGCACAGTATGTTTCGGACCTGCGAAGTGGTGAAGGGCGCGTGGAAGGCAGCCGTCAAAGGCTGGCAAACCTGGGAGTTCCCGTGTCAGTGATCGACAAGATCGCGGCGGACAGGCGTGCGCCGGTGCAAATCAGCCTGATGGCACCGCGGTCGGGCGTGGTTCTGGAACGAATGGTCGTCGAAGGCATGATGTCCGAGGCTGGCGAAACGCTGTTTCGTATTGCCGATACCTCGGTTGTCTGGGTCTTTGCGGACGTGCCGGAATCCGCTCTGATGGGCCTTGCGGACGGAAACGCGGCCACGATCACCTTTCCCGGCCTGCCGGGCGAAACCTTCAGCGGCTTGATCGACAAGATATACCCTGAGGTCGATATGCAGACCCGAACTGCACGCGTCCGCATCGATCTGCCCAATATTGAGGGACGCCTGCTGGTCAACATGTTTGCTGATGTGGCTTTGGCGACGGGCGACGGCGCGCCCGTGGTGCAAGTGCCGGAAACGTCAGTGATCGACACCGGCGATCGCCAGGTGGTGATCCGGGACATGGGAGAGGGTAAATTCGCGCCGCAGGATGTGGTCGTGGGGCGACAGGCCTCCGGAATGGTGGAAATCCGCGAAGGTATTGCCGAGGGCGACCGGGTCGTCACCACCTCGACCTTTCTGATCGACGCGGAAAGCAACCTGAACGCCGCCCTGGCTGCGCTGGCCTCCCCGGAGGCAAGCGAATGATCGCGCGTGTCATCGAATGGTCCGCCCGGAACCTTGTTCTGGTGTTCTTTGCCACGGCCCTGATCATCGCCGCCGGGGTCTGGTCACTGCGCAACTTGCCGATCGACGCTATTCCCGATCTGTCGGACGTGCAGGTGATCGTGCTGACCGACTACCCGGGCCAGGCCCCTCAGGTGGTGGAGGACCAGGTCACTTATCCGCTGACCTCGGCCATGCTGACGGTGCCGCGATCCCGCGTCGTGCGCGGGTTTTCGTTCTTCGGCATTTCCTTTGTCTACATCATCTTCGAGGACGGCGTTGACCCGTACTGGGCGCGGTCGCGCGTGCTGGAATACCTCAACGCCGCAGCGGCTCGCCTGCCGGACGGGGTGACACCAGCCCTTGGTCCGGATGCGACGGGGGTGGGCTGGGTCTACCAATATGCGATCACCGGCGAGAACCTGAGCCTTGCTGAATTGCGGTCGTTGCAGGATTGGGTAGTGCGTTTCGGGGCCAGCCGTGCAGAGGGCGTGTCCGAAGTGGCCAGTGTCGGTGGCTTCGTTAAGCAATACTCGGTCACAGTTGACCCGGTCCGGATGCGCGCGCAGGGGATCACGCTGTCTGATATCGGCAAGGCCATCTCCGAGAGCAACATGGACACCGGCGGGCGCACGGTGGAGCTGTCCGAGTTCGAATTCATGGTGCGCGGACGCGGCTATCTGGCGGGGACCGAGGATATCGGCAACATCACCCTGCGCAGCATTGGCGGGGTGCCGATCAACCTGAAAGACGTCGCACGGATCGAAATCGTCCCCAACGAACGCCGCGGCATCGCCGAGTTGAACGGTGAGGGCGAGGTCGCCAGTGGTATCGTGCTTCAGCGGGTGGGTGCCAATGCGCTGGATGTGATTGAAAACGCCAAGGCAGAACTGGACGTGGTGGCCCAAAGCCTGCCGGAAGGAGTCGACATCGTGCCGGTCTATGACAGGTCCGACCTGATCCTGTCGGCAATCGAGACGTTGAAAACAACGCTGCTCGAAGAAAGCCTTGTCGTGGCGGGGGTAACGATCATTTTTCTGTTGCACGTCCGCTCCGCCCTCGTGGCGATCATCATGCTGCCTGTCGGATTGCTCATGGCCTTCACGGCAATGAAATTTCTCGGGATCGGGGCCAATATCATGAGCCTCGGCGGCATTGCCATCGCGATCGGCGCGATGATCGACGCGGCCATCGTGATGATCGAAAATGCGCACAAACACCTCGAACGGGCCGCCCCTGACAAGCCACGCATCGAGGTGCTGATCGAAGCGGCAAGCGAGGTCGGCCCCGCGCTATTCTTCAGCTTGCTGATCATCACCGTCTCGTTTCTGCCGATCTTTGCGCTGGAAGGACAGGAGGGACGTATGTTCGGCCCGCTGGCCTATACCAAGACGTTTGCAATGGCGTCGGCGGCGTTCCTGTCGGTGACGTTGGTGCCTGCGTTGATGGTGGTTTTCGTGCGGGGTCGGATCATCCCTGAACACAGGAATCCGGTAAACCGCGTGCTAATCGCGGTCTACCGCCCGATTATCAGCGCCGTGTTGAAGGCCAAGAGCCTTACGATCATCGTGGCCATTGCGGCACTGGTAATCACCATCTGGCCCGCGCGCCAGCTGGGGTCTGAATTCATGCCTGTCCTGAACGAGGGCACGCTTATGTACATGCCGACCACGCTGCCCGGGCTTTCGGTCACCAAGGCCGCCGAGCTGATGCAGACCCAGGACCGCATCATCAAGACCTTCCCCGAAGTGTTGTCGGTTTTCGGCAAGGCAGGCCGCGCGCTGACTGCGACCGATCCAGCACCGACGGAGATGTTCGAGACGATCATCCAGCTCCGCCCGGAAGACGAATGGCGTCCCGGTGTCACCATCGAAAGCCTGCGGCAGGAAATGGATGCCGCGCTGCAATTTCCCGGCGTGTCGAACGCCTGGACGATGCCGATCCGGGCGCGAATCGACATGTTGTCCACCGGCATCCGCACACCAGTGGGGATCAAGGTCTTCGGTACCAGCCTGACCGAGATGGAAAAGGTAGCCCGTGAGGTCGAAGCCGTCGTGCGCACGGTGCCAGGAACGACCAGCGCCTATGCCGAACGGGTGATTGGCGGCTATTATCTGGACATCACGCCCGACCGCGCTGCCCTTGGCCGCTACGGTCTGTCGGTGCAGGATGTGCAGGAGGTGATCGGCATGGCATTGGGGGCCAAGGCCATCACGCAGACCGTCGAGGGCCGCGAGCGCTACGACGTCGCAGTGCGCTATCCGGCGACACTGAGGTCCGATCCGGAGGCCATCGGACGCGAGGTTCAAGTGGCGCTGCCGGGCGGTGGCACAATTCCACTCGGGGACGTAGCCACCATCGAACGCACTCGCGGAGCCACGTCGATCCGCACCGAAAACGGACAGCTTGCCGTCTATATCTTCGTCGATATCGTCGGACGCGATCTTGGTGGCTACGTGGCCGAAGCGCAGGCGGCGGTCGCGGCTTCCGTCACCCTGCCACCCGGCTATTCATTGGGCTGGAGCGGGCAGTTCGAGTACCTTGACCGTGCGAAACAGCGGCTGGCCACAGTTGTGCCGTTAACGCTGGCGCTGATCTTTCTGCTGCTTTACCTGAACTTCCGCCGTCTGACGGAAACGCTGATCGTGATGCTGTCGCTGCCCTTCGCGCTGGTGGGCGGCATTTGGCTCATGTGGTTCATGGGCTTCAACATGTCGGTTGCGGTGGCCGTCGGGTTTATCGCGCTGGCCGGGGTGGCGGCTGAAACCGGTGTGATCATGTTGATCTATCTCGATCAGGCGTTGAATGAAGCGCGTGACCGCGCGGGCGGCCGCGACCTGACCCGCGACGAACTCTACGCCGCGATCATGGTGGGTGCAGTAGATCGCGTTCGCCCCAAGATGATGACAGTTGTCGCAATCATGGCCGGCCTAATGCCGATCCTCTGGACGCATGGAACCGGGTCCGAGATCATGCAGCGCATCGCAGTGCCGATGATCGGAGGTATGGTGTCGTCAACCTTGCTAACCCTGATCGTCATTCCGGCGGTTTATGCCATCATCAAAGGCTGGAGCTTCAAGAAGGCCGGTACAGCGCCTGATTTGGCCCTCGGGCAGGCCGCAGAATAAGGGCAATAGCATTAAGGAGGCATTGGGAATCGAGATGAATGCTTGAAACCTATGGCGTCAGAGCGACTTCAACGACGCGAATGGTGGTACTGCCGTCCGCGCCGCTGATTGGTTGCGTCCAGGCCACAAACGCCCCGGTTCCGCCAAGCGCCATCCTCGGAAAACCGACCGATCCGCCGCCTCGATTGATGTGGAGCGCCTGAGGCGCGACACATCCGGCATCTGGCGTTACGTGGCACATGACGATCGCTTCACCGCCTCCCACATATTCGATCCAGAGCGCCAATGCGCTGCCATCTGCAAATTGCAGGACGTCCACCCGACCTGCGGCTGCGCCGAGGTCAATGCGGAGCGGTTCGTCGAACTGCGCACCGCCATCGTCCGAAAAGGCGATACGAACCTTCGGCTCGTTCTCGGCTGCCGTGAACCAGATAACGGAAATCCTGTCGCCCATGGTATCAATGGCCGGGCCATTGACGGGGCATCCGGCGATTTCCCATCCGTCGTTATGGATCGTGGCGGGCTCCGTCCACTCCCCGTCGGCCTGCCGGACAGCCGATATATCGCGAATTTCATCGGCGGTTCTGTCACGATAGACCGCCACGATGTCGCCTGATGCGGTCCGCGCTGCAGAAGTCTGGCAACAGGTACAGGTGCGCACATCCAACAGGCTTTCTGGCTGCATCGTTCCGTCAAAGTTGATCTGCCGCGCGCGCAACTGCATCGCATTTTCGAAGCTGTCGCCTTCTGTCTGACTGTCATACTCCCGGCCATCCAGCCACAGCGCCGTCAATCCACCAAATTGGTCGGGTACCAACGAAACAAAACCATGCTCACGTTGAGACCTGTCATCGTGAGGGACAATCGAGTCAGTCCAGCTTCTGCCTTCATCTTTGGAAAAAGCGATTTTGACGTCGTATTGGTAATCGCCCGGTCCATTCAGCTCTAACCATTGTGCCGCCAAACCGCCACCAGCAAGCGCCACTACCGAAGGGAAGTCGGCCCAGTTGATGTAAGTCTTTGACGATACATTAATTGTGCGGACGTCCGACCACTCACTGCCGTTGAGGATGGCCATGCGAACTTCCGCTTCGGTTCCGCTTTCTTCGGTCCAGCTCAGTAAAACCCTGCCATCCGACAAGGGTGCGAGTGATGGTTCGCGCGCATTGATGCCAACCGGTGATCCGCGGTCAGTCAATCTGAATAATCCGGTTTCCTCCGCGTATGATGCGGTGGACGAAGCGAGCAATGCACCAAGGATCAGAGTCGATGCAGCAGAACATTTACTCATGAACAGAATTTTCCCACCGTTATTGTTTTTCTGTGGCAAACCAAATGCTGATTGACCGTGCGCGAACTCCCCTTCTTTTGACCGACGAAAGTGCCTAGTCAATTCCGTTGGCCCGCTGCAAAGCTCGAATGTACGCCACGATAGCAAGGATGTCTGAGCGCGTCACGCCTTCAACCGCTGGCATGTTGCCAAATTCCCAGTGGTGCGCCCGAACTCCATTCTGCGCTGCAAGGACAAACGCCATGTCGCCGTGGTGGCTGGATTCATAAATCTTGTGAACAAGCGGAGGAGCGACGCCATCTTGGCCCTGCGCGTTTCGACCGTGGCAAGCGGAACAGACCGCATCATAAGCGCTTGCGCCGATTTGCTCCTGCTCTGTGAAACTGTTTGGTAGCTTGACAGTAGCGAGAGCACCCGCGGAAAGCGCGATGCCCTCCTCCCTCTGGACGCCCGTCCGAGAGTGGCTCGGTTGCACAATGAACCATACTGCTGCAACGACGGCGACCAGAGCGAAAAATATCGCTGCCCATTTCATACTATCAAACTCTTTCATGATGTTGCGATGGCCCCTGCCTTTTTAGAGACGAAGCCGGGTATCTCAGTTGGGCTTGCTCGAATTGACTGACCTCCTGCGGCATGGTGTTGTCTGCTTGAACAATTGCGGATTGCTGGATCGATTTGTTGAAAAAGGTCGTGATTTCGTGGTACCGGATCCGCGTGTCTTCCAGCGTCTGATAGTAATTGAAGAGTTCTTTCAGCGGTGCCGAGAAGTCTTTGTGTGCGGCTAGGACGGCCACCAGGGCACCGAGTGTGATACGCCCTTCGATGACGAAATATCCTCCCAATGAGTAGAACAGGAATGGGGTCAGCGCGGTAAGAAAATTGTTGAGGGCCTTGATGAAGAACTTTAGACGGAAAATTTTCCTGCGGACGTGCTCAAGCTCTCTAAAACTTGCTCCGGCCGGTAGCAGTCCGGTCGGATTGACCTGCCGTTCATGCAACTGTTCGCTGAGCTGTCTGCCGAGCTGTCGGACTTCCTTGATTCTTGTACGTGAAAGGGCGTTGACACGCCGTTGTAGCTTGGGCAGCAGCACGAGCTGGATTGGCAGCACCGTCAGTGCGGCGGCACCCAACACAGGGTCCTGAACGAACATGAAAAACAGGATCGTCAACAGTGTACCACCTTGTAGGATTGGCAGCGTGAGGACATCTGCCGCGAAGCCACCTATGGGCTCAACTTCCTGTGCGAGAATAGGGACGATTTCGCTCTGGTTCCGGGAGTCGGGATTGCTGCGCCATTGCCGATAGACCAGCAGCCGGAAGCGCCGCAGAAAACGCTCAGCTACAAATCCCTTGAACACGTTAAGGCCATATTTGTTTAGCCCATTCAGGATGATCGCCAAAAGGTAGAGACCACAGAGAAGCATTAGGAAAACGACCTGATCGACGTCTCGTCCCAAAACGGCAACGGGGAAACGATCAGAATCCAAAGCGTTGTTTACGATCTGCTTTGGCAGTTCGAGGGTCAAATATAGAATAGGCATCGCGATGAGGCTGACTACAATCATCAATGCCTGCTGCCTTCTGGAGTAGCGCAGGACCGTGCTGAAAAGGCTCCCTTCAAGCCCCCGTATGGGTTCAGGGAGGAACGTGGGGGTGTGACGGCGCTTCCAAAGCTTGAGAATGCCGCGAATAGCAAGATATGAGCCGACAGTGATCAGCAGCGCTGGTGCTAAGACCAGTATCAGATGAATGAACGGGTGAACCCAGTCTGGCGTCGCATCGCTGTAGTCGTACCCGAACGCGGCAGATACGTTGTGTACAAGCAAGTGATACCTGTCCAGGAGTGACATCAAAAATTCTAACCCTTGGATTTCGGCGCAAGGTGGTCGTGCACGATGATGACGCCCCACATGCCCGCCTCCCGGTGGCCGGGTATCAAGCATACGAACTCCAGGTTCATCATATCGGAGAACTCCCAGATCAACTCGGCATTTTGTCCGCGTGGGATCGAAACCGAGTTGGCGCGATCATGTTGCATATCGGGGTGTTCGCGCATCCACTGCTGATGTTTCGCAATTTCGTCAAAGGAGCCGAGAAAGAACTCATGATCCAGAGCGCCTGTATTTCCGATCAAGAACCGAACGACCGATCCCTTTTCAATCTGGATCGCGTCCGGCTCGAAAAGCATGTAGCCGCTTTCTGTCTCCCTGATGGATATTTCGATCGTCCGGTCGAATGAGGAACCGACACCGGGCTTCCCGATCGCATCATGGCCAGGCAATTCAAAGGCCCGCGCATGAGGTTGCTGGCCTTTGCCACTGGAAGCGTTCACTGAGAAAGCCGGAAAGACAAGCATAAGGGCGGCGGTGCAGATTATCAGGAAATTCATAATGCTCGGCTATTTCCGTAGCGCTTGATTTTATTGCCTCAAAGCGTTGGGGCCGGGCGTGTTCGCCTCGGCCCCATTGTCTATCTTCACTTCATCTGCGTGACAGTAAGCTTGCCCTTGACCCGGTCGGCGACGAACTCGATGTCCTGTCCTTCCGCCATCTTGGCCATCATCGCTTCGTCCGCGCGGAATACCATCGTCATCGCGGGCATATCGAGGTTGACCAGAGGGCCGTGGATGATTGTGACCTTGCCGGCCTTGGCGTCGATCTTCTTGATGGTCCCGCTCGTGTATTCCACGTCAGCCTGAGCCATCTGGTCCCCCACTGAGACCGCTCGGTGCATGCCGGATTCGTAGTGACCCGGGATCAGGCACGCGGCTTCGAACGTACCAGCATTCGCGAACGTCCAGACGACCTCACCCGAAGCGCCCGCATCGAGACGGATTCGGTTCGGGTCGTCGTGTTCCATATCCATCTTGGCCATTTCGATCTTGTGCTCGGCGTTGCGCTCGACTGTATCAAGGACGAATTCATGCTCCAGCTCACCCTTGTTCGTGATGTTGAAGCGGATGGTTTCACCCTCCTTGATGGTCATCTCTTCGCTCTCGATCAGCATTTCGCCTTCGTCGTTTTCGAGCAGAGTGACATCAATTGTGCGGTCCACATTGGCGGCTTCTCCCGGCATGCCGATCATCATTGCGGCCGGCTTGGTCTCACCGTGCCCGCCATCATGTGTGCCTGCGGCAAATGCTGGTGCCGAAAGCACCAACGCGAAGCTTGTCGTCAAAAGAAGATTTCTCATTTCATTGTCCTGTAAGTTGGTTTGGTTGGAGTTGACGAAGGGCCGTTCAGCCCTTCGAGTTTGGTTTTGGTGTGAGAATGGTCTTGGGACTGTTGTTCGACGCGAATTCGGGCAATTCGCCGGTCCATTCGTAGGCCATCTCGCCCGGAGGATTTTCGTACCAGCCGGGATCGGAGTAATCGTCCGCGTCGATGCCGTCCCGCACCTTTACGACCGAAAACATGCCGCCCATCTCGATGGGGCCGTAGGGCCCCCAACCCGTCATCATCGGGATCGTGTTGTCAGGCAGCGGCATTTCCATTTTCGCCATGTCCCCCATGCCGGACATGCCCATGGGCATGTATTCCGGCTGGAACTGACGGATCTTCTGGGTCAGCGGCTTCTTGTTGACCCCGATGAATGTCGGCACATCGTGACCCATGGCATTCATCGTGTGGTGCGACTTGTGGCAGTGAATCGCCCAGTCACCCAGATGGTCTGCGACGAACTCATAGGCGCGCATCGCGCCCACGGGGATGTCGATGCTGACCTCCGGCCATTGCGCTTCTGGCGGCACCCAGCCACCATCCGTGCAGGTGACCTTGAAGTCATAGCCGTGCATGTGGATCGGGTGGTTTGTCATCGTGAGGTTGCCGACGCGTACTCGCACCTTGTCGCCCTTGTTCACGACCAGCGGATCGATGTCGGGGAAGATCCGACTGTTCCACGTCCACAGGTTGAAGTCCGTCATCGTCATGATCCGCGGCACATAGGTGCCGGGATCGATGTCGAAGGCATTCAGCATGATCAGAAAATCGCGATCCACCGGCATGAACGTGGGATCCTTGGGGTGGACCACGAACATGCCCATCATCCCCATCGCCATCTGCGCCATTTCGTCGCCATGGGGGTGATACATGAAGGTTCCTGATTTCACCAAGTCGAACTCGTAGATGAAGGTTTTGCCTGGTGGGATGCTGGGATGACTCAACCCGGAGACCCCATCCATGCCCGAGGGCAGGATGAGCCCGTGCCAATGCACGGTGGTGCCTTCCGGCAGCTTGTTGGTGACGTAGATGCGGACCCGGTCGCCTTCGACTGCTTCGATCGTTGGACCGGTGGACTGGCCGTTGTAACCCCACAAATGCGCGATCATCCCGTCTGCAAGTTCGCGCTCTACCGGTTCGGCGACGAGGTGAAATTCCTTGACCCCGTTGTTCACCCGGTGCGGAAGGGTCCACCCGTTCAGCGTGACCACAGGTGTGTAGTCCGGCCCTGACGACGGACGCGCCGTAATCGCCGTTGCCGCACTGTCCATCTGCGCGGCTTCAGGGAGGCCCATGTTCAGGGTTTGACCCCAGGCTTTTGAAGAGACCAGCGTTGCACCTGCCGCGCCGGCTCCGAGTAATTGACGTCTGTTCAACATGTCAGTTCCTTTCAGTGTCCTGCGCCGCCACCGGCGGCAAGTGATGCGCCCTCTCCACCAGCACCACCGCCGCCTTCGCCGCCGCCATAGATCGCGGCGGTCAGATCGGCCTGTGCCATGTAGAATTCGCGTTTTGCATTTGCCGCTTCCAGGGATGCGCCAAGTTTCTCGCGCACATCAGTCAGCAGCTCGAAAGTGTTGGTGATCATGCCGTTGTAGGACAGCAAACCCTCTTCTTCGACGGTCGTGCGTAGCGGCACCAGAACGTCGCGGTAGTGGCGCGCGATTTTATATGCGGCATGATAGGATGTCTCAGCACCGCGCGCTTCGGACCGGACGTTCACGGCCTTCTCTGCGAGCACGTTCGCCGCTTGTAGATAAGACAATTCCGCCTTGCGCATCCGGGCCTTGCCGGTGTCATAGATCGGGATCGCGAACTCCACTTCCACCTGAGGGGTGGTCACGGTTTCCGTTTCACCGTCCTCAATTTCCCGCTCGGCCTCGAACCCGGCGATGAACTCAAGATCGCTGACGATGCGAGTCTGATCGGTCAGACCAAACGCCTTGGCCTGCGCTTCCAGGCCAAGTTTGGCAACACGCAGATCCACCCGGTTTCGGAGCGCCTTGGCCTCGATGTCGGTCACACGGCCGACAGAACGCGGCAGTGCAGGAAGGGCATCTGGCACATAATAATCGACTTCGGTGCCCCAGAGGCCCATCAACCTGGTCAAAGCCTCCTTGGACCGAGTGGCGTTCAATCGTGCCTGTGCAAGTTGCCCCGCCAGTTCGGCATTGAATGCCTGTTCGCGGGCCTGCCCAGCTTTGTTGAGTGCGCCGGTCTCGCCCAACCGCATAGCCAGTTCCGAGCCGGCGTCAGAGGTCGCTTTCGCGCGCCGCAGATAGCTCACTGCCTCGAAGGCGGCGACTGCATCGACCCATGCCTTTCGCGTCTGATTGGCAAGTGCAAGTGTGTCGTTCACGGCATTGAGCTGAGCCTGCCGGAAGCTTGCATCAGCAATGGCCATGCGCTGTTTGCGCGTGGTGGCATCGAGGACGTTCGACCGGATCAGCCCTTCGATCGCCCTGTAGGCACCGAGCTCAGGCGCACCGATTCCCAGGACGCCAATTGAGACGATCGGGTTTTCCGGCGTCGATTGCTGCCAGGCCTCAGCGGCCGAGAGGCCAACATTGGCGTAAGACGCTTGCAGACCCTTATTGTTCAGCAACGCAACCTGAACCGCCGTATCGGCCGAGATCGTCTTCTGATGCACCATGCTGTGCACCTGTTTCTTGAGCGCTTCGTTTTCGGCCTGCGTTTCCGCAAACACGGTCCGTTTGCCGATCGCTGGCGTGATCTGGCTGGCCACATTGGCAAAACCGGCCTTTGGTTCGGTGTAGATTCCCGGTACTGCGGTAGCGCAGGCACCCAAGAAAAGTGGAAAGCCAAGAACCAGCGGAATCTTAGATACCTGCATCAGTTGCCCTCCGTCTGCTCTTGATTGACAGACCGCCAATCACGGGGGCCGGTCGGTCCACGATAGGTGTAGCCAGCCAATGGATCTTGATAGCTGATCGGAGACGAAACGGTCGCGTTGACGACAGCCTGTTGTGTCGCAACGGAGGGCAAAGGGGTAGGCTCATAGGCGCATGCGCCAAGCCCGAGGGCCGAAGCCCCCATAAGTAGATGAGTTTTCATGAAGGTATCCTGATTGATGAACGATGTCTCACGCAGAGTCTGCGCAAGGCTCACACCCGGATTGGGCGCCGTTTCAGATCAGGAATCGAGGGGGCCGCAGAAACCCTGATGTTTCGACGGAATGCGTCTGACCGCTCAGGATCATATATTCTTTCGCAGCAATAGGATCCGGTAATACCAAGTCTGCGTCTGGAATGACGACAGAAATGCATATTCCGTTACAACACTGAGTTGATTGATGCTCTGTTTCACCCATGTCGGAGGATATGTCATCCACGTCAACTGTCGCCGGGTGTTTCATGTGGTCGGCGTGAATATCAGTTCCCTGACCAACTGTCGGTTCGCTGAGAAGGGCGCTGATCGATCCAGAATGCTGACCATCATGCATTCCCGAGGCCGCGTGTGCCGCAGAAGGTGGAGACAGAACCAGCGCCAACGCAAAAGCGAAGCAAGTGAGGAATTTCACCCATACCGAAGTGGCGACACGCATTCTCATGAACGGAAACTTGGACGTTTTGACAAATTAGTCAACGCTTACAGCGCGGGAAGGTTTGGCACATTCTAGCGAGGCAGGCGAATTCTCGCTGCAAGCGCTCAAAACTGTTGCGCAATAGGTACATAGCAACGTTCACCATTCAGACAGAAGACGCGAAAATGGCAGGGAGTATTTCAATAATGACTGGAATTGACGGGACTAAGTCAGTCTTTCCGATCCGTAGCCCGCATCGTGAATCGCTGCCTTCAGAGCGCTTTCATCCAATGCGCTATCTACCTCGACGGAACGCGCAGTCAGGTCACAGGTGACAGTCGCGTGTGGGTCTATCGTCACAATGGCCTTCTTTATCGACGCGGTGCAATGTCCGCAGTTCATGTCCGGCACGCTGAACCTGATCATCACGATCTCCTTCTTGCTGCTGCTACCTAGGGCGTTCCCCTATGGGAAGGTCAATGCCCGAAAAAATTTCTCGATGCACCTGTTGACCTTCCAGCGAATGGAACCTTTATCTCTCGGAGGATCAGAATCAGGAGATTTCCATGTCCGGTCCGCACAACGTCCGAATTTCCCTTCAAAACATGTCCTGCGCCTCTTGCGTTGGGCGGGTGGAGCGTGGGCTTTCCGGCCTGCCGGGTGTCAGCGACGTTCGCGTCAACCTCGCCAGCGAGACGGCCCAGGCGCAGATCGACGGGCCGGAGCGCATCTCGGACATCGTCGAGAAGTTGGAAGAGATCGGCTATCCCGTCCGGACTCAGAGCGTTCGTCTGAACGTGGCCTCCATGTCCTGCGCGTCCTGCGTCGGGCGGGTGGACAAGGCGCTGGCGGCGATGACGGGCGTGCTGGACGTGAACGTCAATCTGGCCTCGGAAACCGCCACGGTGACTTATCTCGAAGGCGCGGTCGTGGTCGCCGACCTGCTCAAGGCGGCGGTTGACGCAGGCTATCCCGCGACCCTGCCGCAGGACAGCGCGCCGGAAGACACGAGTGCCCGCAAGGATGAAGAGGCGCGCAGGCTGGCCCGCAGGACCGCTATGGCGGCGGCCCTCGCCCTGCCGGTGTTCCTGCTGGAAATGGGCGCGCACCTGATCCCCGGGATGCATGGCCTGATCGGCGAAACCATTGGCCACCGGGCCAGCTGGCTGATCCAGTTCGGTCTGACCACCGTGGTCCTGTTCTGGCCGGGGCGCAGCTTCTACACGCTCGGGTTTCCCGCGCTGCTCAAGGGCGCACCGGACATGAACAGCCTTGTCGCTGTCGGCACCTCGGCGGCCTATCTCTATTCCCTCGTGGCGCTCTTCGCGCCCGCGCTGCTGCCCGAAGGGTCGCGCGCGGTCTATTTCGAGGCGGCGGCGGTCATTGTCGTGCTGATCTTGCTGGGCCGCTGGCTGGAAGCCCGCGCAAAGGGCCGGACCGGGGCCGCGATCCAGAAGCTGCTAGGCCTTCAGGCCAAGACCGCACGAGTGGTGGTGGGCGGAGAGCCGCAGGACGTGGCTATCGAACGTATCACTGCGGGCGACATCCTGTTGGTGCGTCCCGGAGAGCGGATCGCGGTGGACGGCGAGGTGACCGAAGGCAGCGCGCGTGTCGATGAGAGCATGATCACCGGCGAACCGGTGCCGGTTGCCAAGTCAGTGGGCGACCCCGTCACAGGCGGGACGGTCAACGGCTCCGGTGCCTTTCGGTTCCGCGCGACGCGCGTGGGGGCGGATACGACGCTGGCCCGGATCATCCGCATGGTCGAAGAGGCGCAGGGGGCGAAGTTGCCGATCCAGGGGCTGGTCGACCGGATCACTCTGTGGTTTGTGCCCGCGGTCATGGCTTTTGCCGCCCTGACCGTCTTGGTCTGGCTGCTGGCCGGGCCGTCACCCGCCCTGTCCTTTGCGATGGTCGCCGGTGTTTCGGTCCTGATCATCGCCTGCCCCTGCGCGATGGGGCTCGCTACGCCGACCTCGATCATGGTGGGCACAGGGCGCGCCGCCGAAATGGGCGTGCTGTTCCGCAAGGGCGATGCGCTGCAACAGCTTTCGACAGTGGATGTGGTGGCGCTGGACAAGACCGGCACGGTGACCGAAGGCCGCCCCGAGCTGACCGATCTGGTGCTGGCCGACGGCTTTGACCGCGCCGAGGTGCTGGCGCTGATCGCGGCGGTCGAGGCGCAGTCGGAACATCCCATCGCCGAGGCCATCCTGCGGGCGGCGGAGGCCGAGGGCGTTGCCCGTCACGACGCGCAGAAATTCACCTCCATCACCGGCTACGGTGTCCGGGCAGAGGTTTCGGGCCATGACGTCCTGGTGGGGGCCGACCGTTTGATGACGCACGAAGGGCTGGACATCGGTGCGTTGGCCGACGAAGAGCGCCGCCTGGCCGAACGGGGCCGCACCGCGCTTTACGCCGCCATCGACGGACGCGTTGCCGCCGTCATCGCCGTGGCCGATCCGGTGAAGCGGTCCAGCGCGGCAGCCATCCGGGCGCTGCACGATCTGGGCCTGAAGGTTGCCATGATCACCGGCGACAAGCGCGAGACGGCAGAAGCCATCGCGCGCGAGACCGGCATCGACCATGTGATCGCGGGTGTGCTGCCGGATGGCAAGGTCGCGGCATTGGACGATCTGCGCGGCACGGGCCAGCACATCGCCTTTGTCGGCGACGGCATCAACGATGCGCCCGCGCTTGCCCATGCGGACGTGGGCATCGCCATCGGCACCGGCACCGACGTCGCCATCGAATCGGCCGACGCGGTGCTGATGTCGGGCGATCTGCGCGGCGTGGTCAACGCGCTGGAAGTGTCGCGGCGTACGATGCGCAACATCCGCCAGAACCTGTTCTGGGCCTTCGGCTATAACGTAGCCCTCATTCCGGTGGCGGCGGGACTGCTCTACCCGGTGTCGGGCCTGCTGCTGTCGCCGGTGCTGGCGGCTGGGGCAATGGCGCTCAGCTCGGTCTTCGTACTGACGAACGCGCTGCGCCTGCGCCGTGTCCGCCCGGCGATGGACGACGCGGCGAATGCCGCGACTGCCCCCCGCATGTCCCCCCTCCCGGCGGAATGAAACAAGGAGAAAACGATCATGAATATCGGAGACGTGGCCGACCTGTCCGGCCTTCCTGCGAAGACCATCCGCTACTACGAGGACATCGGGCTGGTCGAGCCGCTGCGCAGTACCAACGGCTATCGAAGCTTTCGGCAGAGCGATGTGCACAAGCTGGCGTTTCTCGGGAGGGCGCGCGCGCTTGGCTTTACCATCGAGGATTGCCGGAGCCTGCTGAAGCTCTATGCCGATACCGACCGGGCCAGCGCCGAGGTCAAGCAGATCGCCGAAGAACATCTCGACCGGATCGATCGCAAGATTACGGAGTTGACTGAGATGCGCGCAACTCTATCGCACCTTGTCGATGCATGTGCAGGTGACCACCCCCCCGATTGTCCGATCCTGGCCGATCTGGCGATGTATGAGAAATCGCCTTCGGCCACCAAAGCCGCAATCTGACGACACTCCAAAAACTTGGTGCGGCAGCGACGCCGCCATCTTGGGAACGGATTTTCGGAACATTCCAGCGCGGGAAAGTTGTTCCGTCCTCAGCTTTCACAATTTCGGGAGAGAAGGATTCCATGTCCTACAGCCGCTTTTTCGCGGTGATCGCCACATCTACCGTCGTCATGTTCGGTCTGATGTATCTCAACACCTATCTCTGGACGCATGTGTTCTGGTCCGAAACGCGGACCTACATGGCTCTCCTGATGGGTGCCACCATGGCGATCATCATGCTGGGCTTCATGCTGTCGATGTATTCCAGCAAGATGGCTAACGCCGCCATCTTCATCGGTGCCGCTGTGGTCTTTGCCGCCTCGATTTGGCTGGTCCGCAGCCAGGTGACGGTGGGCGACACCAGCTACATGCGGGCAATGATCCCGCACCACTCGATCGCGATCATGACCTCCAGCCGCGCCGATATCTCGGACCCGCGCGTGCGCAAGCTGGCGGATGAGATCATCTATGCGCAGGACAAGGAAATCGCCGAGATGCGTTATCTGGTGAACGATATCGACGCCAACGGTGACAGTCCGGCACAGTCAGAAAGCGGACCGACGCAGATCATGAGCCTTGACGAGGCGCTATCAACCCCGGAAGTCGCCATTCTCGACCTCGAATTTATTACTACGGAGGACATTGCGCAGATGTTTCCCGGCGGCGCCGCGTGCACGTTCACCTACACCACCACAAGCAGGCCTGCGCTGGCGGTGGGCCGCCTCGACGGTGGGAGTGTAGCTCTCGCCAAGATCAGCGGCGATCTGGTGCGGCTGGAGGCTGGCGACGCCGGAAGCACTTGGGGCACGGAAGGCATGACAGTGGCGTTGAGCGCGCCGAGCGGACCCGGCATATTGGACGCAAATAGTGGCGAAATGCAGGACGCCGATCTCGTTCTCGAACTTGGGTCCGGTCTGCGTGCAGGGTATCGCGGATATTACGGTTGCGGTGCCTGAACCAGAAACTGGAGGAAACACCATGCCGAAAGGCGCATCGAAATCAGCCCAACTCTACCGGATGGTCATGCCGGATCATCTTTGCCCTTATGGTCTCAAGTCCAAAGACCTGCTCGAACGGGAAGGGTACGAGGTCGAGGATCATCACCTGACGACACGCGAGGAAACAGACGCCTTCATGGATGAACATGGTGTCGAAACCACGCCGCAAACGTGGATCGGCGATGAGCGGATCGGCGGCTATGACGATCTGCGGGTGCATTTCGGCCTCGACGCGCCGGAAAGCGAACGCTCGGACACCGCCTACCAGCCGGTGATCGCGATCTTCGCGGTCGCTTTCCTGATGGCGCTCGGCCTGTCGTGGTACAGCTTCGGAAACATCCTAACGCTGCGCACGCTGGAATGGTTCATCTCGATCTCAATGTGCTTTCTCGCGGTGCAGAAACTCCAGGTTGTCGAAAGCTTTTCGACCATGTTCCTGAACTACAATCTGCTGGCGCGCCGCTGGGTGCTTTACGGCAAGATCTATCCCTTCGGAGAGGCTTTCGCCGGTGTCCTCATGGTCACCGGGGCGCTCACCTGGCTGTCGGCTCCCGTGGCCATGTTCATCGGCACCGTCGGAGCGGTATCGGTCTTCAAGGCGGTCTATATCGACAAGCGCGAGTTGAAATGCGCCTGCGTCGGGGGCGACAGCAACGTGCCACTAGGGTTCGTCTCGCTCACCGAGAACCTGATGACGATGGTCATGGGTATCTGGATGCCGATCCGGGTCTACCTGATCGGTTGACGGCCCCGCGACCTCTACAGAGGCGCGGCGTGTACGACCTTTTTGACTGGTGGAGATGATCCCCACTTACCAGCCATCGCGCCAAGAGCTGGTTCGAAGTTCGTCAGCCGATCGTCGCGAGAAAGGGAAACGTCCCCAGAAGCCAATAGGCAAAACGGGACAGCTGACCAGTCATGATGGCAATGCCCATGATGATCATGGCGACGCCCGCGCCCTTGTAGAGCCAGCGACCGGCCTTGCCGATCTGTCTGACCCGCGCGGCGATGGCGTCGGTGAACAGCGCAGCCAGCAGGAAAGGCACCCCCAGTCCAGCGGAATAGATCGACAGCAGCCAGATGCCGTCCGACATGCCGCCGGACGTCGAACTGAGTGTCAGGATCGCGCCGAGGATCGGTCCTATACAGGGTGTCCAGCCAAAGGCGAAGGCCAGTCCCAGCACGTAGGCCCCAAACGGGCGACCGCCGGGAATGTCGAGATTGAAACGGGTATCGCGCGAGAACGTCTCCAGACGAAAGACACCCAGCATGACCAGTCCGAACAGAATGATGATCGCGCCGCCGAGAAAGTTGAGCTCGGAGCGCCATGTCAGCAGCAGGGATCCGAGCGCGCTGGCCCCGGCCCCGAGGGCGACGAAGACCGTCGAAAAGCCCAGGACAAAGCAGGCACTCAACCCGAGCGCCCCGGCGCGCGCCCGCAAGCCGACCGACCGCGTCGTGCGCAAATCCGGCTGACCCGCGATATAGGATACGTAGCCCGGCACCAGCGGCAGGACGCAGGGTGACAGGAAAGAGATGGCTCCCGCCAGGAATGCCGCGAAAATGCCGATGCCGGAAATATCCATCATACATCACGCTCGGTGCTGAAGGGCCACACGGCCCACCAGAACGCGACCAGCGGGACCACCATCCATTGCAAAACAGGTGACAGGCCCGCATCGAGGATCGGAATGATCGGCATCAGGTCCGAATAGGCCCATGCCTCACGGATCACGATGTTGAGCCATTCACTGAACAGCGTGTATCCCAGCCCGAACACCACCGTCAGGACGGTCACAGACCGCCGCGTGGAGGCGACCAGAGGCCAGCCCTGGCCCGTCAGCATGAGGGCAAGCATCAGCGCGCTCATGGCGATCAGGATATCGCCACCCGTGCAATGGACGGCTGCGAAAACGATCTCACCCCAAGTGCCCTCGTTCCAGATCGTGTAGAGCGGCATATGCGCGAACTCCCAGAACAAGTTGGCCGGGATGATCACCGCAAAATACCGACGCAGAGCTGTCAGGGAAATTCCGTCTGTTAAGGACAGCCTGACGCCAGTCGCGACGACACTCATTGAAACACACCTGTCAGCCGGTCCCACCAGCTGAGCTCCCGGCGTCGATGCTGGGCATTGTTGATCAACTCGCTGACATAGAGGATCAGGTTCACGTTCTTGAACTCCATGCCATGGAATTTTGCGGCGAACCGCCCACCGATATCCAAGACATGAGTGACTGCCCCGTGCATCATCATGTCGCTGTCGGCGGTCATCGTGAACTCAAGCCCATAGTCCCGCGCCAGAAGGCGCGTGGTGTCTTCAGCCTGATCGGGCTGCTTAGTCAAAATGACCCAGTTGCTTTGATCGAACCCATGCCGATCCGCGTAATCGCGCAGCACGTCCGGCGTGTCGTTCACCGGATCGGTCGTGATCGAGATGAACTGCACTAAATCCTTCATCGGCCCGTCGTTGATCGAGGCCTGTATGGCCGCGATCTTTTGGGAGTGGAGCGGGCAGACATCCGGGCAGTTGGCGTAGATGAAGTGCAGGATGACCACCTTGTCGCTAAAATCCGACAAGCGCACGGGATTCCCCTCGGAATCCTGCAGCTCGAAACCCGGAGCCTGCGCTGCATCGATGGCTTGGAAGTAGGGCTCCATCTCGAACATGCGCGCATCCAGGTTTTCACCCGGATGATCGGCGAAGGCCGGAGACGAAATCGTGGTCACAAGTATCGCAAAAGCGGCGCGTCGTGTTAGTGCTGTCAATTCTTGAATCCTTCAAAACTTTTGCCTGCCGATCCGTAGACCGACAGGCACTTTCGGCAATTTAGTCGTCAGAATTTGGCGAAGGCATCATGCCGCCGTCCATATTCTCGGTCATGGACGCCATCATCTCGGTGCAGGCTTCCATCATGGGCTTCATTTCGGTCATCATCTTCATCATGTCCATCATGTCGCCGTCCATCATGCCGCCTTGCATGGCCCCCTCATTCTGCATCATTTCGCCCGTTTCCGGCGTGGTCTGTTCTTGGGCGCTGACGGCAAATGCACTTGCGGTAAGGGCCGTTGCGACGACGAAGGTTTTAAATGCTTTTCTCATGGTTTTCTCCTTGGGTTGGTTGGTCGTGTGGTTATTGAAAGAGCTCAGTCGGGAGACGCCCCCTCCGGCGATTTGGAGCAGCCCTTTCCAGACCCGCCCTTCATGCACAGACCCAAGCCGCACATCGCGGCACAGGGGGCCAGCGAGACCAGAACAGGCGCGAGCCCGATCGCGGTGAGCCATCCCCAGTTCAAGGCCATGCCGCCCCCCATCACAGTTGCCGCACCGACGAACAGCAATCGTCTGCGCGTCAACCACCGGGGCCAATTTCCTGCGCTTTCGATGTTGGCGGCACCCGCAATGTTGGAAGGTGATATTTCGGTCATCCGGAAAGTCCTTTCGATGATTAAAAGCTAGTCATTCCAGTAACTGGAAGGTCAAGGGTGAGCAGTGGACTTTTGCTGGAATTCATTCAATAAAGCTTCGCAAAAAGGACACCATCTCGGGATCATCCCATTCGGCCGGGCCGACCAGTCGCCCGAGCTCCCGCCCCTGCGCGTCGATCAGGATCGTCGTCGGCAGGCCAACGGTGCGCAGCGCGGTCATCGAAAGCATGGTCTGGTCGACATACATATTGAGATTGGTGACACCGATCTCGTCGTAGAAACGCCGAACGATTTGTGATCCGGCCCGGTCGATGGAAAGGGCAACCACTTCGAAGTCGTCGCCGCCAAGTTCCGCCTGAAGCGCATCGAGCGTCGGCATCTCTTCGCGGCAGGGGACGCACCAGGTTGCCCAGACATTCACGAGGATCACCTTGCCGCGAAAATCTTCCATGTCTCCGCGGCTGCCGTCATCTTTCTCGTAGCGCACATTGGCGACAGGCTGCGGGGTGTCGTGAAGTGCAAACCCTTGCGGTGTCGCGAAAGCCGCGCCGACGGACAGTGCCCAGGCGATCAGCGCCGGTTTCAGATTTTTCATGGCGTTTTCTCCTTGGCGGATTGGGTTTTGTGGTCACGGACGATCGGCAGCAGCGTTTCCTGCAGGATTGCTCGTGTGATCGGACCAACATGGCGGTAGGCGATGGTGCCGTCGGGCGCGATGACGTAGGTTTCGGGCACGCCATAGACGCCCCATTCGATACCGGCGCGTCCGTTGATGTCGGCCCCGATGCGCGCGTAGGGATCACCCAACTCGTCGAGCCAGGCGCGCGCCTGATCGGGCGGGTCCTTGTAGTTGATTCCGTAGAGCGGCACCTCACCGGTTGCGCTCAACTCCATGAACAGCGGATGTTCGGCACGGCAGGGCACACACCACGAGGCAAAGACGTTCACCAGCTAGACATGGCCGATCAGGTCCTGCGTCGAAAGACCTTCTTCGCGGCCGAGCACCGGGGGCAGCGCGAAGTCGGGCACGGGTTTACCGAGAAGTGCCGACGGCAAGTCGTCGCCACCCCAAAAAAGCCCCCAACTGAACAGGACCATGAGGGCAAAAGCTATCAGCGGCACCAGCACGAACCCGGAGATTCTGCGTCGCGACACAGGGTCGGCATTTCTCTCGACCTCTTCCGTCATGGCTGCGCCTGCTCATCGGCAAGGGATCGGCTTTCCTGCGACGCGCGGATCCGGTTGGGCCATGTGCTCTTGATGTAGTCGATGATCGCCGTGATCTCATCGTCTGTCAGCACATCCTCATATCCGGGCATGTCGCTTTCGTACCCGTTCCCGACAATCGCCGCCGGTCCGCGTTTCACGATGTCGAACAATACGCGGTCGGGGTGATGCCAGGTATGGCCGGAGGCGTCGTGCGGTGGGGCAGGCAACCTTCCGTTCGGCAATCTGGAGCGCCAATCTAGCTGCCCCTCTAGGTTCGCCCCATGGCAACTGGCGCAATTCTCTTGATAGAGGCGCTCACCCATGCGCACGTCGCTCTGCGCCGCAACCGGCAAAACCGTTGTGGCGAGCAGGACAGCCGAGAGCCTAATCGTGTTTTTCACTAAGTTTCCGCCTTCTTGTTACGAGCCACCTACAGAGGACGATGAGTGCCGCGAGCGACGACAGGACAAGCAGGACGCAAAGCGCCCAGACCAACCCCATCGACAACAGGCTGTCGCCGCTGCTGGCACCCTCAATCCGCATTCTGGCACATTTCTATTTTCCGCTGTCCGAACGGATGTATTTGACCAAGGCGATCGCCGCGAGCACCAGCACACCCACGATCAGCAACCAGACGAGGCCCATCGCAATCATCATGCCGCCGCCCATCATTCCACCGTCCATCATCATGCATTCCATCCTTTGTTTTCCCTTGAAACCGGTCTGGCACGGGTTCGCACCAGACCGCGCGATTGATCATTCGACCGAATATACGGTCGGGCTCAGACCTTCCTCGACGGTGTAAATCTTGAAGGGCTCCTGTTTCGCGCCGCCCATACCCGGCGACCCCAATGGCATGCCGGGAAGAGTCACACCGGCAATTTCCGGGCGCTCTTCCAGCAGCCTGTTGACGACATCAATCGGCACGTGGCCGCTGATGACGTAATCGTCCAAAAAGCCTGTATGGCAGCCTTGGAAGTCATCCGGGATGCCCGCATCGCGGCTGATCTGCGCCAGATCGTGGGTCGGCTTCACCTCCACCGTGAAACCGTTCTCGCGCAGATAGTCCGCGTAACTCTCGCAACATCCGCATTGTGGGTTCTTGTAGAGCGTGACCTCCTGCGCCGCGGCAGGCGCGGCATTCAGGCTCATCGCAAGGACGGCGACGGCACCTGCCGTGCCGAGGCTGGCACATCCAAGTATCTTCTTTATCGGTTCATTCATTTTCATGGTCCTAAGTGTGTGAGTTTCAGGTTTTGGTCGTGCCAGGTTCGACACGGATGACGCCCATCATGCCCGCCGCCTGGTGTTCCAGAATGTGGCAATGGAACATCCAGTCACCGGGATTGTCCGCGGCGAAGGCGATCTCGACCCGTTCTTCGGGTGCCATCAGGACGGTGTCCTGCCATTCGCGATACCGAGTCGGTTGTCCGTTGCGGGCGATCACACGGAACGAATGCCCATGAAAATGGATCGGATGGTGCCAGGCGGTGCGATTATCCATCTCGAACACATGCGATGTGCCGAGCGGCAGGACCAGCAAGGGGTCCATCATGTGACCCGTCGCGGCTTCGCCGTTGATGAACCACATGTTTCCTTCGCGCATCTGGCCCATCATTGACCCCATGCCGCCGCCCATCATCATCTGCCCCATCATTCCGCCGTTGAAGACGATCTGATGTCGCGCGGCCGACGCCATGTCCGGTTCCGCCAGCGGGTTGGGCGGCAGGTCCATCGGCCAATCCGGTACACTGTCCCGCAACTTGTCCGGCCCGTAGGCGAGATCGACCAGACGGTATTCGAGTCCCTCGTAGAAGGCATCGGTGACCGTGACGACTTCTCCGGGTTTGCCGGTCATGTCGATCACCAGATCGACACGCATGGCAGGGCCGATCACAACGATATCGCCATCTGGTGCATGAGGGGTCACGGGTTGGCCATCCAGCGCGACGACGACTGGTTCAAAATCTCCAAAATCCAGCCCGAATATCCGCGCGTTCGCCGCGTTGATTAGCCGCAAGCGGATGCGTTCACCGGATTGCACCGCGATGCGTTCGGGTATCTGGCCGTTGATGGTCACGGAATTGCCGATACGACCGCCGTGCATCGCGTCGTGGCGGTTGTCGAAGTCATCCGACAACTGCCCCGCCCGCGTCATGCGCCAGTCGTCCAGCATCCAGGTCAGGTCACGATCCACGCGGATCGGGTCCACCTCCTCGACGATCAGCGGCCCGTAGAGTCCACGTCCGACCTGTTCCGAACTGCGCTGGTGCGGGTGATACCAGAACGTGCCCGCATCCAGTGCATCGAATTCGTACAGGAAATCGCCATCAACCGGGATCGGGTCCTGCGTGAGGAACGGCACTCCGTCCATCGCATTGGGCGTGCGGATGCCATGCCAGTGGATTGTGGTCCCTTCATCTAACCCATTCTGAGCCAAAACCAGCACTCGGTCGCCCTGCCGGACCCTGATTTCAGGGCCGGGGACGGACCCGTTATAGCTCCAGACATTAGTCGGGCCGTATGGTGACGGGCGCAGGGCGGCCTGTCCGGATGCCGCGCGTAGGACGAATGGGTCCCCAGTTGGATCGGCCATCGCCATTCGTGCAGGTGACAGAGCGGATAGGGCTGTTAATGCGGCACCTGTGCGAAGCACGTGCCTTCGTGAAATCGGTCTGTGGAGGATCATCGCATTTGCCTTGATCTGAAAGGGTCGCACTCAGCCAGCTTCGGCCAAGGCAACAATCAGGCCTCGCAGCAGGCGAGGCCGGTATCAAGTTCAAACAGGCAGTTTGGGAGGGAACGGATCAAGCGACGGATTTGCGCCGACTGGGATCAAAGGTTCGGCACCCCGGATGGCAGTACCAAAGGGCATCGCGAGCCGCTCTGACGGCATCTTGGCAAGGAGGTCAGAAGTACCGCTGGAGCCGCAAGGAACAGGACACCCACCTTCACAGGCAGTACCGTCAGCAAATCCAGCGGGATCGCAACCATTGCAGAGGCCATCGGCGCTTTCGGCGGTTTCCATCTGCGCCATCGCCGTGTCCGACATACGTGCCGACGACGCATCCGGCGCAGTCACGGCGCCGAAAGTCAGCATGAGAATCAAAACAAGGCGAAAAACGCGGATCATGTGGCGCTTATGCCACCTTCCAGTGCGGGGAGGTCAAGCGATATTCTGTAACTTAGACGTGATGCCCCTGTAGCCTCACGATCTTGAGGCGGATCTCATTTCACTCGAATCGCACATCGGCACACAGTACCCGGTTAAAGTCGCTACGTAGTAGGTCCGGATCCGCCAGAAGCATTATTCCATATCCAATTCAGTTAGTCCTTTTCTTGCAGAATCGTTGGCTACCCGTCACGCGCCCACGCAAGTGCGGACTCGGTATCGCTGGATTCGAACCACTGCATCTCGGAGCCCGTCAGTAGGTTGACCACCCGTGCGCCCCATTCCATCCATCTACGTTCTCCGACAACCGCTATACGACGGAAATCGTTCACGTGGGCGGTGTCGATCTTCAGATCTTCCAAGATCGCCGAAGGCTCTTCGTAGCCCTCGAAACTTGTAAGGTCGAGAACCAGACCCGGATTATCGGTTGTTCCAAGACGTTCATGAAGCAGCGCGTGCATTTTCTTGAAGTCTGCCTCTGTCAACTTGCCTTCGCAGACGAGCCCGATGACATCATCATGCTCGGTCAGCGTTTCCTTGAACATTGGTCTTCTCCTTTTCACTTGCGTTGCCGTGACCGTAGAGATCGGCGTTCTGATGAGCGCGATCCTCGTGCTCAAATTCGAGACTGGAATGGCTGATGCCGAACTCTTCCTTCAGCCGCTTCTTGATCGCGCTCTTGATCTCTTCGATCTTCGACCACCCCTCGGCTGCCACGACGACATGACAGTCGAGCGCAGCCGCGTGCTCTTGCATTTGCCAGAGATGGACGTGGTGGACGTCGGCGACGCCTTCGACTTTCCGCATCGCTTCGACGACGGCCTCGTTGTCGATGTCCGGCGGGCTCCCGAGCATCAGGGTTCGGATTGGGCCGCCTATTTCAGTAAAAGACAGATACAGGATGTAGAGCGCGATGCCGATGGTGATGGCAGGATCAACCCAACGCATGTCGTAAAGGATGATCAGCGATCCACCGACGATAACCGCGACCGAAGCAAGCGCGTCCGACAGGTTATGCAGAAAAAGCGCGCGGATGTTCACGCTGCCCTTCTGCATCGAATAGGTCAGCATTGCGGTCAGCGTGTCGACCACAAGCGCAATTCCACCGAGAATGACGACGGTCCAACCCATGACTTCGGGTGGGTCAATCATGCGCATGCCGCCTTCGTAGATCAGATAGAAGCCGATCACGATGAGGGTGGTGTAGTTGATCAGGGCCGCGACGATTTCGACCCGGCCATAGCCGAAGGTCATGCGCTCATCGGCCGGACGGCGTGCGATCTTGCGTGCGGCGAAGGCAATGACAAGCGAGGCCATATCGGAAAAGTTGTGCAGCGCATCGGCGATCAGTGCCAGACTGCCCGAGAATATGCCCCCAACGACTTGCGCAACGGTAAGTAGCCCGTTTGCCCAGATGGCGATGGCAACCCGCCGATCGCCAGAATCCGGATCGATATGCGCGTGCCCATGGTCATGCGGCATTGGCAGGCTCCTCATGCGCGTGTGTCGCGCGTCGGTCAGTCTTGAGGCGGCCGCTGCGGAAACCACGTACGCGCGCATTCATCCAGTGGCGTATGATATGACGGTAAAGGGCACCACGCAGCCATCCAAAGGATTGCTCATGGGACAAATAGAAGGCGTCCGGCGTATCAAACACGCCGAAATCTTGCACGATGCCGGTTTTCTGAATGTAGGTATCTTCTCCGTTCCAGGCAATGGGAGGCGCGCCAAGGCAATCCGTGCCCGCGCCATAACCGCAGAGACTTTCTGTGTCCGAGAATGACGTTTGCAGGACATTGAGGAAAGCGTCATCCAAGATGAAGCCTTCAAGGTTGATCCAGGCACCTTGATATTCGATCTCTACCCATGAGTGGAGAATTTCCTGCGGAGCAAGCGGATACACCAGCTCAGGGACAACACCGCGCTGCAAGCCTTTGTGGATCTTAAACCCATGCAACCGGCAACGAATGCCGACACCACGCAGCAGCGCCATCAAGAGCGTGCCTTTGGTATTGCACTGCCCGTAGCCGTCGGAAAGCACTTCGGATGCGGGGATGTCGTCAGCTCGATTGTATCCGAACGCGATTTCATTCCGAACGAAATCATAGGCAGCTCCGATCTGATCGTATTCGGATAAGCCGCGCCAGCTGCGGTTCTCAATTAGATGCGCAAGAGGCGCGGCATCAAAATTCAGTAGTTTCGTGGGTACAAGTAGGGGGTCGGTCATCTGCAACGGGTCGCTCCTCGAATCGTCTTGGAATAAGACTAATTGCTATAGTCACTGTAGCTTCAATCCTTTCTTTCAGAAAGAATCTCCCGCATTTACTTTCCCGTATGAACTGCTTTGTGGTGTTCGCCGTGTGCGTCGCGCAGAATGTCGATACCTCCCCAGGCCGCGATCCCGGCGACAATCACGCCGACGACGAGGTCCGGCCAGTTGGTTCCTAGCCAGGCGACGAGGCCGCCAGCCACGACGATTCCGAGGTTCGCGGCGAAATCGTTGTAACTGAAGGTGTTGGCCGCGCGGATGTTGACGTCCGGATCCTTGAGCTTAGCGAGCAGCCAGACGCAGACTGCGTTGATGGCCGCAGCAATCAGGGCCATGGCGATCATGATCGTCCCGAGCGGATCTGACCCGCCGATGTAGCGGCGCCACGCATCGTAGAGGATGCCTGCAGCGAACAGGATCAGCAGCCCACCGGAAACATTCGCCGCCCCGCGTTTCCATTTGTCGGATCGGGACAAAGCGAAAAGGCTGATCGCGTAGACGAAGCTGTCGGAGAGGTTATCGAGCCCGTTGGCGATCAGGGCACTTGAGTCGCCGAAGGCGCCTGTTGCGAAAAAGGCCACGGCCAAACCGATATTGAGCGCCAGAACGATCCAAAGCGTCCGTCTCTCCATTGAATCTTGTCTAGCGGCCATTTTGTGGTTCCAGCTTGTGTTGTACGACACATTAACTTCTGCGGCTGATCTGCGTTCCAGCCGGAATGTTGGCTGAATTCCTTCAGGCCCCGATTTCCTCGTGCTCGGTCAGGCATTCCGAATGGTCCCGCAACACCTCAAGCACCTTGCAATCTCCCATCCGCCCGCCGCTGCATTCGTGAACCATGCGTTTCAGTTCCGTGCGCAGCGCCTTCAGGCGGGCCATGCGCTGCTCCACCTGTTTGAGCTGCCGGCGCGCGATCGCATCGGCTTCGTCACAGGGTCGGTTGGGATGGTCGCTGAGGTCGAGCAGCTCGCGGATCGCATCGAGCGAGAAACCGAGTTGTCGCGAATGGCGGATGAAGGATAGTCGGTCGAGCTGTGCATTGTCGTAGCGCCTCTGTCCGCCTTCGGTCCTGCCAGGTTCGGGCATGAGCCCAATCTGTTCGTAGTACCGGATGGTCTGCACCTTTGTGCCGGTCTTCTTTGACAGGGTACCGATCGTGAGCATTTTCGCCTCCATGAAAAAGATACAGTTTGTGTAGGTTTTGCCGTCGGAATAAACAAGTGCCGGATTCACAGACGCGTGAGTTCAAGCTATACCATGATTTCGTGCTTGAACCTCTAGCGGCTAGAGGATGTATCCGCACATGCAATAAGAATCACAAACAGGCGCACAGGATTGTCCCTTACATCGGCACAGAAATTTCTTTGGGTTTTGGCAGGCGTGGCAGCGCTTGCCTTCGTATGGCTTTTGCTCTGGTCTGACTATCGTGCCGACAGCGCCCGAACTGACGCCGAGCCGCCTTTTTTCGCTGAATTCGAACTGACAGATCACCGGGGTATGGTTCAAACCGAGGAGGACTTTGCGGGGCGCTGGATGCTGGTGTTTTTCGGCTTTACCAACTGCCCCGATGTCTGCCCGACGACCCTATCTGAGGTCGCGGCGGTGATGGACGGTCTGGGCGACGATGCCGCCGAGGTCCAGCCGATTTTCATAACAATCGACCCTGAACGAGACACGCCCCCAGCACTCGCCAAATACGTCCCGCTGTTCGATGCGGGCATCATTGGGCTGACGGGCACGCCGGAACAGATCGCCGCCACGTCCGAGACGTTTCCAATCTTCTTTGAGCGCGTCGAAGAGGCCGCAGCGCCGGATGGGTACACCATGGGCCACACGTCGCATCTGTTCCTCTTCGACCCCGAGGCAGGCTTCGCCGACTCGTGGCCCTACGGCACCTCCGCCGAAGAGATCCTCGCCGATCTGGAAGAGAGGATTTGACCGACATGAACCGTATGTTCGGAGAAACAGCCCTCGGGCTGGCGTGGATCATCGCGCTCGTCGCCTCGCTTGCCGTGCTTTTTATCGGCGAGGTGCTGGGGCAGACGCCCTGTGTGCTGTGCTGGTTCCAGCGCGCCTTCATGTTCCCCTTGGCCATTATCCTCGGGCTGGGCCTGTGGTGGCGGGACGGCCGTGTGGGGCGCTACGGCATCGCATTGGCGCTTGGCGGCGGCGCAGTCGCCCTGTGGCACATGGGGCTGTACGTCGGTCTTGTTCCCGAACGCATCCTGCCCTGCACGGCCACCGGCCCCTCTTGCACCGATGACAACCAACTGGTCTTCGGCGTCCCTATCCCGCTGATGGCGCTCGTCGCCTTCGCGCTGATCGGGGCGCTGTCGGCCCTTTCATTGAAGGACACACGAACATGAACCGACGCGGCCTGATCCTGTCCGTTCTCGCCCTCGGCGTCGCCGGTTTCGGCGGAGCCACCTGGTTTGCAACCCGCCCCGGCCCGGTGGCCGAAGCGGAGCCTGTTGCTCCGGAACTTGCTGAGGCGATGATCCGCCCCTACTCGCCCATCCTCGGACCTGCGGAGGCGCCCGTCACGATCGTCGAATTCTTCGATCCGGCCTGCGAGGCCTGTCGCGCCTTTCATCCCATCGTGAAGGACATCATGGCCGAGCATGGGGATGCTGTCCGCGTCGTGATCCGCTACACGCCCTTCCACGGCGCGGCATCCGAGGAAGCGATCCGCGTGCTCGAGGCGGCGCGCATGCAGGACGTTTACGTGCCGGTGCTTGAGGCCGTTCTGCGGGAACAGCCGAGATGGGCGTCGCACGGTGCCCCGGCGCCTGGCCTGATCCTTCAGATCGCCGCCACGGCCGGACTCGATGCCGAGGCCGCGCGCACGCAAATGCTGGCACCCGATGTCGTGGCGATCCTGAACCAGGATCGTGCTGACGTCGAGACCGTGGGAATTCGCCAGACGCCCACATTCTTCGTGAACGGCATGCCGCTCGATCCATTCGGAGAGGCAGCATTGCGTCGTCTGGTGGCTGCCGAAGTCGCTGCCGCGCAAAGCTGAATGGAAAGGGCAGGATCAGAACGATGAAAAAGTATATTTTGACCAGCACACTGGCGGCGCTTTTGACCCTTGGAGGGTTCTCAGCGCCCGCGCTGGCCGGACCCGAGGATGTTGTCGTCGAGAACGCGTGGTCCCGCGCCTCCATCGGGATGAACCGTCCCGGGGCCGCTTACATGACGATCCGCAACACTGGCGACGAGCCAGTGACGCTGACCGGCCTTGCCACACCGCTCGCGATGATGCCCGAAATCCACGAGACGAAGACAAATGCCGAAGGTGTAAGTTCCATGAGCCCGGCGGGGGAGATCGCGATCGCCCCGGGCGAGAGCGTCGCGCTCGAACCGGGGGGCCTGCACGCAATGCTGATGCGGCTACAAGAACCGATGACGGAAGGGGACACCTTTCCGCTGACCCTGCTTTTCGACGACGGAGGCGAAGTGACGGTCGAGGTGCCGATCCTCGGAATAGCCGCGCGGGGGCCAGAGGACTGATGCGGCGACGGGCGATCTTGGGGTACGGCGCGGCTGGTGTCGGGGCGGTCGCCCTGATGCTCTTCGTCGGTTGGTGGCAGGTCGATGGACCGGAACCTGTCGGGCAGCGGCCTGTCGCCCTGACCGAGATGGATTTCCGTCTGACGGATCATGAGGGCAACGCGGTCGGGCCAGAAACCCTGATCGGTCGCCCGACGATGGCGTTCTTCGGCTTCACCTACTGTCCCGATGTCTGCCCGACCACGCTCTCGGACATTTCGGGATGGCTCGACGATCTGGGAGACGAGGCCGACGAGATGAACGTGGTTTTCATCACGGTCGATCCCGAGCGCGACACTGTCGAAACGATGGCCGAATATGTCGGCTACTTCCATCCTGGGATACGTGGCTGGACGGGACCGGAAGAGCAGATCGCGCGCGTCGCGGACGGCTTCCGCGCCACCTACGTGCGGGTGCCGATGGAAAGCGGCGATTACACGATGAACCACACCGCGAGCGTCTTCCTATTCGCAGCCTCTGGGCGGTTCGTCACCATGATCGACTATCACGAACCCAGAGAATTCGCGGTGCCGAAAATTCGCCGCGCGCTGGCAGAAGAAATGGAGGGGGCGACATGAGGCTCAGAACTTTGGCGGCTTGTGTCGCAATTGCGGGGACGGTTTCGGGAGCGGCTATCGCCATCTCTGATTTCATGTCGAAAGAACCCGCGCCACCGGAACTTGCTCAGGCAGGTGGCTGGATGCCCCAAGGTCCTGAAGCCTTTAGAAACGTTGACATCCTCGTGACGCTGCCCGCGACGGCATGGGCAGAGGATGCACCCGACCTCGGCCCCCTACCCCTTCTGCAGGTCGCGTTTGCCGACAGGCCGGTAAGGGCGATCGAGCCACCGTTGTCGACGTGGTCGCGCGACATTGCACCTGGCGAGACGCTCGATTTCTTGCTGTCCGAAGCTGGACTTGCGGCACCTGACAGAGCCGAAGTTGCCTTCGCGCTTGGCGCGGAATACGATCTGCGACGGCTGCGGCCTGGGCACTCGGTCACTGTCGCTTCGACCGTGGACGGCAGCCCCCGCATCGTCTCACTCGCCGTCGAGGACGGAGTGCGGATCGAGGTGGTTTTCGGCGAGCAGTTGTCCACGCAGGTCGTGGCTCCGGATCCGGAGATCTTAACCCTTGCCGGCGAAGCCGTGATCGACAGCTCGATCTTCGCGGCACTCGACGAAGCCGGCATACCCGCCCGTTTTTCGGTGGACCTTGCGCAGATGCTGGGTGGGACCGTGGATTTCCGCCGCGAGATGGCCGGTGGCGAGACACTAAGGCTTCTCTGGCGCGAGGCGCGGGTCGGCGAGGACAGGATCGGACAACCCGATCTTGCCTTCGCGGCATTGGAGATCGGCGGTTCGCTCTATGAGATCGTATGGCCTGACGACGGAAGCGGTCAGGCGACGATCTACGTCGATGGCGAGGTGCTGCGCGTCTTCGCACAGCCGGTCGAGGGTGCGCGCCTCAGCTCGGTGTTCGGGCGCCGAACGCATCCGGTCTTTGGCAACGTCCGGATGCACACCGGCGTCGATTTCGCAGCGGCACGTGGGACACCGGTTCAAGCGACGGCACCGGGGCGGGTCAATTTCATCGGCTGGCGCGGCGGATATGGTCGCGTGGTCGAAATCTTGCACGGCTCCGACACCATGACGCGCTACGCGCATCTGAGCGCCGTGCCGGAAGACCTGGCCCAAGGCCAACGCGTTGCGGCGGGAGATGTGATCGGCCGCGTCGGCGCGACTGGCACGGCGACAGGTCCGAACCTGCACTACGAAGTTCTCGTGGATGGGCGCCCGACTGACCCCCTCTCTGACAACCGGCTCGCCGAAGCAGCAGAGAGCGAAGCGGATGATACCGCCGCGCTCTACCGCCTGGCCGAGGCGCGCGCGCTTCTGAATGAAAACCTCGGCAGCGAGATTGCCAAAACGACAACCGAAAGGCTCTGACCCATGAAACGTATGACCCAAGCTCTTGCCATCACGCTCGCCCTGTTCCCGGCGGCACAGGCCCTCGCAGAGGCAACGGCGATCGACGTCCGCAAGACGAACGGTTGCGGCTGTTGCCTCTCGTGGATGAACCATCTCGAAGAAAACGGGTTTGCGCCGAAGGGCGAGAACATGTTCGGTGGGGCGCTGGTTCGCTTCAAGCTCGACAACGGCGTGCCGCAGCGCATGGTCTCCTGCCACACCGCGCTCATTGATGGCTACGTGATCGAAGGCCATGTCCCAGCCGCTGACATCCGCCGCCTTCGCGAGGAGCGCCCGGACGCCGTCGGCCTCGCCGTTCCGGGGATGCCCTACGGCTCGCCCGGCATGGGGCCAGAAGACGACCGCGAGGCCTATGATGTCTTCCTCATCCGCAAGGACGGGTCGACGGTAGTCTTTTCGAGCTACGCCGAAGGATAATCTGGCCCGCCCATGGAAAATCTGTCTCCGATAACGCTCGGCTTTCTCGGAAGTCTCGCCGCCGGTTCGCTCACAGCAGTCGGAGCAGCTCCCGTGCTGTTCGGGCGCATCCCGTCTCGGGCCACGCGCGATCTGTCGCTCGGCTTCGCCGCCGGTGTCATGCTGTCAGCCTCGTTCTTTTCGCTGATCATCCCGGCATTGGATGCGGCAGAGCCAATATTCGAAAACGGCGCGATGCCTGCGGCCATCGTATGCGTCTCGATCCTTCTGGGCATGGGGGCTGTCGCGCTGATGAACGAAAAGCTGCCGCACGAGCACTTCAAGACAGGACGCGAAGGGCCCGAAGCGGCGTCTCTGCGGCGGG
>Ga0208468_1000054_pt1 | contig 41713 bp, 33 predicted proteins | sample DeeseametaMP0960_FD_184198 | JGI IMG/M metagenome (GOLD analysis project Ga0208468, IMG submission 184198) | Marine microbial communities from the Deep Indian Ocean - MP0960 (SPAdes) | ecosystem: Environmental > Aquatic > Marine > Oceanic | place: East of Madagascar, South Indian Ocean... | reverse complement strand
GCCTTGCGCCACTCTCCGGCAAGGTATTTGTTACCCTCTGCCCAGGTGGGGTAAGGGTGAATCGTCGCCAGTATTTTCCCCAAGCCGAGCTTGTGTTTCATCGCCAGCACAAATTCTGCCAGCAAATCACCGCCCTGACTCCCGACAATGCACACGCCCAGAATACGGTCACTGTTCACTGGGGTAAGGACTTTGATAAAGCCCTGCGCGTTGCCGTCGCAAATCGCCCGATCTAAATCGTCCAGCCCGTAGCGCGTGACCTCGTAGTCGATACCCTGCGCTTTGGCTTCCTGCTCATTCAAACCCACGCGCGCCACCTCCGGGTCGACATAGGTCACCCAAGGTATCACTGAATAATCCACGGCAAATTTTTTAAATTGCCCAAACAGGGCATTAACGCTGGCATACCACGCTTGATGCGCTGCGACATGGGTAAACTGATACGGCCCGGCAACGTCACCCGCGGCATAGATATTGGGCATCAAGGTCTGCAAGTACTCATTGGTATCCACCGTCCTGTCAGTGGTGATTCCCAATTCTTCCAAACCAAACCCGGTCAATCTGGCACTGCGGCCAACCGCACAGATCAACAGGTCGTAGGCGACTGCCGACTCGCCCTCCGCATCGCCGTGCTGGACAATCAAACACTTTTCGCCATCGCGCATTTCACAACGCACGGCGCGGGTATTACACCGCACATCAACCCCGTCGCGGCGCAGTTGCTCGGTAACAAAATCGGCAACATCCTCGTCCTCTTTCAACAACAGCCGCGGCAGCATCTCGACCTGGCTTACGGCGCTGCCCAATCGAGCAAAACACTGGCTTAGCTCGCAGCCAATAGGCCCGCCGCCAAGCACGACCACTCGCTGGGGTAGCCGCTCACAGCGCTCCAAGTGACCCCACAGCGTATCGCTGGTAACAAAACCGAGCTCGGCCATGCCCGGCAGCGGCGGCACAGTCGGCGACGCTCCCGCCGCGATGACAATTGACCGCGTTGTTAACCGCCGGCTGCCTCCGTCACGATCACGAACTTCCACCGTCCAGGGATCGACAATCGTGGCGTAGCCCTGAATCACATCAACGCCCAGCTCGGTGTAGCGCTCCACACTGTCGTGGGGGGCAATGGCTGCAATCACGTCTCGTACGCGGGCGATCAAACGCGGGAGATTTAACGCTGGTTTGTGTTCCTCAAAACCATATTCCTCAGCGCGGCGGGCAGTAGCCGCCACCTTGGCCGACTTTATAAGCGCCTTACTCGGCACACAGCCGGTGTTCAGGCAGTCCCCGCCCATCTCGTTTGCCTCTATCAGGCTGACCTTCGCCTTGACCGCCGACGCAATATAGGAAGTCACCAGCCCAGCTGCACCAGCACCAATCACCACCAGGTTTCGGTCAAAGGATGTTGGTCGCGACCACCCGCGGTACACACGCCGTGCCTTGACGAAGGCGATAATACGCTTGGCAATAAGCGGAAAAACTCCCAGCAGGGTGAAGGACAACAACAGCGCCGGAGATAAAATACCGGAAAGGCTTTCCAGGCTGCCCAACTGAACACCCGCATTCACATAGACCGCGGTGCCGGGCAGCATCCCCAACTGGCTCACCCAGTAAAAGCGTCGCGCCGACATAGCCGTTAAGCCCATCAACAGGTTGATTAGGAAAAACGGAAAAATCGGCACCAGACGCAAGGTAAACAGGTAGAAACCGCCCTCTTTACTCACCCCTTCATCAATACGCTGAAGGCGCTGAGGAAATCGCCGCTTCAGGCTGTCGCGAAGCAGGTAGCGCGCGACGAGAAACGCCAGCGTCGCGCCAATCGTCGAGGCGAAAGACACTAACAGCAGCCCCTGGAAAAGGCCGAAAAACGCCCCGCCTGCCAGCGTCATCACCGCCGCGCCAGGCAGAGATAATGCCGTCACCAGTACATAACAGATGAAAAAAAGTGCAAAGAAACCTGCCGGATGAGCCGTTTGAAACGCCGCTACCTGAGACCTTGCCTGCTTGAGGCCATCCAGGCTCAAATAATCCCCGAGCCCGCTGCTTAGCAACAGCACACCGGCTCCAAGCAACAGCAGTATTAGCAGTATTTTCTTTTTCATGACTCACCTAGGGCCTGTTTACACTCATTGGCTTTCGTCAAGCATTCGCTCGACGCTCACCGTTATGACGCACCGAATGCGCTACCGTTACACTCATCGAACGAGCTATGCACGCATGGCACATAATCGAAAAAGTGCGTATTATCCCCCGCTGCCTTCAACGGAGTATGTGGTACCAGCTGGCGGCAAACGAGAGATGGAACCCTCAATTAATAATAATGTTGAATAGACGCTAGCCATGATTCCACACATTCAAGACCTCTTGTTCAGGGTGATCGACCCCTGGATACCCCCCAGAGTGCCAGTCGGCAGCACCGAGCGATCGCTGTACCGTTTCCTGGCCAGTATTCTGGTTGGCACTTTCGCCTATCTCATTGTCTTGTTAACGGTAAATCAGACACTGCTGCCGCTAACGCAAGACGGTAAACGCCTCATCAATTATTTTTCTCTGGGTCTTACGTTTGGTATCACCATAGCACTGCTAACGCTGCGTATTGCCGCAAAACGCCACCTGGCATTGCATATATTTATCACCACCCTCACTGGCGGCCTGGTCTATGTTGCGAGCATTACCGGTGGCTTGGGCTCACCCGCGGTGATCTGCTCGGTGATTATCCCCGCCCTCGCGACCCTTAGCACCGGTGCGAAGGCGGGCATTGGCTGGAGCCTTTGTGTTGGTTTAATTGGCTCGGGAATGTTCATTGCTGAACAACAGGGGCACAACTATCGCAACATCATCATCGACGCCAACCAAAGCCTGGCCGAATTTTCCTGCCTGGTGACCACCCATGCTTTCATCATTTTCATCGCCGTTTACTACGAGCTGAACAGCAGAAAACTGAGCAAGCAACTCCGTTTCGAGCAAAGCAAGTACTTCCACCTTGCCCACCATGACAGCCTGACCGGAATCGCCAACCGCCGCCACTTTATCGACGCTATCAATCGGGAAATTTCCCGAGCCAAGCGCAAGGGCGATCAATTCAGCGTTCTTTACTTTCGACTTGAATAAATTCAAAGAGGCCAACGACAAACACGGCCACCACTTCGGCGATGAGATTTTGATCGCCTTTGCTAACCGGCTTCGTCAGGAAATCCGCGAAGACGACTTTGTTGCTCGACTCGGTGGTGACGAGTTTGCCTTGCTGCTGCGCTCGCTAGGGCGCGCAGAAGTTGTAGAGCAGCGTTTAGATGCCCTGATCCACAACCTGTCCACGCCGCTGCAACTCGGCGGCGTCGACTATCAGGTAAGTGCCAGTGTCGGCTACGCCATTTACCCTCAACACGGCAGCAATGACGAGGAACTGCTGAAGGTCGCAGACCAAAACATGTACCGGGTGAAGCGCGGCGAGCGCGACAATGTTGCCGCGCCCCAATCGGTGTAGCGCATCGCGTCGCTGGCGCAAGGGCTGTTAGCGGTTTAAGGCCCGCAACATCCACGCGGTTTTCTCGTGAATGCGCATGCGGTCTCCAACTAAGGCAACGGTCGATTCGTCGTCGGCCTCAGCGGCCCTGCTGAGCACCTCTCGGCAGGTTTTTACCACTTGCTCATGGCCGCGAGTCAGAATGTCGACCATGTCCTCGGCGCTGGGCACGCCATCCACTTCTTGCACTTTGCTCAATGACGCAAAGGCTTTGTAGGTGCCTGGCGCGGCAACATCCAGGGTGCGAATGCGCTCTGCAATATCGTCCACGGCGGTGGCGAGCTCGGTGTAATGCTCTTCAAACATCAAATGCAGGTCGCGAAACCGCGGCCCGGTAACGTTCCAATGGAAATTGTGCGTTTGCAGGTAAAGGGTGTAGGAATCTGCCAACAGGCGGCTCAGGCCGTCGGCGATCTGCTGTCGATTTGCTTCGTTAATACCGATATCTATCTTTTGCATAATGACTCCTATTGTCGTTTTTGACTCCATATCACGCCGCCTGCAAGGCGACGCCTTTTTCCTACGCGAGATCGACCTCAGCCGATTGTTTCGCTGTCAGTATCGACAGTTCTCAGCTTACGCATTCACACCTGATAGGAATATTCGTTTATATCAATGGAGGTCATTGCCAAAAACAATCGCGACTACCGCAAACGCACCCGCCGCATTATGATGACAACACTCTCTTTTTATCGAGCTTATTTATGCAGCGCCCGAACCTTGGACTCTCCGGACTTTTTTTTATCGCTCACACTGCTGGGCGCGTGTTCCACCCCACCCGTACAAAGCGACGCATCACGCGAAGGTTTCATCCACTGCGAGTCACCGCGATCGGAAATATGTACTCGCGAGTATCGACCGGTGTGCGGCCACCTCGACAGCCAAATTCAGTGCGTTACTCAGCCCTGTGCGGCGCCCACCCACAAAACCTATGGCAATGCCTGCAGCGCCTGTGCCGACGAGGCTGTCGTGGGCTATGAGTTTGGCAGTTGTGAGTCGTTTGGAAAGGGACGCCTGTAAGGACGCCAGTAGGGACGCCTGTAAGGACGCCAGCGAAGACATATCAAAGCACTGTTAGCACGCAGCCAAGAACATCACCGCCCCCCTAAACAAGGGCAAGGGCAAGGACGAGGCCATAAGCAAAGCGGCACCGCAGGAGCAAAAAAAACGGGGCCGAAGCCCCGTTTAGTGTAACGCGATGGCTATGCCTTAGCGCTCGACAATCGCCGTTACACCCTGGCCACCGGCGGCACAGATCGAAATAAGGCCTCGACCGCTGCCTTTCTCTTCCAGCATTTTCGCCAGCGTCGCGACAATACGACCACCCGTCGCCGCGAAGGGGTGGCCAGCAGCCAAAGAGCTACCATTTACGTTGAGCTTGCTTCGATCAATGCTGCCCAACGCCCGATCCAGACCCAAGCGCTGTTTGCAGAATTCTTCGTCTTCCCAAGCCTTCAGTGTAGCCAGTACCTGGGCGGCAAAAGCCTCGTGAATTTCATAAAAATCGAAGTCTTGCAGCGTTAAACCAGCGCGAGCGAGCATACGCGGAACAGCATAAGCTGGTGCCAGCAACAGGCCTTCTTTTTCGCTACCCACATCTTTGCCAAAGAAGTCGACCGCTGCCGTTTCCACAAAGCTCAGGTAGGCCTTGATCGGCAGCCCCTGCTCTTTGGCCCACTCTTCACTTGCCAACAATACCGCCGATGCGCCATCGGTGAGTGTTGAAGAGTTGCCTGCGGTCAACGTACCCTGGCCGCTCTCTTTGTCAAAGGCAGGCTTCAGGGTCGACAGTTTCTCGATGGTAGTATCTGCGCGCAAAATATTGTCGCGCCCCACCCCATTGAAAGGCGTAATTAAGTCCTCAAACAAGCCGCGCTCATAGGCAGCAGCGAGATTTTTATGGCTGTTGTATGCCAATTCGTCCTGCTCCTGGCGAGGGATGCCCCACTCTTTCGCAGTCACTTCGGTGTGCTCACCCATCGACATGCCAGTACGCGGCTCTGAGTTGACAGGGATCTGTACACCCAGATCTTTGCCTCGCAGTTGCAGGAAGGGCTTAACGCGCTCACCCAGGCTGCGCGCCTTGTTCACTTGCAACAGAATTTTGCGCAGACCCTCGCTCACGCCAATAGGAGCATCAGAGGTGGTATCCACACCACCGGCGATCGCAGCATCGATCTGCCCGAGGGCAATCTTGTTGGCCACCAAGTTCAGCGCTTGTAAGCCAGTGCCACAGGCCTGCTGTACATCGAAGCAAGGCGTTGCGGGGTCGAGAGAAGTACTCAGTACCGATTCGCGAGTAAGGTTGAAGTCACGGCTGTGCTTCATTACCGCACCAGCGGCAACTTCGCCAAGGCGCTGGCCTTGGAGCTGGTAGCGCTGAACCAAGCCCTCAATCGCTGCGGTTAGCATGTCTTGGTTGCTAGCACCGAAATAAGCGGTATTAGAGCGGCAAAAAGGGATGCGGTTGCCGCCGATAATAGCGACGCGCTTGATGGTTTGAGCCATGACAGATCCTCAGGTGTTTTGTCAGGTGGCGCAGTGTAACAAGCCGCAGCAAGGCCACATTGGCTGAGGCGACACCGCAGCAGCGGCGGCGATGTCAATTCACCACCGGCGGTCTGCGCGTAGAATTGCCGCCCATAACACAGGGCACACCCTCATTCAGGAGTCATTTTATGTCTGATCGTATCGAGAACTTTATTAATTCCAACGCAGGTAAAAAGGTACTTGGCGCACTGGGCGTCAACGCTCCTCGTGAACTCGCCCGCTACACCCCCTCCCAGCGCAGCTTTTTTAAAGGGCGCCTACTGCTCGGCGCTGGCGACAACGCTGCCTTACTGGCACAGGTATCAAAAATTCTCGCCGAGAGCGACGCAGAGGTATTTGGCGACGACAATGCCCGTCTGCAATGTACTGCCCTGACACAAGACAATGGTAACGATGCCCCCTTTGCCGCACTGGTATTCGATGCGACCGGCATGCGCGACTCACTGGAGCTGGTTGCCGCCTACCGCTTCTTCAACGCCAACATTCGCAAGCTGGCTCCCGGCGGCCGCATCGTTATTCTGGGCCGTCCGCACATGGGCGCCGATAACGCCGAACAGGCAGCCACCCAGCGTGCACTGGAAGGCTTGAGCCGCTCACTGGCAAAAGAAGTGGGCGCGCGCGGCAGCACTGCACAACTGATTACCGTTGCCAACGGCGCCGAGGGAGACTTCGGCAGCAGCTTGCGCTTTGTCTTGTCGCCGAAATCGGCCTATGTCACTGGCCAGGTCATTGCCGTTAACGCCGTCGAGCAGTCGGGTAATGTCGATTGGCACAAACCTCTGGCAGGCAAAACCGCCCTGGTGACCGGCGCTTCTCGCGGCATTGGTGAAGCGATTGCCGACACGCTGGCGCGCGATGGCGCCACCGTTATCGGTGTCGATGTTGCGCCAATGGAAGACGACCTTGTGAAAGTGATGACCCGCCTGGGTGGTCAGCCCCTGATCGCAGACATCACCGCTGAAGATGCCCCCGCCAAGATTGCCAGCGCCGCTAAACAGGCAGGTGGTATCGATCTTATCGTCCACAACGCCGGTGTTACTCGCGACAAAACCATTGCCAATATGACCGAGCAGCAATGGCAAATGACGCTGGATATCAACTTGGCCGCCGCACAGCGCATTACGCGTGAACTGCTGGACCAGGGCCTTATCCGCAATGGCGGCAGCATCGTTGGCGTGTCGTCAATGAACGGTATTGGCGGTCAGCGCGGGCAAACCAACTACGCCGCATCCAAAGCGGGTGTCATTGGTTACGTTGACTTCATGAAGAATGACGAGCAGCTACGCGCTCACAATATTACGGTCAATGCCGTTGCCCCCGGCTTTATTGAAACCGCAATGACCGCGGCGATTCCGCTATTCACTCGTATGTTCGGCCGACGCCTGAACTCGCTGTCCCAGGGCGGGCTGCCAGTAGACGTTGCCGAGGCGATTGCCTTCTTCGCCAACCCCCTCTCTCGCGGGGTGAGTGGCAATACACTGCGTGTATGCGGCCAGTCCTGGTTCGGCGCCTAACGCAGCTTCAGTGGGCGGGGCATTGCGCGCCGCCTACTGTTGTTTCTGTTGGCGATACTCTATCGGCGTTAGGCCGGTCCAGCGTTTAAATGCCCGATAAAAGGTACTGGGTTCGGAAAACCCCGTCAGATACACCACATCGGCAATGCTTTCATCGGTGCGCGACAACAAGCGCTTGGCAAGTATGCAGCGATAATCTGCCAACACCTGGTTAAAACTGGTACCCGCCTCCGTCAAACGCGAGCGCAGCACTCGCTCATTCATCCCCAGGCGTTCTGCCACACTTTCCAAGCTGGGCTGACCCAGCTCAAGCATTTCCGCAATCACTTGCTTAACATCGCCCACAACGTCCTGACGTGAGAGCCGTTCAAGCTGTTTGCTGGCGACTTTTTCATGGAGTTTCAGCAAATCCGGCTCGGCATGGCTAGATGGTGTTGCCAGAATATCAGCGGCAAATACCAAGCTCTGCTCTTTGGCGTCGAAATGTACCGGGCAATTGAAGTGCTTTTCATACTCGGCAACATCCCCCTGCAGCGGGTGGCCAAGGTTTATCTCTCGGGTTTGAAACGCGCCGTCGGTCAACGCTTCAAAGTAGCGCTGCATAAAACGCACAAAGCACTCATCGCGGTGGCGCAGCTCTGCCTCACTGTCGCCAATAAAATCCAGTACCACGCGCGCTTCATCGCCTTCCACATGCAGCTTAAACTGCATGGCATCGGTCACTAAGCGCTGATAATTTTCCGCCCGGCGCAAACCATCGCCAAAGCTGGGGCTACTCAGAAATAGGTATTCCAGTACCTGACCACGGTATACCGGTACATGGTTGGCCAGATGCAAGCCAATGCTTTTGTCGCCGCTGACTTCTTCTAACACGCGCCAAAATTGCACCTGCGCGGCGTGGGGGAAACGCGCGCTGCGATCTTTCAACAACTTGGGAGAAATTTTGCACTCGCTGACGATCCGCTCAACATCCAATCCCAGCTCTTGAATGGCCGGGTAAGCCAGCTGGATCAGGAAGCTGGAATCACTCAGTTCTGAAAAACCTTTTTCCGTGGAATCGCTCATTACACTCGCTATCTATGGCTGTTCTAGACGCTGACTTCATGGCTGGGATTGGCCGGAGCGCAGAATCAATTCTGCCTCATCAGCAAATAATTTACTGCTCAGCATTGATTATACTGTGAAGCTGCACCGAATAAGGAGTAAGAGTAGCATGAGCGTCGCTCAGGAACTAAAAATCAAACGTCTACCGGCCCTCGCCCCCCTCCTCGCCAGAGCGGCATTGCCCAAGCGCCAAAGCAAAGCGCTTAACTTCCCTGAGCGCAGCATTGAGCTGGCGCCAGTGCGTTACAGCCAACGACAGCTCAAACGCTATGCCAAATCCTGCGGCTTTAGCTTGGACGGCAACACCCTGCCCGCGAGTTTCTTGCATATTATGGCCTTCCGGCTGCAAATGCAGCTTATGATACAGCGCGACTTTCCCGTTGCGGCAATGGGCTGTGTGCACCTGAACAATGAAATCATTCAGCACCGCGCTATTTACAGCAGCGAAACACTGCGTATGGTGTGCCGCCTGAGTGACCATGAACTCACCGCCAGAGGGGTTGAGTTTACATTTGAATGTCTCGTGTACGCTGGCGATGAGTGTGTCTGGGAAGACCGCAGCCAGTACCTGTCGCGACGCAAGACCGGGATTGCCAAACCCGCCAAGAGCAAGCCGCGCGAAGCCCGGCGCTATGCGAACCAAGAGGCCATGCACATCCCTAACAGCACGGCTCGTCATTACGCCCTTGCCTCGGGCGACTTCAACCCCATTCACTTACACGATCTCAGTGCCAAGGTGCTGGGCTTTAAGAAAATGGTGGTACACGGCATGTGGAGTAAGGCCGCGTGCATGGCGAAGCTCATCGATGGCGGCGACGCCCTGCGCTGTCGCGTGGAATTTAAGACCCCCGTGTTTCTGCCGTCAAAAGCCGAACTTCACTACGAAAAGGGCCCCGACAGCACAGTATTTGAACTGCCGCTAGCGGCAAGCCACACCTGATCGGGGAATTGTCACCAATCAGCGCTTAGGCAAGCAGTAACTCTGGCGCCAGCTGTTCTACCATTTCTCGCAGCCCCTGGCGCCAGTCTTTTTTAGTCGGCCCGATTAATGCGTGCATTTTTTCGGTGTCGATTTGCAAGCTACCAAAGGCTTGTGGGTTGTCTCGAAAGCGCGGCTGCAAGCCACAGAGCTCGCCCAAGTATTCACACCACTGCTCAATACTCACCGCTTCAGAGCCGCCGAAATTTACCGTGCACACCTCTGTACTGGCCGCCGCCAGCAGGTAGGGCAACTTCTCGATATAGTCACTGCTGTGCAACAAGTTATAGAAGTTCGGCGCCTCCGGGTGGACGTCAATCTCCATGCCCTCTTTCATCATCAGCAGGTGGAAAAACGGCCAACCGCCATTGTTGCCATAGGGGACACTCAAGCGGGCAATCGTCGTTGGAATACCGTATTGGCGAGCGGCGAAGCGACAGACCGACTCAGCAGCAATCTTCGACAAACTGTAGGTCGGGAACATTGCCCGGTGATTATCGCCCAGCGGCGCACTCTCTTCGCGCGGCTCCTGACCGGCGTATTCATAGACGGCCGTTGATGAGAAATGCAGCACGGCTTTGGCATTGCGGCAATGCGCCATCAAATTCCCGATGCCTTCGGCGTTTGCTCTCAGGTCGTAGTCAAAGTCACCACTTTTGACCACCGCCAGGTTGATCACGTAGTCCACATCACTGGGGCAGGCCTGCAAACTGCGGTGATCCGCAAGGTCTCCTTTAACAGTGTTGACGCCCATTGCCTCGAGCTGCTGACGCTGCTTCTCGTCAGAAAAACGCGCCACCGCGGTCAGCTCACACTGCGCAGCAAGCGCTTCGACAATGGGCGCGGCCACTTGGCCACCGGGGCCAGCAAGAAGGATTCGACTACCGGAAATATCAACAGGAGAAAGGGTCATAGCTGCCTCATTATTCATCTTTGAGGCGAGTGTAGCGTGGGAGGGATCTTCAGCCACCCTCCAAACGGGTGGCTGAAAGCAGGCCTTACAAGTAGCTTTGTAGCTGACGCAACCAGTCTTGCAATGACTTCATGTTATCCGGGCCCAAACGCCACAGCCACTTACTGAGCGGGTCGGCATTTTCCAGAACCGGGTCAGCGTATTCATAGAACACTTTTGGACGGCGCAATTCCGCATCGGCGGGAATCGGCTCAACGATCAGCAAGTGCTCAATCGTGGTACGTAGCTGATTATCAAAAGACTGTGGATTACCTAATTCGTTGTAGCTCGACTCCAGGAAGGGCGACCATTTTTTATAGTAGATCGCGACTTTTTTCGGATCTAAGGCGGTAACCGCATTTACCAGCGGTTCCCAGCGGCGGAAGTTACCGGGGTCGTTTGCCATGCCCTTTTCAGTCTTAATGACCAAAAAGGCCTCTTTGTCGTAACTGATCGGCAGGTGTTTGTTTGGCAGGCGAAAACGCGCCATTTGATCGACCAAAGCGACCCACTTACGAATTTGATGCTGTGGTTGCAGCCACTGCCCCAATGACGGAGACAGTTCCGTTGCCGCGTCTCGCACCTGGTCATCACTGCCATCTATTTCTCGCGGAGGCGCCGGCGCCTTGGCCGCTTGCTCTTGATAGTCTTGCTCCTGCTCGACCGCCAGCGTTTCTTTTATCGCAGATGTTTTCGGCGGCATAGAGGCCTGCAAATCCTCCGAGCTGGTCTCAGGCTCGTTGAATTCACTGTTTGCCGAGCGCTCGACCACAAACCAGACGAAGGCGCCAACAGCAGCAATGATCACGATCGCAGACAGGGATTTCCAGTTCATTTACGCTTCCTGTTATGTTTTTTGATTGTGCAAGAAATAACGTTGTCGCAGCGACAGCCCAATGACGCTGCAACGTGACATTTGCCCATGGTATCCCCGCGGACTATGCGCGGCAACTGTGGGGAAGAATATTCGAGGGAAAATAATGCGCCAGCACCCATCGTGACCGCCGACGGGTGCCAGTTAAGAATGGAGGGCCTACAGGTCGAGGTCGTCTAGCAGTTCCAGCTCCTCCATTAGCCTTTTACGTTCGAGCCGCTCTTCAATACGTCGGCGAATACTGTTGTCTCGCCCCCCCATATCAGGGCCGTCGTCGTAGTTTGCACCACCATCGTCAAAGAAGTTGTCATCGAAGTCGTCAACACTCTCTGACACTGCCATTTCTCTAGCCATATCAAGCTCACTCCAGCACGATTAAATACGGAAGCAACCATCGGCAATTAGCACGGTTGTTCAGCTGACTGTTTATGCTGAGATCGGCAGTCTGTCAATGAAAATTTACCCCTACTTTGGTCTCGGTTTATATCAGCCAAGCGCAGAGCAGGCATAGACTACAGGCGATTAAGGCCATTCAGCGCCGCGGTGCGATAAGCCTCGGCCATAGTGGGGTAGTTAAAGGTGGTTCCCAGGAAGTAACGCAGGCTGTTTCCACCATTCTTCTGTTTCATTATTGCCTGGCCGATATGAATAATTTCCGCGGCTTCGGCACCGAAACAGTGAATCCCGAGAATCTCCAGGGTTTCTACATTAAACAGCAGCTTCAGCATGCCAACGGTTTCCCCGCTGATCTGCCCCCGGGCGGTGTCTTTAAAAAATGCCCGGCCCACTTCGTAGGGTACGCGTTGCTCGGTGAGCTCGCGCTCATTCAGGCCCACTGAACTAATTTCCGGCAGGGTGTATATCCCTGTGGGTACGTCGTCGACAAACCGGCACTGCTCCTTACCGCGCGCCGACGCCGATGCCGCCCGCCCCTGGTCGTAGGCAGCGCTGGCCAAGCTCGGCCAGCCGATCACATCGCCGGCGGCGTAGATATTCTCGACATTCGTCTGGTAGTGCTCGTCCACGTTTAACTGGCCGCGATGATCCGGCGTGATGCCCACGGTCTCTAGCCCCAGGCGGTCGGTATTACCGCTGCGCCCGTTACACCACAGCAGGGCATCGGCGTGAAGGCGCTTGCCACTTTCCATTTTTAGAACGACTTCCTTATCACTGGCCTCTACCTCGCTATAGACCTCGCGGTGGCGAATCATCACGCCGAGGTGGCGCAAGTGATAACTCAGTGCATCGGAGATTTCGTCGTCGAGGAATTCCAACAAGCGGTCACGGGTATTGACCAGTTCCACCTTGATCCCGATACCAGAGAAGATTGAGGCGTACTCGCAACCAATCACACCAGCGCCGTAAACAATAATTTTACGGGGCGTATTGGTCATCGCCAGGATACTGTCACTGTCGTAAACACGCGGGTGACTGAAGTCAATATTCGCGGGCCGGTAGGGGCGCGAGCCCGTTGCAATCACAATGTTCTCGGCGCTGTAGTGCTCTTGTTTGCCGTCTTCACCTTCCACAGCCAATGTATGCGCATCGACAAAGCTCGCCCTGCCGGGAATCACACGAATATTATTGCGATAATAAAAGCGGCTGCGCATGGCCACTTGGCGGGCGATCACCTCGTTAGCGTGGCTGAGTAAACGCGGATACGTGAGCGTTCGCGGGTCGCCAATTTCCCGGAAAATGGGCATGCGATTAAAGCGGATCGCCTGTCGCACCATATGACGCAGAGCCTTGGAAGGAATGGTTCCCTGGTGGGTGCAAGCCCCCCCAACCTGTGGCTGCTCCTCGATAATAGCAGCACTTTGACCATGTTTGACCGCGTTCAATGCCGCGCTTTCGCCGGCAGGCCCGCTGCCAATTACCAGTACATCAAAATCATAGTTGGCCAATTTACCCTTCCTTATCGCCGCTGCGCGGGGCGTTAACCACTTAGAGCTATTCAGGCAGTATACTACCGCCATCGCAAGAGAAAGGGGATTCGACCTTGGTCTGTCCCCAAACCCAAGAGACCGAGTCGTGCCCACAAGCTCCCACCAACGAGAGCACTATGGCCTGCGCTATATGATGGCGAGCGCGCCAGCAATGCGCCGTCTCAAGCGCAGCAACAACAGCCGCTTGCACGGCAGTAAAAATTGGGGAGCGGCATTCTTACTGATGGAATACCTGAGCCAGCACCCTCTCTCGCCCAATCGCTCCGTACTCGATGTCGGCTGTGGGTGGGGGCTGGCAGGACTGTATTGCCGCAAGCGCTTTAATTCATCGGTGACTGCCAGCGACGCTGATCCAGCGGTATTCCCCTACCTTCAGGCGCAAGCCGACATTAACGACCTCACTATCGATACCGAGGTCTGGCGCTTTACCGACGTTCCAGACGACGCGCTTGCGGCGGCCGATACCTTGATCGCCAGCGACATTTGCTTTTGGGACGACATGGCCGAAGAGGTTTACCAACTTATCGCCCGCGCTGTTGAAGCGGGTTGCGGCAGAATTCTCATTGCCGACCCCGGCCGGCCACCCTTTTTAGCAGTGGCAGAGGCCTGTATTGAGGACTTCTATGCCGAGCTTGTGCCCGTCAGAGCCTATACGTCGCGACCTCACCGCGGCTATGTGCTGCGTATCGAGAACGCCTGAACTGTCTCAATACTGCAATATTGCTGTCACGTAACTGAAAGCTGTCAGGGGTAGTGTTTGATTCGAGAGGATTAAACTATGCGCTTGATACAGACAATAAATCAGTTCGATGTGCGGATGTTTCTCGCTTGCGTTAACACTCGCCACCAACAGCAACTCTGCCGGCTCGCCTTTGCCATATCAAAAAGTGGCGATGGCTATACGCAGCTCTTTCTGCCACTCGCGCTCTATGCACTGGGCTTGCACAGCAGTGAGATATTTGTTGCTAGCGTAGCAACCGGATTCGCGGTTTGGCTACCGCTCTACTGGATGTTGAAAAATACCTGTCGCCGCAAGCGGCCTCCTGCGGCAATCCCGCAGTTCAATGCCGCCATCATTGCCTCGGACGAGTTTAGCTTTCCCTCCGGGCATACCGCCGCCGCCTTCTTACTCGCGACCTTAGCCGTGCTGTGCTTTGGCGCTGTGGCATCAGTGCTCTTCCTTTGGGCGGTGGCCGTGGGCGCATCGCGAGTGGTACTGGGCGTGCACTTCCCAACTGACACCTTTGCCGGCGCTGGCCTTGGCATTGCCCTCGCGCACGTTGCCCATAGTCTGGTGATCGGTTGATCTTAGCAATCAAAGAGACACGCGCTTTACCATGAAACTACTCTATGGGGTCCAGGGCACAGGCAACGGACACATCTCCCGCGCCCGCATGATGGCGAAGCACTTCGCTTCTCGCAATGTCGATGTGCAATTTCTGTTTAGCGGTCGCTCGCCAGAGCAGTACTTCGACATGGACGTGTTCGGCGACTTTCAGCTACGCCACGGCCTCACCTTTGCAACGCGGGATGGCCGGATAAGCACCCTGCAAACCCTGCGTGAATCGCGGCCGCTGCAATTTATAAAAGACGTGCGCTCTCTCGATCTCAGCGACTACGATCTTGTGATTACCGACTTCGAACCCGTTACCGCCTGGGCCGGCCGACTGCAAGGGAAAACCGTCATTGGGGTCGGCCACCAGTATGCATTTGGCCACCCCGGTGTACCCGAGGACGGCGTAGATTTGCGCAATCGCTTGATCATGAAACTGTTCGCTCCCGTTAAAGTGGGGCTCGGCCTGCACTGGCATCACTTTGGCGGCCCAATTGTGCCGCCAATTATTAACCCCGACGAGAAACGTTTAGCACCGGCGTCGCACACCCTCGTTTATCTTCCCTTCGAGGATCAGCAGCGTGTCACCGCGTTGCTACAAAGTTTCAAAGATCAACATTTCATCCAATATGCACCGACGCTCTCTGACGCTGACCACGGCAACGTTTCACACCGAAAAACCAATCTGCACGGGTTTAAGCACGATCTGTGTAGTGCTCGAGGCGTGATCTGCAACGCCGGCTTTGAGCTGGTTAGCGAATGCTTGCACATGGGCATTCCGGTATTGGCCAAGCCCGTTGCCGGCCAGTCAGAGCAACTGGGTAACGCGGCATCACTGCGTCAACTCAAACTTGCCGACACCATGGCCGACATTAATCGCGAGCACATCGCGAGCTGGCTGCGACAGCCTCAGTCCAGTGCCGCGCAAAACTACCCCGACGTCGCCGGCGCAATCTGCGAGTGGTTGCTTTCCGGGCAATGGCACAATCGCCAGACTCTCGTGGATGCCCTTTGGCAGAACGAGCAAAACCACGCCCTGACCGCCGACCTGTCCCTTTGAGTAACGACAGCCAGCCATCCGACAGACATTTTGTCGGGCCGCCGCCGCTCAATTTCCATGAATTAATGGACGACTGCCGCGGCCCCCTGCACCGGCGCCTGTCCGAGCTGTTGGCGGTTGAGCAGCTCTGCCGCCAAGCCGGACCACTGCTAAAAAGCCGCTGCGAAGCAGTAATTGATGTTGATAATTTTCGGCTGCCCATCGTCTCGCTAACCCTGGGGGATCCACAACGCGCCAGGAGTTGCTTGCTGCTGACCGGAGGTGTGCACGGCGTAGAGCGTATCGGCAGCCAGGTATTGATTGCCTGGTTGGAGTCAGCACTGGAACGCTGCCGCTGGGACACTCACTGGCGGCAGCAATTTGATGAAGACATCGCCATAATCGCCGTACCTATCGTCAACCCCGCGGGGATGCTGCGCGACGCACGCTGCAACGCCAACGCCGTTGATCTCAACCGCCATGCACCTATAGACGCCGAGGACCGGGTTCCTTTTCTTGTTGGCGGGCAAAGGTTGTCCCGCCACTTGCCTTGGTACCGCGGGCGCTGGGAGAAACAGGTAGAGCCGGAGTTTCAGGCACTGAGCGATATCATCGACCGGCATAGCCGGGGCGGCGACCGGATGATGATGGCGATAGACTTTCACTCAGGCTTCGGCTTTCGCGACCACATTTGGATTCCTCACGCCTACCGCAAACAGCCCATCGATGATATCGGCAGCTATATGTCGCTGAAGCTGCTGTGGGAGCGCAACTTTCCCCACCACAATTACGTATTCGGCCCGCAGGCGATGCACTACCTCAGCCATGGCGACATGTGGGACTACTTTTATCTGCGTTGCCGCGAGCGCGGCTGCCGCCTGCTGCCACTCACCCTGGAAATGGGCAGTTGGCTGTGGGTGAAAAAACATCCCCGCCAGCTGTTTAGCTTCGCCGGTTTATTTAACCCGACCGTGCCGCACCGCCATGCACGCGTTTTACGGGGGCACTTATTGTTGATCGACTTCCTGCTGGCCGCCTGCCGAAATAGCGCAGAGTGGCTGACCCACGGCGAACAAGACCGGCAGATGCAGCAAATTGCGCAAACCCTTTGGTATCAGCACCTCAATGACTGAATCTTCGCCAAAACACTGGCTCTTTTTGCGAGGCCTGGCCAGAGAGACCGGCCACTGGCAACCGTTTATCGACCAGTGTCAGAATACCTTGGCCTGGCAGTGCCATAGCCTGGATCTGCCCGGCTTTGGCACGGAGCACAACGGCGTATCGCCGCTGTCGATCCGACAAATCCGCCAGAACCTGCAATCCCGGCTCACTCTGCCCCAAGGCGAAGCCATCGGCATTGTTGCGCTGTCACTTGGCGGCATGGTTGCCCTGGACTGGTTAGCCCACGACCCACAGCGTGTGCACCGCGCCATACTCATCAATTCCAGTAGCGCAAATTGCCCGCTCTGGTGGCGCATTCAGCCACGCGCCCTGCCGCTGCTTGTACGCGGTGTTTTTGCGCCGTCGATCGACAGTCAGGAGCGCTGGGCGCTGCGCATGGTGAGCAACCAACACAGCGAGGATGCGTCGGTATTGAATCGGCACAAACAATTGCGCGCGCAGCACCCCGCCCAAAAGAGTAATGTACTGCGACAGCTCTGGGCCGCCTCGCGCTTTCGCGCACCCGCAAAACTGGCGCCACATCAACGCCTGCACCTGCTTGCCAGCCACGGCGATCGCATGGTGTCCTGGCGCTGCAGCAACGCACTGGCTGAGCGTTTTAACTGTTCGCTGGATGTTCACCCCAACGCCGGACACGACCTTCCCCTGGATGCCCCGGACTGGGTAATTCAGCAGTTTGCCGCGCAGCAATAACCCACAGAGTTAAAAAACCGCGCAAGCCTGTTTGGCCTGCGCGGTCTTCGCCATTACCTTGCTGTTTTTAACGCGCTCAGTAGCCCAAGTAGCGCTTGCGGCGTGCGGGTTTCATTTTCTCTATGTCGACGAGTACCAGGCCATCAATGCAGTCGGCAAAATCCGGGTCCACATTAAAATCGGCAAAGCTCACGCCACCCGGCTCACATAGCTCTGTATATTGCTTGTAGAGGGTGGGCACCGAACACCCCTGCTGGGCCAGCGATGCCTTGAGCTGCACAAATTCTTCCTTGTAGTCCTTGCCGTAACTCACCGGTGTGTTTCGCTCGCTGCGATACGGCATCTTGGCGCTCGCCCACTGTCGCTCATCGGCGAAGTGGCTGCGATAAAAATGCAATAGTTCATCTTTTGCGGCCTTCGGCAACTCGTCACTCACACTGACCGGGCCAAACAGATAACGCAGCTCGGGGTACTTTGCCAAATACTGCCCCACGCCCTGCCAGAGATAATCCAGCGCATTGCGGCCCCAATACTTCGGCTGAACGAAGGAGCGTCCTAGCTCGACACCCCGGGCAAAAATCTCACTGGCGGCGTCCGCGTTGTAGTCAAACAGGGTTTGGCTGTAGAGGGTTTGCTCGTCGGTTAAAGTGGCAACCTGTTTCAGCCGATACGCACCGACCAACTCCAGCTGCTCTTCATCCCACAATACAATGTGATCGTAGTAAGCATCGTAACTATCGACATCGCGTCGGTGCCCGGTACCTTCGCCAACCGCGCGAAAACTCACTTCTCGCAGGCGGCCGATCTCGCGCATGATGGTGCAATCACCACTGTACTGATAGCGGTATATCTCCATGCCGTCTCGGCTGCTCCCCAGGCGCTCACAGCTTCGTATCGCCTTGCGCAGTTCCTGACGGTCCTCGGGGTGTGCCACCGGTTGCGCGTGAGGCATAAAACACGGCTCGCCCCGGCGTTTGCGCTTTCCCAGTTTGTATAAATGCTTTTTAAATAAATGGACTTTTGCCGGGGTAGTAAGCGGCAGTTGCTGGTATACCGAGGGCTCAACTGCCGCCCCAATGCTCACTCTCACTGTGCGGTTATTCTGCTTGAACATTTCACGGATCAACCACAGTGTAGAAAGCGGCTTGGCAAGCAGAGACAGGGCGTAGAAAAACACCGAGTTGCGAGCGCTAATATGCACCGGCAGAATCGGCGCTTTGGCACGCTCGGCGAACTTTAAAAAACCGTTGCGCCAGCGGCCATCGCGAATGCCGGCGGGGCTAAAACGCGAGACCTCTCCAGCGGGGAAAATGATCACAGCTCCCTCGCCCTCAATATGCTCATGAATCGCCTTGAGATTTTCCTTGCGATTGCGTTTGCCGCTCATATTATCCACGGGCAGTAACATTGAGCGCAGCGGTTTCAGGGCATACAGCAATTCATTGGCAACAACCTTAACATCGCCGCGCACTTCCGATACCAGTTTCAGCAGCGCGAGGCCGTCGAGGCTGCCAATGGGGTGATTGGATATGATGACCACCCTGCCTGACACAGGAATACGCTCCTTATCCAGCGCACTAACGGCATAGCCAAAGTCGAAGTAATGCAGCACCTGCTCAACAAAGTCCATGCCCTGTAGATGCGGGTAGTCTTTTTCAAACTGCTTAAACTCCGCCTCGTGAAACAGGTAGCGCAACAAAGTGGTGAGCGTGCGTTTTATATGGGGATTGCCACTGGCAATACGCGGAAATCGCTCTTTGATAACAGCATCAACGGAGATCATTATTCAGTACCTCTGGATTAACTGGCGCGTCGCATTGGCAGTACATCTGCGCTTTTCGGCTCGCCGATCTTGTCGAGTGATTGCTGCGTTTCGGTCCACTGAAGCAGCTCAAGCTCGCCGTCATGGCTTTCCGACAGCAAGGTGCAATTCTCAATCCAGTCACCGTCATTGCAGTACAGCAGGCCATCAATTTCCTTCAGCGCGGGCTGATGAATGTGGCCGCAGATAACACCGTCCAGACCGCGCCTCTCCGCTTCCTTAACAGCGGCACGCTCGAAGACATCGATCACTTGGCGAGCATTGGGGATTCGCTGTTTGATATACGTGGCAAGCGACCAATAGTGGCGCCCAAAGCGACGTCGGAAAAAATTGGCCCAGCGGTTGAGGAACAACAGCAAATCGTAGGCGGCGTCGCCGATAAGGCTCTCCCACTTTCGCAGTTGCATATGCTCATCGAGAATATCACCGTGAAACATCAACAGACGCTTACCCTTCACGGTGGTGTACACGGCTTCTTTGCGAATTTCGATGGGACCGAAAATATTCCCAACATAGTCCCGGAACGGTTCGTCGTGGTTGCCCGGTATATAGACAACACGTGTGCCAGCGTTCGCTTTATGGAACAGTGTGCGGAGCACTTCGTAGTGGCTGGGAGGCCAGTACAGGCTACGTTTCATGGCCCATAAATCAACAACATCACCAACCAAGTAAATCGTTTCACAGTCCACTCGGTTTAAGAAATCGAGCAGGTAATCTGCGCGACAATCTTTGAAGCCCAGGTGAATATCAGATAGCCATATGGTTTTGTAATGTTTCTGCGCTGTCACGCGTCGCGCTCCCGCTATGCATTTGTGGCAATGCTACGGCGCGTAAATGACAGCGTTCAGACAATTTAACGACAAAATTATGACAAGCGGGGAGGCAATCTAGTGGGAGCGAACGGCAGATGGGTAGTATTTTTTTAGCACAGCTTCGAGCTTTTCTTCATCGAGCGGCTTCAGAGTAAACTCGGATACCAAGCCTCTCTCTTCAGCTTTCGAGCGATCGTCAGGGTTCTGCGACGTCGTCAGCATCACAACGACCACGCCGGCCTTCTGCTTAGAAGGGAGGTTTTCATAAGCCTCCAAGAATTCCCAACCGTTCATCACCGGCATATTAATATCGAGCAAAATAAGCTCTGGCTGAGGATGTTTATCCACGCCGCTGCGCAGATAATCCAGCGCCTGCGCGCCGTCGCGGCATTCCACAACGGTCTCAGCGCAGCCGTAATTATCGATCACAAGGCGGTGAATAAAATTGGTTGCCTGACAGTCGTCCACCAATAAGATTGTTTTAAGTTTTGCCATGCTGCTCTCCAAAGAGGGTAAAACAGAAGCAACTACCACCATCCTTCGCGCTTTCGATCCAGATATTGCCGCCATGCTGTTCGACAATTTTCTTGCACTGCGCCAAGCCAATCCCCGTTCCGGGGAAATCTTCCCGCCCATGCAAACGCTGGAAAATCAGAAACACACGCTCTCGATGAGTCTCGTCAATACCAATGCCGTTATCTTTCACGCAGAACTGCCAACCACCATCACAAGCCTGGGCGGTAATCTCAACACGGGGAACCACATCGCCCTTAACATACTTCAGACCATTGCCAATCAGGTTCTGAAACAGCATACGTAAGCTGGCGGCATGACCAACAACCATCGGCAAGCCCCGGAAGCGGACGCTAGCACCGCGCTCGCGAATCTGTACGGCTAAATCGTCACAGACTTCAGCAACCAGCGACTGGCAATTCACGGGCTCCCAGGGAGCGTCTTGCCCCAGTCGGCTGTATTCAAGCAGGCCGTTAATCAACAACTCCATCCGCGAGGCTGACTGGTTGATAAAGGCTAAAAATTGCTGCGATTGCTCATCAAAATTTTCAGCATTTTTTTGCTCAAACAAGCCGACAAAACTCTTAATTGTACGCAGTGGTTCCTGCAAATCATGAGACGCAATGTAGGCAAACTGTTCCAGCTCTTTATTTGCTCTGGCCACTCGCCCCAGGTTCTGTTCAAGCTCCGTTTGCGCCGTTCTACGCTGGACAATTTCGTTTTCCAGAGCGCGCTGCTGGGTGGTAAGTTCGTCGAGAAGCGCGCTGAACTCGCAGGCCAAGGCCCCGACCTCTGCATAGGCATCCACCGGCAAATCTTCAGCGCGCGTCGCCCTGCCTTTTTGCTGAATAACCGCGCGCATATGCTGAAGTGGCGCAACAATTTTCTGCGCGAGGATCGTGGCCAATGCAAGAAACACCAGCAAGGTGGTAACCACGAACACACTTTGTTTCTTTAGCAGCTCGCGACTAACGGCCATGGCATCCCGGTAGGGCAAGCTCACAACAACGGCAAGCTGCTGCCGCTTGCTACCCAGTTGATAGCCCAGTTTTTTGAGTGCAAAAAGGCGGCGCTGGTCGCCTACATTTGTTTGCGTTTGCCAAACTTGACGATTTGGGTCGGCGAGAAACTGGTCCGCCTCAGGTAAATCATCGACAAGGGTGCTGCGCTCGCCGTATTCAAAGCGGAAGGTTTTGCTGCGATCTGGGTGAAGTAAATAGTCGCCGCCGCTCCGAACAATATAGTGGGCTAACTCGTCCTGGGCCGCCTCGCCGATACGCGAGAACATTTCTTCCAGGCGGTGATTCACAACAATCACGCCACGGCGCTGCCCCTGGCTATCGTAGACCGGCGTCACCGCACGAATAACGGCATGGGGCGGTTGCATTATTTGGTGGTTTTCACGGTTTAAGCCGATGTCAGACAACCAGACGACATCCTCTGACAAGGCCAGGCCTGCCTGGACATAATCCCGGTGAGCCTTATTCTGCAAGTCGGCGTCTGCGACAATTCTGACCTGCCCACCGCTGCCATAGCGATCCACGCGCACCACTTCTTGGCCGCTGGCGTCAATAAGCCGAATCTGCACGCTCATGGGTTTGGCGGCCAACATTTGCAAAAATGCTTGTTGAAGATGATCGCGCCATTGCGCCGAGGCCGCCGATTTTGCGTCGACAGCCCGGCTTTCCAGCAAGCCTGCAACAGCGGGAGCATGGCGCAGAAAAGCGACATCGCGAAGCAATTCGCCGATATAGGCATCAAATTGCAAGCTCAACCGCTCCGCCTCTGCACTCAACTGCTGCTGTCGCCGGTCGAGCAGCTGCTGTTCAAGGGTGGAAACGGTACTGAAAACCACCACCGCATTGCTGAGCACAACTGCGGCAAGCAATACCAACAGGACGCGCCGAGCAATAGAGCTACCTTTGACGAGATTTAGGAATCGCTGCTTTTTCATCGAGCCTCTAAAAGCCGGCATGCAGAATCGCCCCCTCTCCCTGGAAGCCGTCGATACATACTAGTCTAGTCACCGTGGCCGCGACTTGCGTATTAACCCCTACTCGCCCTCGGCAGCACTGGGCATAGTGGGGCGCCGAATAAGCTGCAACATACTCTGCTGCACATCCGGCCCAAGGAGACTCACCCAACGCTGACTAAATACCGCCAGCCGCGGATTGCACCAAATACGCGGTTCTCCACCCTCTTCATCCTGCGCCAGTAACTCTTGCGAAATCAGGGTATCCAGGTAAACCCTGAACAGGTTTTTATCGAAGTACTCCGGCGCTTCCCGGCCACTGACAATTGCCAGGCGTTGCGCCATGTCGATAATAGTCTTCTCGATATCGCTGCGCGGCGACGGCGTCTCACCTGGGGCGTGCACCAGGAGCAAGCTGGTCATGGTATAGCGCTCAAAGGTTTCCCGCAGAATCCGCCCCAGTCCGGTCAGCACGGCATAGGCTTCTGTGCCCACTTCAGGCCGCGATAACACGCCTTCATCACAGCGCTCTAACAAGCCAAGCGCAACGAGATTATCGATATGAGACTCAACGAGCGCCTCGCCCTCCTGCTCGTCAACGCGCAAAAATAACTCGCGCTTGAGGAAGGGCAGGAGTTGCGCGCAAGACTCTTTCAATTCGGCCTCATTCACGCGCTCACTGTGGCGGAAAAAGCGCGCGATCAAACTCGGTGTGGCCAAAACGTGCATGACCGAGTTGCGGTAGTAGGTCAGCATCACCGCCTCTTTGCCGGTAGCGGTGATAATTGGCCCCCAACTGTGATCTATGCGCGACAGTCCCGCCGTGCGCGCCGCCGCATCGAGGATTTCTCGGGCGCTCCCCTCCGGCAGGATCACATCATCGCTGTAGGGCAGGCGCTGCAACAGCGCGATAAAATGGTCGATCTGCGCCAACAGCTCATCCTCAGCCATCGCACGCTGCGGGCTGGACAGCAGGATCATCGCCACCAAGCCTATCGGATTAATCACTGCCGCGGCATTGATACGCTCCATATTCTCCTGGGCGATGTGGTCGACAACACCGGGTATAAAGCTCTTATCACCGGCCTGCAGCTTACTGCGCCACTCCGGCTCAACCCGGCTCAAACATTCATCCAGGCTAATCGGTTCACCGAAGGAGACGTGAGGGCTGCCATACGATGACTTGAAAATTCGCGTGGCCTTCAACAAGCCACCTGCAGATTCACTCTGCTTGGCTGCGCCGCGCAATTCCTTCACATAGGACGCGCCCTCCACCAATTTGTCATAGCCGACATACACCGGAACCAGGGCAGCCTTGCGCGCAGGTTGCGCCAAAAAGCTCTCCACCGTCATGCGCAACATGCCTTTCTTCGGCGGCAATAATCGCCCGGTTCGCGAGCGGCCGCCTTCGGGAAAGAATTCCACCGGGTAGCCGCGCCCGAGAATAACATCGAGATAGTTGCGGAAAACGGCTGTATATAGCTGCTGGCCCGCAAAACTACGGCGGATATAAAAGGCGCCGCCGCGACGCAGCAAACCACCCACTGGCCAAAAATTAAGGTTTACCCCCGCCGCAATATGGGGCGGCACCAAACCCTGGGTATACAGGCCGTAAGAAATGAGCAGGTAATCCAAATGGCTGCGGTGACTGGGCATGTAAATTAGCTGGCGGTCGTTGGCGGCGCGATTAAGGCGGTCAATATGGTGCAGGCGGATGCCACTGAAGATCTTGCGAAATACCCAGCTCAGAATCAGGTCCAGCACCCGCAGCATTCGAGAGTCGAAATTCGCGGCGACCTCGTCTGCCATTTTTCGCGCTTGTTTTATCACCTGCGCATCAGTTAGCTGCTTTTCCTGCTGGTGCTGGGCCATCGCCGCTTTAACTTCAGGGCGGCGCAATACCAGGCGAATAATCGCTGGGCGCGATAGCAGGCTTGGGCCAAGTGCAGCCGTTTTTCGGCGGCTATAGTAGAAACTCAGGGTGCGAGCCAGCAGCTCCGCCGCCGACGCCGGCTCCTGGGTGCGGGCAACCAGTGTCTGAAAGTTAATGGGCATGGCGAAATGCAAGATCACATTCTTGCGCTGCGCAATGATCACCATTAGCTTGCGAAAGGCCCCGCCGCGTTCACCATCGCCGAGCAGCAGTTTCAGAAATGATGTTTCACTGCCGGGGTCGCGCCCCCAAAACATCGACACCGGGACAATCTGCATTTCCTTGGCCAGGGCACTGGCCGTGTCATCACCGAGGCGCGCGATAAGCGCCGACATGGTCGCCTTACCGCGGTCATTGCCGCGCTCGCCGCGTAACACCGGCAAATACAGACACGCGGCGCGGCTGCTATCGGGCAGCTTACCTGGTGTAGCGCGCAGCAGTGGCAGCCCCTCAGCTTTAAGAATCCGCTCGAGCAAAAACCGGTCAGTCCAGCTGTGCTGGCGCAGCACATAGCACACCGGTCGACCGTCAATGGCCTCGCGCAGCCCCTCGTCTACCTGCACAATATTCGGTCGAACAAGTGCGAACACGGGGGCCGAGACGAATCGACACAGCAAAAAAAACAGTTTGGTAAACCAGGGCATGGGTCTATGGCTTCCTGAAAGCATCGCCAAGCATCAGCGAGAACTGTGCTCGGTCACTATGGTTATCAAATCGAGTTTGAAAAATGGTAATTTTACCGTGTTAATGCGCCGAGGTCGCGCCTCGCTAAAAGAAATCCACGCATTGGCGACCCGAGCGGGCAGCGAACGTCGAGGCCACGTACAATGGTTGCCCGCCAAACCTCAGACGAGAGCCAGAACACCATGCGCCCGATTCCCTTCGATAACAGCTACCAAACTCTGGCGGACAGCCTCTTTCATCGCCAGCAGGCAGAGCCGGTGTCCTCGCCGCAAGCCCTGCTGATTAACACCGGGTTGGCCGAAGCGCTGAATATCGACAGTAAGTGGCTGGCCTCGCCGGCAGGTATTGATGTTCTGTCCGGCAATGCGCTGGCCGCGGGTAGCCAGCCCATTGCCTGCGTGTACGCCGGTCATCAGTTTGGCAACTACAATCCGCAACTTGGCGACGGCCGCGCATTGCTGCTCGGTGAAGTCATTGACCGCCAGGGCCAACGCAAAGATATTCAATTGAAGGGATCCGGGCGCACGCCCTACTCTCGCGGTGGCGACGGCCGCTCACCACTGGGGCCGGTTATTCGCGAATACCTGCTCAGTGAGGCCATGCACTGCCTGGGCGTACCGAGCACGCGGGCCCTGGCTGCGCTGGCTACCGGCGACCCGGTATTTCGCGAGCACGGCCCTCTGCCCGGCGGTATTCTATGCCGCGTTGCCAGCAGCCACTTGCGCGTGGGTACGGTTCAGTTTGTCGCAGCGCAGCAGGACCCCGAACTACTGCAGCAACTAATGGATTACGTTATTGACCGTCACTACCCTGAGTGCAAGCAGAGCGAATCGACCTATGAGGCGCTGTTTAACGCGATCCTCAATGCCCAGGCAAAACTTATCTCGCGCTGGCAGGCCCTGGGGTTTATCCACGGCGTGATGAACACCGACAATATGTTGCTGTGCGCGGAAACCATTGACTACGGCCCCTGTGCATTCATGGAAGCGTATCACCCCGGCACGGTGTTCAGTTCGATCGACCAACAGGGGCGATATGCCTACGGCAATCAGCCAGCCATCGCCCAATGGAACCTCGTGCAACTTGCCCAAGCCATGCTGACGTTGATGCAGCGGCCGGGCGAGTCGGACCTAAAGCCAGCCGTGCAGCGCGCGCAGGACGCCCTCAACACCTTCCCGGACACCTTCCTCCAGGCGTATCGACAGCGCATGGCCGAAAAACTCGGTTTCTCCCACATCAACGATGACGACGAAGCCTTGTATCGCGATTTCCTGGCACTACTGGAAGAGCATGACTGCGACTTCACCCTGAGTTTCCGCAGCCTGAACGACCGCGCAGCGGTACTGGCCAACTGTGAAAGGGGTGGTGACAGCATCGCTGGGCTTTTCCAATTGCCGGATGCCTTCGCGCCTTGGTTAGAACGCTGGCAGCAGCGCTTCAATGCCGACGCCACACCAGCCGAGCAGCGCTACCTCACCATGCAAAAGGCCAACCCGGTATTTATTCCGCGCAACCACTTGGTGGAAAGCGCCATAGAGAAGGCCTATGAGGGTGATATGGGCGTATTCTTTGCCCTGCAGACGCGATTACAAGCCCCTTTTGAATACCAGTGCGATGCGGCCGAGTTCGCCGCACCCGCTACCGACGGCAACCGGGTAACGGCAACCTTTTGCGGAACCTAGTGCTGCCCAAGTAATTGGGCCCGCGAAGGCGGGCCCGTGCGGGTCGGCAATCAAAGGCCGAGTTTTGCCCGGCCCTTCGGCGCAACGTTTGCCTGAGACAAGTCGCCGTTGTAGTGCGCCTTCACACGGCGGTCCATCACCCAGCGCCACAGCGGCGGGAAGTACGCCAGCGGCACCATTCCCGCATAACCACTGGGTAACTGGGGAACGTCCTCATAGTGACGCAGGGCCTGATAACTGCGCGTGGGGTTGGCGTGGTGGTCAGAATGACGCTGCAATTGATACAGCAGAATGTTCGTCACCAGGTGATTGCTATTCCACGAATGCTCGGGCTGACAGCGCTCGTAGCGCCCAGAGGGCAGCTTTTTGCGGCACAAGCCGTAGTGCTCCAGATAATTGATCACTTCGAACAGGGTCATGGAATAGAGGGATTGGGCCGCCATAAATGGCAGTACCGCCCAGCCAAAGACCGCAGCAATAATGGCGTACAGCACCACACTCATCGACCAGGCCTGAAGGTTGTGGTTCTGCCAATGCCATACTGGCTTGCCCTGACGCTCAAGTCGCTTCTTCTCCAGCGCCCAGGCACTGCGGAGACTGCCTGTCATGGTGCGCGGCAAAAACTGCCAAAAGCTTTCCCCATACCGGGCACTGGCTGGATCTTCTGGCGTTGCCACCCGCACGTGGTGACCGCGGTTGTGCTCAACGCAAAAGTGGCCGTAAAAGGTCGGCGCCAACGACAACATGCCCAGGTACTTTTCAAGCTTGCTATTTTGGTGACCGAGCTCGTGGGCAGTATTGAACGCTACCCCGCTGACAATGCCGACCGATACCAACAGCCCGCTGATGCCCACCCAGCCCAGCTCGCCGCCGGCCAACACCGACATTGCCCAGAATAAGGTGGCAAATTGCAGGGGGAGGAACGCGTACACGCAGTAGCGGTAGTAGCGGTCTTGCGACAACGCCGCAACCACCTCCTCGGGGGGATTGTGCGGATCGTTACCAATTAGGTAGTCCAGCGCGGGGATCACGGTATACAGAAACAAGGGCGCAAACCACCACCCCCATTCCGACCCCGTCAGTGCTGCCATGCCCCCACTCATCAGCGGAAATAACGGCACGATCATGCCAAATAGCCACAAATACCGTTTGCCATCGACCCACTTTGCTGCGGACGACGGCGTGTTGATCTCAAGCTCACTAGCCATTTCACCACCTAATCTACTTATTGGATTTATTTACCTACTGATTTGTAGATTATTGGCGAAACAATGCCGTGTCAACATCTGGTAGACTTAATCCTACTATTTTGAAGATTATGGACTCACCATGGCGCGGCCTCGCACACAACCCAACGCTCCCAGTACCCGCAGTAAAATTCTCAATGCCGCGCGCATTGAATTCTCCACCCAGGGTATCGCCGCGCCGCTGGACGCTATCGCCAAGCGCTGCGGCATCCGGCGCCCCTCCCTGCTACACCACTTCCCCTCCAAGCAAGCACTGATTGCCGCGGTTACCGACGATATTTTGGGAAAGGCGCGAGAGCGACTCATTCAGGCAGTTGGCGCCAAAGGCGGCGACTATGCACAGACCATGCAGGCCATTATCCGTGTGCTGAGAGACCTGGAGGCCGAAGAACAGGGGGTAGCCGGTGTGCTGCTGCACGCACTGATGAGCAGTGACACCGACAACCCGGTGTCGGGCAAAATGACCGAGTTTATCGATATTATTTTTGCCACCGTATTAATGGCGGGAAACCCCTCGGGCAAGCCCAAGGTCGAACTGCGCGCCGCTATCGCCCACCTGGTGATGGGCGAGTTGACCCGCGTGGCGCTGGCTAGCAGCGCCGATGCTATTTGGGGAGAAGGCGACGGCGTCGACCAGTTGTTTCGCAGCTACTTCTTACCGTAAGCCGCTAGATACCTATTCAGGGCTGTTCAAACTGCCACTCGAAACCGCCGCTTAACGCGGACTTTGTGATGGTGATGCGCGATGGCACGCCGCTCATTCGCACATCGGTAAACGCCTTATCCTCAAGATAGAGGGTCAGGAATTGCCGCTGGCGAGCGCTCAGCGCTGCCTTTTGATTTCTCAGCGCTTCCGGTACCTCGATATTCCCGCGAAAACTCCTCGGCTCGTCGTCCAAGCCCCTCGCGCGAGGCGCCTGCCGAATCACATCCACCACATGCAGCGTCAGATCCATGCTCTCTTCGGGGCCCGTGTAAACGCGCAAGGTGGTTGGCGAGCAATACAAATTGAAGTCGCTCAGCTCCGCTGCCCAGTCCATATCGTCGCGCAGATCACGCTCAGGCGCCAGAGTCGCTACCGAGGCCATATTCCGTTGATAGTAGCGATCCTCAGACTCGCCCAGGTCCCGCTGACTGGTATCCTTGGGGCTATTGTCTAACAAGGTGCCGCGCAAGTGCCCGCCCGTTGGGTAAAACTGCCAGTCAGCCACTGACTCTGCGGCTACCGCTTTCTCCCAGTATCCGACGTTACCCTTCGCATCGCGCCCCTCTACGCGAATAAGCCGCTGCGCCATATTAATGCCGAGCTTATGAATACTAATAAGGTGGGTAATTTCACCCGGCACCTTGGGCTGCTGCACCCAGGGAAACGATGGCAACTGTATCTTCGGGTTGGCTACGCCGCGCTGATCCTCGAAGGCGTATTGAAAAAACACCTCGTTGTCGCCAGCCAGGTCAAAGTCGTAGTGACGGGTGTAGATATCACCATAGCGATTCACCGTGACCAAGGTGGAGCCGCTGCTATTCAAATTGACGCCTTTAAACCGGCCGCGTAGGGGGCCGCATGCCTCGTAACTCTCGTCCTTGGGCAGCCAGGGGTCGATGAACGTATAGCGCTGCCCGTTATCGCGAAGCATCCAAATATGGGAAACCTTGCCGTCACCCACGCGGTGCAAATTGCCGGCGGGATCACGCCAGTTCTTATCTTCACTGTTGGAGATCACCGTCCAACTCCAGCTCAGATAATCCTCCTGAATGTAATAGCCGGTACCCAGCCAAACAGGCGCGCCCCAGCGCGACGTCCAGTTAAATAACAACGGATCTTTCAGGATGTTATCCAGCCCGTAGATATCGCCATTTTCACGAATAGCAATCAACTCATCATCGTCGGCCGAAATACCTATCAGGGTACCGGCCAAACACGCGGGCATCGGCACCGCCAACCAAGGTCCAGCCTCTTCGGCCGCCGCATTTTTCTTATACCAAACACGCCCCTCGTGAAGGTAAAACTGGTACTTGCGGTTAAATGTTGCCGTATCGCTGCGCAGATGAACTCGCTCGGGGAAACCCTCTGGCACTTCCGGCGACACCGCACCCAGTAGCCCGCTGCCAATATCGGGCAGCACATCCAGCGAGACGGGGTCAGGTATGCCCATTGTCCCCGCCAGCAATACACAGCTCGGCAAATCGGCGTGGTGATCCACCCGCTCGGTGAACGGCGCTTCCGGACCCAACTCAAAGGGCGCAGCAGTTCGCGTAGCATTTGAGGTATTGCCACCTCCGCAGGACGCCAACAGCAACAATACACACAACCCTATCCCGGCTTTTCGCATCCCTGCCCCCTATAACCAGCCCAGCACGGGCACAAATAAAATTAACGACGCGGCGACAAACGTCCCCAGACCGGAGACAGCCACAACCTGCCGCCGGCGGCTCGGCATATCGTGCACCCAAGCGCCAACAAGATAAAAAGGCAGGTAGCCCAGCAGAAAAATAAGCCAGGGCGACGAGGCATTCCAGAACGGCCACTCCCACACCAGCGCGCCGATATGGTTCAAGTAAATTTCCACCAGTACCGACAGTGCCGCGTTGGTCGCGGCCCACACTACACGGTTATTAACGCCCAAAATTTTGGCCTTTGGGTCGCGAGGCAAAGTCAGCATTGCGGCCAAGCCCAACACCGCAAACATCAGGCTGATTTCAATATTCAGCCCCGCGAGTATCAGAAATGCCGTATCACTGGGCGCCCCCCAAACCGGCGCGTAACCGCTGAAATGCAGCACCAGACCGTTCCATATCTCATTTACCCAATCCATTAACCAGAATGCTAAACCACCCAGGATCACCGACCAGCGGCGAGCGTGCCACTGCTCGGAATACAGGTAGATGACCACCACCATCAACGGGATGACATACCACTGAAACTGACTGCTATCACGCAGAATTTGTTGCGCCGGAGCCGCCGAAGGTGCCAGAGTCGCGTCAACCATAATTGTTATCTACCTATCTAAATAGCAGCAAGATTACGGTTGTTTAGCAGCCGCTGCTTGCCGACCGCGGCCATTTATTTTTGCAATTCGGCCAACCCCATAGCGGGCGGCAAGATGAGCTAGCTGAGGGATGCCGGTATACTCTTGCCCTACATTGTGGTGTTAGGTGGCGCACTCGCTACCCACTAAAACATGCCGGGCCCGAACAATAACCGTGAACAATAATAAATTACTTGCCGCCTATGAGGCCTGCCATCACACCGTATCGGCATCGTATGCCCAGTGTCTTATCGACGTGGCCACCCGCCAGGGCGCCGACCGCTCCTCCCTGTTAGGCGCCGCCGCACTGACTAGTGAAGCACTCGCCACGCCCAGTCAACGATTACCACTGGGCAAAATGATCGCGCTATTCGAGAGCGCAATTGAGCAGTGTGCCGATCCACTGATAGGGCTGCATATGGGCCAACAGGTGCAAGCACGCACTTTCAGCGCACTGGGCTATGCCGCGATGAGCTGCGCAACACTCGGGGAAGCCATCGCGCTGATCCCGCGCTACGAGAGCCTGGTTTACGACGGCGGTAAAACGACCGTCAGCGCCAATCATCGGCAACTCACCGTCAGTTGGGACGCTGGCTTACCAGCCTCGCTGGAATACCAAGCGCTCAACGAAGTCATTGTCGCTGGCTGGCTGAGTTTTGGCCGCTGGATAACCGGAGAGCAGGGCTGGCTGAGCGAAGTGCGCTTTCGACACAGCGCGCCTCTGGATTGCAGTGACTACGATCGCTTCTTCGGCTGCCCGGTACATTTCGACGCGGACGACAACGCCCTGTGTGGCCCCGACTATTTCACAGGCCTCCCGTTACTGCAGCACGATGGTGAGCTGAATACGCTGATGGCCAGACAAGCCGACTCGCTGCTCACAAAGATACAGGCTAAACAAACACTTGCCGACCGTATTAGCCACCTTCTTGACGATATGCTCCCCAAGGGCAAGCCGCAACCGTCGCACGTTGCCAGTGCGCTACATATCAGCGAGCGCACGCTGCGAAGGCGCCTTCAGCATGAGGGCGTTAGTTTCACACAGCTGCTGAATACCGCGCGGTTTGCCCGCGCTAAGCACTACTTGACCGAAACCCCACTAAGCCTGCTGGAGATCGCGTTGCTGCTGGGTTTCAGTGAACAGAGCTCCTTTACCAGCGCCTTTCAAAACTGGCAGGGCTGCTCCCCCAGCCAATACCGCAAAGATCGCAGCTGACCGCGGCTATAGTCTTGCGCGGCAATCAGGTAAACTCTCTGACAAGATGAGTTTGCCGCAAACTCAAAGGAAGACCGACACCTACTGAGAATCCCCGAGGTCGTATCATGGACAATGCACAAGAGAAAACGGAACCCGCAGAGAACAACCAAAAACCTTTGAGCTTCTTCGAGGTTTTCAAACAGGCCATTTCGCTAATGTTCGCCCTGCAAAATCGCTCCGGTCAAAAGCGCTTAATGGACTTGGCAGAAACCAATCCCATGCCGCTGATCTTCGCCGGTGTGACGGCGATGGCGATCTTCTTCTTGTTCTGCTTTATCAGCTCGCAAATTGTGATCAGCCTGCTGACCTCGTAACCGTCACACAGGGCTGCGCTGCCAGTGCAGACCAGCCCTCTCGGCTATGCGTTGCCATCTGCCGCGCTGGTGGCTTGCTGATGGGGCTTGGCGCCAAACAGCCACGCTAACGCGGGAAGAACCAGCAAGGCACCCACCATATTCCAGAAGAACATAAAGGTTAGCATTAGACCCATATCGGCCTGGAATTTAATGGGCGAGTAGATCCACGTCCCTACCCCGACGGCCAGTGTTAAGCCCGTAAAGGCCACCGCGGTACCACTGGTTTTCAGTGCTGAAAAATACGCGCTGCGAAGGTCCTGACCCTCGCGCAAGAAATGCGCTAAAGCGGTATAAATATAGATGCCGTAGTCGACCCCAATTCCCACCCCAAGCGCGATCACAGGCAGTGTTGCGACCTTGACGCCGATGCCCAGCATCGCCATCAATGCCTGACCGAGTAAAGAGGTCAGCATCAGCGGCAGAATGATGCAGGCAGTGATTTTTAGCGAGCGGAAATTGAGCAGGCACAGCACAATCACCACGCCATATACCCAGATCAGCATACGGTTCTGCGCGGTGCGAATCACAATATTCGTTGCTGCCTCAACACCGGCATTTCCTGCCGCTAAGCGGAAGCTTATGTGTTCGCTATTGTACTGCGCGGTAAAGCCCTCTGCGGCAGCAATAACTTGATCAAGGGTGTCCGCCTTGTGATCCTCGAGGAATAGAATCACCGGCACCATCGAACAATCGGTATTCAACAAGTTGCTGGGCACGCGGCTCAGGGAGTTATTCAAAATATATTGATTGCGACTCAACGCATGCCACTGAGGGTTACCCTCGTTCATGCCCATAATCACCAGCTTGGAAATATCAACCAGCGACAACGCCGATTGCACCCCCGGCACATTTTCCATCACCGCTTGAAAATGGTCTATTGCCGCCAGCGACTGGTAATTGCCACATTGCTGAGGCGGGGTATGCGCCATCACAACAAAGACATCGGTACTGGTCGAATAATTATCGGTAAGAAAAGCCGTATCGAGATTGTAACGAGAGTGCGGACGCAGCTCGGGCGCGCCGGGGTCGAGATCGCCGATTTTTTGATGCTGTGCCAGCCACCAGCCACCAGCGAAAAGCACCGTGCTGGCCGCAACAATCAATTTGGCATTGCGCGGTAAACTCACCGCCGACAGCTGGTGCCAATGACGATATTCGCTGTTGAGTTTGTCGTCGCGGTAGCGGTGACAGCGCTGACTGATTCCGGTGTAGGACAACACCAACGGGAGTAAGATCAGGTTGGTTAACACCAGCACCGCGATGCCGGTACTGGCGATCAGAGCCAGCTCTTGAATAACCGGAATATCAATTACGCGAAGAGTAAGAAAGCCCACACCATCGCTAAGCAGGGCAATAAAGCCCGGCTTGCTCAACCGAACGAAGGTCAACTTAGCGGCTTCCCGCGTGTCGACCGCGCTGTGGCTCAGGTGTGCAAAGCGGTTAATGATCTGCACCGAGTGACTGATGCCCACCGCAAAGACCAAAAACGGCACCAGCATCGAATAGGGGTCTAAGCCCAGGCCCATAATGGGCAACAGCCCCAGCTGCCAGACCACCGCAACCGTTGAACACAGCAACGCGGCAAACGTGCTCCAATGGCAGCGACTGTACAAAAACAGCATCACTGCGGTGATCACAAAGGCAACCGCGAAGAAGGTCCCTACCAGTGACGCCCCGTCGATCAGGTCCCCCACCAGTTTGGCAAAACCGGTAATGTGGATACGCAGGTCTTCTGTCTGATATTTGTCGCGCACCAGCGCTTCAAGGTCAGCCGATAGTTGCTGGTAGTCAAGGCGCTCGCCCGTCTTCGGGTCGCGCTCAACCAGCGGCGCCACAATAATGGTGGAGCGGAAATTGTTGGCCACCAAGCGACCGATCTGGCCCGACTTAAGTGTGTTAGCGCGAAGCTTTTCCAAAGCCTGAGGCGAACCGTCGTAATCGTCTGGAATAACTGCGCCGCCGACAAAGCCCTCTTCGGTCACCTCCAGCCAGCGGACGTTAGGCGTCCACAAAGACTGAAGGCCGCCGCGATCGACGCCGTTTATATAAAAAACCTCGTCGGTGATCTCTTGAAGGGTTTGTTGAAATTCCTGGCTAAATATATCGCCGTTTTTATTCTCAACGATGATGCGCACCGCATTACCGAGCCCGGACAGGTCTTCGCGGTTTTCCAGAAAATTAACAATATAGGGATGAGATACCGGGATCATTTTTTCGAAGCTGGCATCCGGTCGCAACCCCCGCAACTGCCAGCCAAAAAATGCCGTCAGGATCACAAATAGCAGTATTAGCGGCGCTCTGGCGCGCAGTAACAGTGCCCCCAAAAACGGGCGTAAACGGCCATCCTCTTCCGTTAAGGTCAAGCTTTCTTCGCTACTCACTGGCCTCTCCTTGGGGAAGCGCCGCGGCGCCATTCATACCCACTGCAACGACTCGGCCACTGCCGTCGCCGCTCACCGACGAGAAGCTGCTGCGACTGGGGTGTAGCTTTGACGCGAAGGGGGCGCCCTCTGGGCCAAGCAGATAGCCGCCTCCAGCGCCGACCAAAATCACCGTTCCATCGGCCAAGCGCGTACCGCCATACAGACTGAAAGGCGCAGCAGGCAGAGACTGCCAACGCGTGCCGCCATCCACACTTTTAAAAATATGGCCGCGCAAGCCGTAGGCCATTACCTCCTCGCCCCGCGTAACAACGCCGAATAGACTGCCATCATAAAACGGCCCCAGGCGCTGCCATTGGCGACCACCATCCAGCGAGCGATACATCAGTCCCGCCTCGCCGCTAAGGTAAAGGCGGCCACTGCGATCGGCATCGACATCGTAATAGTGATAGCGGTCAGGGTTCTCAATTCCCGCCGCAGCGATCACCCAGTTTTCGCCGCCGTCTTCGGTGCGATAAATCATGCCGTATGCGCCAACGGCGACGCCGTTTTTGGCATCACCAAACCAAATATCAAGAAAGGGATCCACCGGGCCGGTCTGCAACGCGAGGGCGGCATCCTCCAGCGCGTACTCAGCGTCGTCCAGACGATATTCAAGGTCGTCGCGCTCAGCCTGTTGCGAGTCGTCCAGCTCCTCGATTGTCTCGGCCAGCGAATCGCGACGTTGCTGAATAAAGTTCAACCACTGCTGGTTGGCCTGGTTACCGTCGAACTGCTTGGTCCACGTTTGGCCGCCGTCACCACTGTGCAGGATGATGCCACCATGGCCCGCCGCCCAACCGTTTTGGGCATCGATAAACGTGACCGAAGTCAGCGTATTGCTGTGCGGCACAACGGCCTGCTGCCACGTATTGCCGCCGGTGTCTGAGTACAGAACAACGCCGCGCTCACCCACCGCGACCAGTCGGCCACCCGCACGGGTGATATCGAGCAGAACACGCTTCCCCGCCTCGGCCACGGTCAACGCGGGAAGTGCCTCAAAGTCGTTGGCATAAGCGCTGCTGCCAGTGACTACACAAGACGAACTCAAGGCTATGGCAGCGCAAACCTGGTGGACGATGCGCGGCCAATGCCGCGCAGTGACTTGTTTATTATCGTTTTTCATAAGCCGGACTTAACGTCGCCCAGCCCGGCGCAAAGCCGCCGGTGTGAAGTCTCTAAATTTACCCTGGTAATTAAAGTCGTACTGGTAGCCCTCTTCCTCATTGTCGAGGCCAGTAACCAAATAGCGACCGGAGTTCAGGTCATACAGCGACTCGCACGCCAACCAGGGCACGGCTACTTGATAATGCATCACTTCATGGCCTTCTTTTACCTTCCACAGCTCGCCGCGACCGTCGTAATGATCTGCGATGGCGATCTGCCAGGTGTCCTCGTCAACAAAGAAGGTACGACGAGCATAAATATGCCGGGAGCCCTCTTTCAATGTGGCCTCAACCACCCACACCCGGTGCAACTCATAGCGCAAATGCTCGGGATTCATATGCCCCTTGTTGAGAATATCTTTGTATGCCAGCTTGCCGTCTCTCAGGCGATAGCTGTTGTAGGGGATATATAACTCGCGCTTGCCCTTTAATTCCCAGTTGTAGCGATCCAGGGCGCCATTGAACATATCGAGGTCGTCGGAGGTGCGCAAACCGTCCGAGGCAGTGCCCGGGCCATCATAGGCAATGGTCGGCGCCAAACGCACGCGACGCTGCCCGGCATTGTAGAGCCAGGCGGAACGCGGCTCCTTAATTTGGTCAATATTTTCATGCACCAGCAATACATCGCCCTCTAAGCGCGCTGGCGCCAAAATACGCTGCAAGAACACAAACAGGCGATTGGGATTGGGGTTATCCGCGAAGCGGTTGGCAAACAATACCGACTCCTCAAATAACACTGGCGTAAAGCCGCCACTGGCCTGCACCGGGATCTGGGTATAGCGCCGCGACACACCCAATGGAGTGCGGTAGCGAGTGATATGATTCCAGATCACCTCCTGGCCACTTTGCGGAATAGGGAACGGTACACTGGCCGAGAAATTCACCAAGCCATTCCCGCCCTCGACCATATCGGTCTGGGTAGCCCCAGTTTTAATCCGCTGGTACTCGGTATCTGGCAGGCGAGCGCTACGGTGGCTGGGATAGACATTCATCTTAAAGCTATCGGGGTATCGATTGAGCAATGCCAGTTGCCCCGGCGACAGCTTGTCCTTGTGTTGATTGGCATTTGCTGCGGTGATCGCAAACAGTGCCGCTTCCCCGGCATAGGGGTCAACCAAACGTTCACCGGGCTTGTACGCGGCCGGCAATTTTTTTAAGCCGCCCGTCCAAGCCGGAATACTGCCATCGGCATTTGCCGCTCGCTCTGCGCCCATCGGCGTCAGCTGGGCACCGCCTAACTGCGCGGCTTTCTCAGGAGAGACCTTGGCAGAGGCGACGCTCGCCCCCAAGGCCGCAACGACGGTGGTGTAGAACAAGCCGGTCGTGATCGAGCGAATGCTGTGCTTGAAGCTCTGCATAGTAGCCCCCTCTTAAAATGCAACGGAAAAACTCAGCGAGATAAAATCCCTATCCTGCTGATCGTTATAATCGGCACCAAAGTAATTGGTGTATGAGATATCAGCCTGATAGGTGCTCAAGTAATCGGCACTCAGGCCAATACTCAATGCCTGACGGCCTTCAATAAAATTCGGTGGCGGTGAATAACCGCTCACATCGTGAGACCACGCCATATTTGGTGTTAGGTTCACACCCTTGAAAACATCGGAATAGGTCAGACGCGCTCGCACTCGGTAGCCCCAGGAGAAGTCCTCGACAAATCCGTCGTCGGTGCAGTTTTGCGGCTGTGAATTCGGCTGGACACCCGCTAGCAGGCTCAACACAGGGTGCGAGTCACAACTCACCGGAATAATCCCCGGTAGCGGCGGTAATAGGTTCAGGATGGCAGGCGGTAGCGGCAGCCCACTGTTTATTGGCTCAAAGTCACCGATGCCAAAGGTTGCCGAACGACCATAGTTAATCGTCTCGTTCATCCCCCCTATCCACACCCCACCTACTTCGGCGGCGATCGCCAAGCGGTCTGCGCCCATTACCTGCTCAAAGAAGCGGATAAAGGTCATCTGCGCCTGGGTGTATTCAACATTATCGAAACCATGCACCACGCCGCCGGGACCAGCGGCAGCGCCACGATCAGCAATCCGCGACCATTCGTTAAGCGAACCCAGCGCCAGTGTCTGGCTGATTTCTACAGTATTAATCTGCAAGGGAAGCTCAGGCCGGTAACTGACCTCACCCGACACCGCCCACAGGCCGAGGTTCGTTGCGAAGGTCAGCGCGTAAACTTCGATATCTTCAGGAAACTCGAAAAAGTACTGCGGATTTTCAGGCTGGCCGGTCAGCGGGCTAAAGCTGGTCGCATTGATACCGCTCAATATCGGCGTGCGGCTGTGATAGTTGACGTAATAGACGCCAATTTCCGTACCGCCCAACCAGTCAAGGAAGTACCGACCCGCAATGCCCCACTGCCCGGAATCACCCGCCTCGTCATCGGCAGCGCGCGGCATAAAGCCCCCGGCAGCGACCTGATCAGCGTCGGGCGCCGCCGTCGACAAGGTCAGCTTGTCGCAACCCCCGCCATAGACATCCGCACTACTCCAGTAGGTACCGCAGCCTTCAAGAACCGTTCGCTTCCATTCGTATTGATAAAAAGCCTCAATGCTTAATTCCGCCGTAACGCCAATATTGGCGTATAGCAGCCCCACCGGCAGCAGCGCCTCTTTGATCTCAGAGCCAGGGCGGCGCAACGCGGTCACATCGAAGGGACTAATAATATTCACGCCGTTTTGAATAAACGTGCTTTCCCCCCAGCTCAACACCATATTGCCGGCCCGCAGTTCTACGGGGGCGGAGCCAAGCTCAAAATTGCCGTAGAGGTAGTAATCCAAAAACTCAGCACCCTGGCTTTGGGCCAGGTCATCAAAGCCCTCCGTTTCCAGAGTGCCGTCAACACGGTAATTGTTTGGCACATGGCCGTGAGCGACTTCACCCTCAGCTAAGGCATAGTCATACCAATATTTGAAACGCGTGAACAAACCGATGTTGTCCAGGCTCAACTCAAGGTCGTGCACCCCCTTGAACAACAGGGAATACATATCACCTTTGTCGTAATTTAAATTCCCATCATCGGTGGTACTCACCGACGCGCGCCCTTTACCATCGGTGTTACCCGGACTGAGATAGTCCTCATCCGGGTCCTCCGCACGCCAACTGGCACCGAGAGAAAGGGTCGAATTGAAACTGCCTTCAACCTCCCCCCAGTTAAACGTCAACGCCTGACTCTGGATGGGAACACCCAAGGTCAAAGCACTTATACACACTGCTAGATAACGACGGGAACCAACTGCTGAAGTGTTCGCCATGCTTATTCTCCTCGCTTTTTGGAGAGCAAAGTCTCTGCTTATTGCAGTCAGGCTAATGCCCAAGACGAGGTCAGCACTTGTCCTAGATCAAGGAATGCGGCATCGCGTCCGCAGAAGTGAATACACAGGCGCACTAAGACACAGGATCGCCAAATGCCTAAACAATGTCGGCTTAGCGCGAGATTACTATCAAAGACAAGTGCATGAAGAAGGGGGATTTATACATAGAAGGGATGGTCTATGACCTGTTCACACCAACGACATCGTCGCTTTAGTGTGAACAGACCACCGACACACTCAGCGCAGATATTGTGCGCCAAGGAAAAGTGTGACCTATTTACTGGGCAAGCAGCCCATTCACAATGCGGTCATTGGCCATATCTATCGCCTTAAGAACACCATATCGGTAATACTCAGGGGTAGCGACAACAGAGATTTCCGTTGTTTTAGCAGAACCGCCGGTGAACAGGCCCACAGCAGAACTAAAGGCATTGGCGGCTTTTTGACTGCCAGAAGTGGTGTCTTCGTTCCGCCCGTAGGCCCCTCCAACTACAATGGGGTCCTTGAGACTGACATAGCCGTTATCTGAAAAGGTCCCACCTAAGTCAACAAGGAACTGCGCGGCAGAACCCGTCGTCACCTGAATACCTTGCCCTACGGCCACCGAGGCGCTCAGCGTGGTGCTTGTGCCGCCACCAAGAGGCACATCCTTAAAGTAATTCACTTCATAGTCTGTATCACTATCAAAGTACGCGAAATGAACATTGTAGTTGATGGCAAATACTGGTGCGCCCGCAGCTTCAGCCAATTCAGCAAAGGTATAAGGCATCGGCTTAACTTGGCTAATTTGATCGGGCACCGAGTATATATTCAGTGAATTCGCGGAGAAGGTCACCTGCTCAGGAGACGATTTCTTCAAAAAAGAAGACAGCCCCGAAGGCGTATAGGGAGCCGCTAGAGGCTTTAATTTTTTCCAAGGTTTTAGCTTTTGCAAATCGCTGACCGGCCTAACATTGAAACCCTTTGCAGTTAAATCAGCGACAAAGTCAGCATATGCCTCGTCGGTAATTTTTTGGAAGGTGGTATCTGGCACGCCGGTTAAATTGGCCTTCAGGGTACTCTTTGCGTATTGCGAGCCACTGCTTTGACGAATCATGGGGCTTACAGACTTCGACGAGCTTGAGTCCTTAGTTACGAAAGAAACCGCAAACTGCGCAACATAGACATCTTTACGCGCCCCGAGCGTAGCAACATTCTTACTTTCGAGGCGATCACCACCGCCACCTCCTCCTACTGAAGCACACCCCACTATCAACGCGGCTATACCGACGACGACAATTAGCCTTTCTTTCATGCCTATCTCCTTGTCAAAATTATTTTCCAACGATAGGAGAAGCGCATAACGCTTGCACCCCCTTGTTCAGGGGGGGGTATGCAAAGTGTGTGATAAAAAGCTAAATCAAGGGCGTAAGCTACGGCGACGACGGTGACGAGAAATTTATGACGGTGCATTTAGTAATAACTTTTCCAACCCCGGAGGAAGTGGTTGTTGATCTTGATGCGCGAAATAAATACCTGCTCGAACCGAAGGACGAAAACCTATACTGCTGTGGCGGAGTCTCACCGCCATACTTGGTAACTCTTCATTCAGAGAGTTCGCCGTCAGCCGACTAATTATGGCCGGGCTACTGGGGGCAACACCGTAATTGTTCGTTAGCACTACTTCATCACGCGCGCTTGCACAGCAATTTTCTTCCCGCCGTCACACCGCAAATTGCCACTAAACTCCGCTTCATAGTGTTTTCGCGAGCTGTTAATCACCTTCGCCCGCTCGCTGCCATCTGGCTGTAAACGGCAGCTTGTACCGTCTGCTAAG
>Ga0208468_1000051_pt1 | contig 43731 bp, 35 predicted proteins | sample DeeseametaMP0960_FD_184198 | JGI IMG/M metagenome (GOLD analysis project Ga0208468, IMG submission 184198) | Marine microbial communities from the Deep Indian Ocean - MP0960 (SPAdes) | ecosystem: Environmental > Aquatic > Marine > Oceanic | place: East of Madagascar, South Indian Ocean... | reverse complement strand
GGACGAGCAGTCGAAGGCGTCGGTGGAGCTTTCTGTGCGAGGCAATTTGGCCGATGCATCCGATTTTCGCGGCGAGCTACTTACGCTCGCCAGCGAGATGGATATTGATATCGCCTACCAGGAAGACAGCATGTTCCGCCGCACGCGTCGCCTGGTCGCCTTTGATATGGATTCAACGCTGATCGAAGCCGAGGTGATTGATGAGCTGGCCAGCGCAGCCGGCGTTGGCGAAAAAGTCGCGGAGATCACCGAGCGCGCGATGCGCGGAGAGATCGACTTTAAAGAAAGCTTTGCTGCCCGGGTCGCGCTTTTGAAAGGCTTGGATGAATCGGTGTTGGAGGGTATTGCCGAGAGTTTACCAATCACCGAGGGCGCCGAACGTCTGGTATCCACCTTGAAGAAACTGGGCTATAAAACCGCCATTTTATCCGGTGGTTTTACCTACTTTGGTCACTACCTGCAAAAGCGTCTTGGCATTGACTATGTCTATGCCAACGAGCTGGCAATTGAAGAGGGGCGTGTCACCGGCGAGGTCAGCGGGGTAGTGGTTGATGGCCAACGCAAGGCCGAACTGCTGCGCGAAATTGCCCAGCGAGAAGGTATCGACATGGAGCAGGTGATCGCGGTGGGGGACGGTGCCAATGACCTGCCCATGCTGAGCATTGCGGGCCTGGGGATCGCATTCCGCGCCAAGCCGATTGTGCGCGAGAACGCTAAGCAGTCGATTTCTACCCTCGGCTTAGACAGCATATTGTACCTGCTGGGAATCAGTGACCGCCTAAGCAGCCCTTCCGCTCAACCGAAGGCAGCAAATTCGTAAGACATCTCCGTGGATGGGTCTTGCACATAACTGCCCTGAATAAAGTCAGGGCCGAGTTGCCACAGCACGGCTAGGCTGGCGGCACTGCTGACGTTGGGAATCAGTACGCGGCTATTCAGTTGGCGACCACCCTGGATGATCTCTCTGATTTCATCGGCGCTCAGGCTGTCGGTTTTACGCACGCCCGGTTTAATCAGCGCGGGCTTAATGTGTTCCAGGAATTTATTGCCGTCTTGGCTGCGGCCGAAGTTGCGCACGGCTAGCCCAATTCCCAGCGACTCCAACTGGCGACAGCAATCCAGAGCGGGCTTCAGCGAGCTGGCAATGCTCTCTTCGCTAAACTGCAGTATCAGTGCACTACCGGGAAGGCCGGCGGCTTTCATGGCGACGCTCAGCCATGAGCAAAACTCGCTGTCGTGAAAGACATTGCCGCTGAGGTTGATGGTTAATTTTGTATCCTCGCCAGCGGCGCGCTTTTTCGCCAAGACCTTGGTTGTTTCAACCACAATCCATCGATCGAGCTTATTGTTGTTCGGCTCTTTCTCTACAACGCGCAGCATTTCCCCTGCGGTCACTTCGCCTTCTTGCCAATCTCTAATATCCAGGGAGGCTTCGTAGTAATCCCCCTCGGCATCGCTGAGATTAATAATGGGTTGAAACAGAATTTGCAGGCGCTGGTCGGCGAAAGCCTCTTCAATAAGTGTGCTTATCTCATCACTGCGCTGCAGCTGCTGGCGGTCGCGGTGATAAATTTCGGCAGCGTTACCACCGTCGGCCGCGATGCTTTGCACCGTCTCAAAACACTGGTCAAGCAACGTCGCAGCGTGGGGCGTGGTGAGGTGATTAATGGGCATAATCGCTGCGCTAAAGTGACATTGCAGCGACTGTTTTTTTACCTCAATAATCTCAGACTCGATGGCCTTTAGTGCTTCTTGGCTGGTTTCTAAGGCCCGTTGACTGGGAACATGATGGGCGATCACTGCGAACAGATCGTCGGCGATGCGACCGTAGTACTGCGCCGGGATTAATGCTTGAAGACGCTCGCTCAAGGCCTGAATTAGTGTTTCGGTATTGTGCAGATTTAAGTCGCGCCGGAACTTGTCGAAGTTATCGAGTTGCAGCACGATGAGTGAGCTATTGCTGTTTCGCTGCGCGTCGACGAAGTCTTGCAGCAGTTGTGCAAAGTGCTTGCGATTTGCCAGCCCGGTTGTCGCGTCGAGGTGGCCGGTGGCGGCGCCGCTGCCAGCTTCGTGCAGGGTTAGCTGTACACAGGCCTCACCGTCGTAGCTGGCGTTATTGCAGGTGACCGAGCTTTTTAGCTCTTGCTCGTCGCTACTTAAGAAACTAATTTCCAGCGTGCTGCCGTCACTGTTGCCTGGCTGCTTTTTTAGGGCGTTTTTAAAGCGATCTTGATCTTTGTTGCAAATCAAATCGACGATAGGAAAACCATCCAGGTCGTCGTGGCCGACTTGCTGACAGAACAGCGCATTGGCATAAATAATCATGCCGTCAGTGATATAGCAAACCGCATCTTGGTGCGAATCCAGCAGCAGTGCATTGCGTTGCTGCTCTTCAAGCAACGCCGCTTTGGTGGCATCGAGCTCTCTGCGGCTTGCCAGTGCTTCAAGTTCTCGCTGCGCAAAAAACAGCAGGCGCGCGCGGTTTTGGTTGCTCAACACCAAACTGACTGAAGTGTCGGGCAGTGGGATGTTTTCGTCGTCGCTGAGGTAGATAAATGGCAGATCGACGTTGGCGTGTCTGAGTATCTGGCCGCACTGCGCAATCGATAACTTTGAGTGCACGGCATCGAAGAATGCTAAGTCCCAGTGGCTATCACTGAGTTGCTCCTGCAGCTCTATGCCGTCGTTAATCAGCTTGCTATGGGCGACCTTGCCGGCACGGCGAAATGTGCTGATGATGTCTTCAGCATTGTCGTCATTGAAGCCGATAAGCAGCAATTTTATCGCGGAGGTGCGGGCCATAATTCCTCAACATTGACGTCGCCGGGTACGGCGCTTACAAAATATCCCAGAGCTTGTTGAAGTCGCCTTCATTGTCATCGTCGTCACCGCGTTTTGCCACAATACGATCGACACTGCTGGTTTGTTGCCGGTTGGTGTCTGTGTACGCGAACAGCTTGTATGCCGTTGAGCTGTCGACGATCTCATCGAGTTTTATACGCATAACGTGACCGGGGCGAATCAGCTCTACCGTCTGCCCCGTTGCGAAGCCAGTGATGTTGGTTAACATCACCAGGGGGCCGCTGTCCCGACCGGGAATGAGCAGGGCTCGCTGGAAATCTCCTGAAGCCAAGCCAGATTGCATCGCTCTGGCGCTGTAGGCCGTTGCCGCGCTCGCAATCACTTCAACGCCCATTTGATGGCTTTCGTCGCTTCTGAGCCAGCGAACAACGGCTATTCGCCAGTTTTCATAGTCGTCAGTTTTTACACCGATAACTTCTCCAGTACGAATCCGGGTCTCAATAGTGTCCGGCCACTCAATACGGTATCCGGAGGTGCTGCTGTCCATTAGGCGAGCGCGCTGGTAGTGATAGTGGCTCTCGCTCTTGCCGGGGCCATTTTGAGTCTGCGGCAAGGTATAGGAAATGTCTTCGACCGCGGCCCGCTCGCTGCGCCCCTCGTGCCAGTGGTCATTGATATCGTAGTCGCGCGTGTCGCGGCCGCCGCTGCCTGCCCAAGGGTCGGAGTTTTGGGGTTTGTTGTTGTACGGGTCTGCTCTCGAACTGGCGTCACTGCCCTCAAGTTCGAACAGCTCAAAGTCTGACTGATTTGCCGCGAAGTAATGGGTTGGGTTCATTCCCACGGTAATGAGCGCCGTCTCATCGCAGGGAATACGCTCTGCGGCTCGCAGGGTCGCGGCGCTCCAGGCCATGCTCAACTGGCTGAGCACGTGCTCAGGTAGCTTAAATTCAACGCTGAGTTTGCTGCCAGGGATTTTGCTGAGCAACTTGGCGCTGCCGCCTTGCAGGGCGGAGGTGTCGATGCCCAGCCAACCGGGGCTGGGCGCTTTGTCGGCCAGCTCGCGATAGACCGGGGGAGCGTCTTGCTCGGGGTCGAGTAAGAAAACGCAGCTTTCAAGGCGTTTACTGCGCAGTTCAATCTCGCTGCTCCAGTATCGCAAACCGAAAAAGACTTGTTCGATATAGCGCTGGGAAAGCTGCGAGCAGCGGCTGCAGGCCAAAATGAGTGGTCGTAAATAGGCCTGCTCGACGGTGCCGCCGCCTTGGCTGCGGTCATCAATGCGCTGCTTGGTGAGCTTTTGCAGTTGTGCGCTGTGGTAGATGTGGTGGAGGTTTTGCCAAAACCGCCGTGGTGGTGTGCGGTATAGCTGGTAGCTGCGAACCAGCACGCAGCTGTACTCGGTTAACGCGCGATGCAGGCAGGTTGCCAGCGTCTCTTTAGGTTTGAGCAGTCTGGATTCAAGTTCCAAATTTACAAAGGCTTGGCAGTAGTCGAGTGCCAGCAAGGTGTTTAGGGTGTCTGCCAACTGAACGATTTTTTCAGACTTCTCGGGCAAAACAATGGGCTTGTTTAAATAGTGTTGCGAGAGGCCGCGGGTAATGTAATGCACATGGGGGCGAATTTTTTCGAGCACTTCAAAGCGGTCACGACCCTTGCAGCGAACATGGCTGAGCTCACTCAGCGCTTGATACAAACGGCGAGTGGTTTCGCCAAGGTTGGCGCGCGGCAGAGTCTCCAGCCACTTTCCGGCTGCCGATGCCGTCAGGCTGAAGAGGCTGTGTTGGTGCCGGTTAATTTCCGGCAGCGGTACCAGCAGGCTTGGTGTGCTGTTCATGGCATTCCGTTATCAATCGCGATACATCACTTCTGCGATGGTAAATAAGTATATGTTTTTACGCGTTTAATTAGCGTAGCGCAAGTGGCGTCTTGCTGCGCTGGCCGGGCTCCTCGCGAACCAGTCGCGGCACTAAGTAGCCGGGCAGCGAGGCCAGTAACTGCTGCATAATTTGTTGCGCTTTGGCATCGTCAACGTGAAAGTGTCCTGCGCCGTTAACCTTGTCCAACACATGCAGATAGTAGGGGAGAACCCCGCAGTCGAACAATTGTTTGCTCAGGCTAGTCAGTGTTTTTGCGCAGTCGTTCACTCCTTTAAGCAGCACGCTCTGGTTGAGAAGCGTGAATCCGGCCCGCTTTAATTCTAGCAGTGCGGTGACAGTGTCGCTGTCGACCTCATTGGGATGATTGGCGTGCACAACGATGACGGTGTGTAATTGCGGCCGCGTCAGGGCATCAATCAGCCCTTGGGTTATTCTCGCTGGTAAAACCAGTGGCAGGCGTGTGTGCAGCCGCAGGGTATTGATTTGTGGCAGGGCCGCCAGGCGGTCAACAAGCTGGTGAAGGTAGTCATCCGGCGCCGACAGGGGGTCGCCGCCGCTTAGAATAACTTCATTTATCTCAGGGTGAGCGCTGATATAGTCCAGCGCCGCGCGCCAGTCGTCCTGACTTGCGCGATTGTCGTTGTAGGGAAAGGCGCGGCGAAAGCAGTAGCGACAGTGAACGGCGCAGGCGGGGGTGGTCACCATCAGGACGCGGCCGCGGTATTTGTGGATAAGCCCGGGTACTGGATTGCTGGCCGCTTCCTGTAAGGGGTCATTGCTGTAGCCGGGCTGATCGTTCAGCTCTTGTGCTTGTGGCAATATTTGCAGCAGCAGAGGGTCGTTCCAGTCGCCTGGCTGCATTTTTGCGACAAAGGCCTCGGTGACGCGCAATGGAAAGTCGGCAAGCGCAGTCTGAATATCCGGGCGGTCACCGGGATCGAGTGCTAACCGCTGCCAGAGCTGTTCCGGGCTGCGGATCATGTCGCGGTATTGCTGTTGCCAATCTGTAGTCTGCCAATGTGGCGCGTTAAGAGGTATCATGTCGCCCTTTTAAAAATGCGCTAAAGCCCAGTCGCTGAGGATAATCATGGCCAGCTATTCTACCAATGAATTTCGTTCTGGATTGAAAGTGATGCTCGACGGTGAGCCCTGTTCAATTCTAGACAATGAATTTGTAAAACCCGGAAAGGGGCAGGCGTTCAATCGCGTGAAGCTGCGCAACCTTAACACCGGACGGGTGTGGGAGCGTACGTTTAAATCGGGTGAGTCCCTTGAGGGCGCCGACGTGATGGATCATGAAATGGAATACCTCTACAGCGATGGTGAGTTTTTCCACTTTATGGACCCCACCAATTTCGAGCAGGTGCAAGCCGATGAGAAGGCTGTTGGCGACGCCGCTCAATGGTTGAAAGAGCAGGACGTTTGCACCGTGACTCTGTACAACGGCGCGCCCCTGTCGGTGACTCCGCCAAACTTCGTGGAGTTGGAAATTGTCGAAACCGATCCCGGCCTGAAAGGCGATACCGCGCAGGGTGGTACCAAGCCGGCCCACCTGAGCACCGGAGCCGTGGTGAAGGTTCCGCTGTTCATCAGCCAGGGTGAAGTGATTCGCGTTGACACCCGCAGCGGTGAATACGTTAGCCGGGTGAAAAGCTAATTGAGAGACTGGCGCCCCAGTGCGTCGATGGTGGCCCTGCGCAGCAGGGCCGCGCTATACGCCGCGCTACGCACCCGCTTTGCCGAGCGCGGGGTGATGGAAGTTGAAACGCCACTGCTGGCCTCTTCGCCGGTAACCGACCCCCATATTGACGCCATTGCCACAGCAAATCCGCTGTCGGGCGACCATCCTTTCTACTTACAGACCTCCCCCGAATATGCCATGAAGCGTCTGCTCGCTGCTGGCAGCGGCGCGATTTTTCAAATCTGTAAGGCGTTTCGTGGCAGCGAGCATGGCGCTCGTCACAACCCTGAGTTCACGATGCTCGAGTGGTACGAGCCGGGCGTAGCGCTCGAATCACTGATGGATGAGGTCGCTGCGGTTATTCGCTTGGCCGTTGGCGATAAAGCCGTGGAGCACATGACTTACCGGTCGGCGTTCTTAACCGCGGTAGGCCTGGACCCCCATACCGCCAGCCTCGATGCGTTGCGAGACTGTGCCTCACAGCATATGGATATCAACTTCGAGAGCGATGAGCGTGATACCTGGCTGCAGTTGATCATGTCGGCGGTTGTCGAGCCGAGCTTTGACGGCGAAGCTATTACCTTCGTGGTGGATTTCCCCGAGTCGCAAGCCGCACTGGCCAATATCGCCATTGATGCTCAGGGGCAATCGGTCGCGCGGCGCTTTGAGGCGTTCTGTGGCGGTTTAGAGTTGGCGAATGGTTACGACGAATTGCGCGACGCCGGTGAGTTGCTGCGGCGCATACGTCGCGATCACCAGCAGCGTAAGGCAAGCGGTCAAACATTGCCGCCGATTGACCGCAACCTGCTGTCGGCGATGCAGGCCGGTTTGCCCGAATGTTGTGGTGTTGCCGTGGGGCTGGACCGCTTATTAATGCTGGCGACAAGCAGCTCGCGCATCGACGAGGTTGTGGCTTTTCCGCTGGACCGGGTGTGATCCAGCGGGCTTTACATGGGCTCGAAAGCCGACTCGTTGGTTGGGGGCGGTTTTTCTAGCGTCGACGCGCCAGAGCCTCGCCAAGTCGCGTTGGGGTTAGGGCTTCATACTGCTCCAGCCAATCCACTTGGTCTTTGCCGAATAGCAAAATCACCGTTGACCCCAGTTTAAAGCGCCCCATTTCTTCGCCTTTTTGCAGTACGGGTGCGGCTTCAGTTTCCTGGTACTGGCGGGTGGTAATTTCCCGTGGAGGGGGGGCAACCTGGCCCGCCCATACCGTCTCAATGCCCGCGACAATCATGGCGCCCACCAAAATCATTGCCATCGGGCCGGCCTCGGTATCAAAAATACACACCGCCCGCTCGTTACGGGCGAAAAGGCTGCGCACGTTTTCAGCGGTAGTGGTGTTTACCGAAAACAGCTTGCCGGGGATGTAAGTCATGCTGCGCAGGGTGCCGGTGATCGGCATGTGAACGCGGTGGTAGTCGCGGGGAGACAGATAAATAGTTGCAAAGCTACCATCGCGAAAGGTTTCGCTGAGCGCTTCGTCGCCACCGAGCAGGGTATTCAGGCTGTAATCCTGGCCCTTGGCCTGAAAAATACGGCCATCGTGAATGCGACCTAATTGGCTGATGGCACCGTCCGCTGGGCAGCACAGGGTTTCCGCTTTGTCGTCGATCGGGCGCGCGCCATCGCGCAGCGCGCGGGTAAAAAAGTCATTGAAGTTGGCGTAGTCCTGGGGGCTGTCCGCCGCGGCTTCCTCCATATTGACCTTGTACTGCCGGATGAATTGGCTGATCAAGATGTTTTTTAGCCAAGGGCTGCGACACTCCGCCAGCCGCCCGACAAGGCGCGACAATAAATGCTGGGGAAGCAGGTGTTGCAGAATAATAAAAACAGTGTTCACGATGTCGCCTCTACATTGGCAGTGTATAAAAGAATGTTCTAGGGAGCGTCGCCGGTGTTGATTGGTGTGTCGTCGCGATTACCCCACTCTCCCCACGAGCCGTCATAGGCCTTGATATGGGGGTAGCCAAGTATCTTCATCAATAGATAGCTCAGGCCCGAGCGGTGATGGGTTTGGCAGTGGGTGATAACGGTGCGGTCACGGGTAATGCCCAGTGACTGCAACTTGGCTTCCAGCTCGCCAAGGTCTTTCAGGCGGAAGTCATTGTCTTTGTCCATGAGTGCCAGCCAGTCTAGGTTGACGGCACCGGGAATGTGGCCGCCCCGCGCAGCCAACACTTTTTCACCGCGATACTCCTCGGCGCTGCGAGCATCCCATATGGCGAGCTGGCTATTGCCAAGAAGGTTGATAAAGCCTTCGATCTCAGCGATTGGCGTGCTGTCAATATGGATGCTGATGTCGCTGCTGGGCACGTCGTGTTCGCCGTTTTCGGTTGGGTGGCCACCGGCTAGCCAGGCGTGCAAACCGCCATTGAGGTAGGAGTAGTTGTGATGGCCAATAGCATCCAGGGTCCAGATCAGGCGTCCAGCCCAGCCGCCGCCTTCGTCGTCGTAGGCAACAACATGGTGTTCGGGGCGGAGCCCGATGCGCGAGAACAGCGCCTGTAGGTCCGCTTCGCGGGGAATTTTACCGACGGCTGGCTTTTCGCCGCGCTGTAGTTCCGAGGGGGCAATATGCACGGCGCCAGGGATATGGTGGCGGAGGTAGTTGTCGCGGCTACTGGTATCAACAATCAGCAAATCTGGCTGGTCAAGCGCGGATACAAGCGCTTCGGTCTCAATAAGTAGTGGTAAGTCACTCATAGCGTTCCCTCCTGTTTCGGCGGATTGTAACAGCTAGCGCCGCGGTGCTGCGATGCCTCTGTCGCAGCAGTTTCTGAGCTCGCCGCTGCCGTTAATCGCCGCTTATGCTGGCAATAATTTGTTGGTAGCTGGCAAAGCGCTGCGCAGTGATGTCACCGCCCTCAACAGCCTCGCGAAGCGCGCAGCCCGGTTCCTGTTGGTGCTGGCAATCTCGAAAACGGCACAGGCCGATAAACGGCCGGAATTCTTTAAACCCCTGCAGAACCTGCTCTGGTTCAAGGTTCCACAGCGCAAACTCACGAATTCCCGGTGAGTCGATCAAGCTGCCGCCGCCGGGAAAGTGGTAAAGCCGCGCGGTTGTGGTGGTGTGGCGCCCCTTGGCTGTGGCCTCTGAGAGTGCGCCGACTCGGCTGTCAGTGCCGGGTAATAAGGCGTTGACGAGCGAAGATTTGCCGACACCAGACTGGCCGACAAAGGCACTGATATGGCCGTCCAGCAGCGCTTTTAAGTCGCTGAGGCCGCCTTCACTGGCGCAGGACGCGGTGAGCACGTCGTAGCCGATGTCGCGATAGCGCTGCACCATGTTGAGCAAGCTGGCGTTGCCCTCTGGGTCGATGAGATCTGACTTATTAAGCAGCAGTACCGGCGTAATATCGCTGTGTTCCGCCGCGACAAGGTAGCGGTCGATCAGATTGGCGTGGGCCAGCGGCTCGGGCGCAATTACGATAACAATACGGTCAATATTGGCGGCGACAGGCTTTAAACGATTGAAGTTATCGGGGCGGGACAGTAGTGACCGGCGAGGTTCGCGAGCAACCACCACGCCAGTGGGCTTGCCCGGCCGCCAGATGACCTGGTCACCAGTGACCAAACCGTCGATGTTGCTGCGGACGTGACAGCGCTGCTGTTCGCCGGTTTGTCCTTCAACATCCAGCTGTTGGCCGAAGTGACTGACAACAATGCCGGTTTGTTCGTCACCCAGCTCGCCCTCGCTCAACGCTGCCTCAGTATCGGCGGCCCTGCGGCGTGCGCGTTCGCTGCGTTCAGATTGAATTTTTTCTATGCGCCATCTCTGCTGGCGGCTTATTCGGCGTTTACTCATGCCCGACCCTGCGTGAACAGCGATCATATTAACGTATGAGCTGTTACAATCCAGCAGATACTGCCCGGTAAGGGAGATTTCTGTTCTGTGGAGGTGAGGCAATGTCCAAGGCGATGAATTTAATCTGGATTGATCTGGAAATGACCGGTCTAGATACTCAGAACGATCACATTATTGAAATTGCCACGATCGTGACCGACCCGGAGCTGAATACGCTGGCCGAAGGGCCGGTATTGGCGATCCATCAAAGCGATGAAGTGCTGGCGGGTATGGATGAGTGGAATACGACTCAGCACGGGCAGTCAGGGCTTATCAAGCGCGTGAAGGAAACCTGCATGACGGTGGCGGAGGCCGAGCGGCTGACGCTGGAGTTCCTCGATAAGCATGTCGATAAGGGCGCCTCGCCGATGTGTGGCAACAGCATCTGCCAGGACCGGCGCTTTCTGGCGCGTGAAATGCCCAAGCTGGAGGCGTATTTCCACTACCGCAATCTCGATGTCAGTACGCTCAAAGAGTTGGCGCGGCGCTGGCGCCCCGAGCTGATGAGTGGCCTCAGCAAAAAAGCCAGCCACTTGGCGCTGGATGATATTCGCGACTCAATTGCCGAGCTGAAATACTACCGGGAGCATTTTCTTCGTCTTCAGTAATTGCTGGAAAATCCCAGCTTCTCAATACTATTTCGAAGCTTTTCGAACCCGTTTAAGTAAAACCACGTATTAAATAATGTATGTCAGTCGCGTTGACTGGCAACAGAACCAAGCATCGTTGAAAAGCTCTGCTATGTTGCTATTAGTGCAGCGAATTGTCGGGCGCAACAGTGTTGGTGAAAACAATAATACGTGGGGACCACAATGAAAAAACTCCTTCCTTTAAGCATAGCGGCTGCGCTGGCGTTGCCGGTGCATGCTGACGTCAGCTACAGCAATTTATACATCTTCGGCGACAGCCTGTTAGATAGCGGCAACCTCGGGTTGCGATTTACCAACCGCGTGGGCGATGGCAATGGCGACTTCACCGTCGGAGACTATGCGCGTATTGCGCCGCAATATCTGGGCGAAGCCTTAACGCTGCTCAGTGCGCCAGCCGCTGCGGGTGGCACAAACTGGGCGGTCGGCGGCTATGAAACCGCAGATATACTCAACTCAATTAACGGCACGGGTCTGGCGCTACCGGCCGGCGGTGCGGTTGCACGTCAGGCTTTTCTCAATGAGACCCCGCGTATCGACCCCGATGCATTGGTGCTAATTGATGGCGGTGGTAACGACTTTTTAAACGGCACGGCCACTGATCAGGCGTCTATTATTAATTCAGCGCGCACACTGCTTGCGGCTGCACAAGCGCTGAGTGACGCCGGGGCGAACTATATTCTGTTCGCTAACTTGCCAGACCTCGGTCAGACGGCGGCATTGCAGGCTCAGGACCTCGGTGCGCCGGGCAGTGCGGCGGCCGCCTCGGCAGGTGCTGCCGGCTATAACAGTGCGCTGGAGGCATTTTCTGCTTTTGGCAGCGCGAACCTCGTTCCCGTCGATCTGGCGGGGTTGATCAGCTACGTTTCCGATAATGCCGAGGCCTTTGGCTTCGTCAGCGGCACCAACCCCGCGTTTGGGCCGCTGGCTGGCTTCGATCAGCGTTATATGTGCTTTGACGATTCAGGCAATGACTGTGTTGAGCACCCGATATTCGGCATTGATGGCAGCAACCCCAACCCGGATGTGCTGATCTTCAATGACGGTGTGCACCCCACGGCGCAGATGGGGGCAATTACGGGTGACTACCTCATTAGCGTAGTGAATGGCCCGCAAGATGTTGGCCTTATTCCGGAACTCGGTTTGGACATTGTGCGCAGTCAGCGCGGTGCAACAACGGAATTGCGACGCCAGCAGCAGGCCTCTCCGGGCGAATCGCGGTGGACGATCAGCGGGGTCGGTCTGGACGCAGAGCGCGTTGCTGAAAATGACAGCCGCAGCTTGAATATCGGTTTTAGCAGCCCGTTGAGTGAGCAGCTCGACTCTGCGGTGGTGCTCAGTTTTGGCGATCACGAGTCAGAATCCGCGCGCACGGATTTTTCGGCGACGAGTGTTGGGCTTAGCGGTCTGTTGAGCTATCGCGATGGCGGTTGGTTGTTGCAAGGTGCCGCGGGCTTGAGCGTGGTGGATTACGACAGCCTCGACCGGGACGTCAAACTGGGGCCGCAGACCTTAACGGCCAAAGGCGGCACGAATGGTTTCGGCTGGCATCTCGATGGCCTGCTTAGCTACGAAGTTCTCAGCGACAGTAGTATCTCACTGCGGCCCGCTGTTGGCTGGCGCTGGATGAAAGCCGAAGTTGATAGCTATCGTGAATCGGGTGCGGCGGTGGCCAATACCGAGTGGGGTGAGCAGCGCCGCGATAGCCAGGTATTCCGAGCTGGGCTGTTGGCAGGGGTGGCACTGGGCGACGGTGTGCGCGGCTTTGCCGAAGTGTTTGCAGCGACGGAAATGGAAGATCATGACGAGACGGTAACCGGGCGAAATCGCAATCTCGGTTTCGGTGATTATCAAATGCCGTCGTATCGTGAGGATGGCGAAGATTACGTCGAGGCCAGTGTTGGTATCAGCGCGGCACTGGGTAGCTCCCGTGTAGCGGCCAGTGTTGAGTACAGTGACGAAGCAGAAGGTCGGGAAGCACTGATCTTTAGTTTCTCGCGTCCGCTATAAACTCAGTGTGAGTGGGCCAGGGTGTCGGTGTGTTGTTGCCGCGCCAGAGCCCAGTCGATATGTTCAGCGGCCATGGGTTCTGCCTGTGGCCGCTGTTTTTTTAGGCCGGCAACAATGTCAGGGTTGAATGGTGCATTGCCAAGGCCGACAGCGAGGTTGCGCAGCCAGCGTTGGTAGCCGATGCGCCGTATCGGCGAGCCCGCTGTGCGGCTCAGAAATTCCTCTTCGGTCCAAAGAAACAGGTCGAGCAGCTCGCGGTCATCTAATTGATGGCGAGGGGCGAAGTCCGGCTCGCTGGTCAGCTGGGAAAATTTATTCCACGGGCATACCAATTGGCAGTCGTCGCAGCCGAAGACGCGGTTGCCCATCGCGGGTCGCAAGTCCTCTGGAATGGCGCCCTTTAGCTCGATAGTTAAGTAGGAAATACAGCGTCTGGCATCGACTTGATAAGGGGCGACGATGGCCTGTGTTGGGCAGTCGTCCAAGCAAGCTTGGCAGCTGCCGCAGTGGCCGCTTTCCTGCGGCGGGTCGATGGGAAGGGCGAGATCTGTGTAGATTTCTCCCAGAAAGAACCACGAACCTGCCCGCGAATTAATAAGCATTGTGTTCTTGCCGATCCACCCCAGGCCGGCCTGCTCAGCGAAGCCGCGTTCCAACACCGGCGCACTATCGACGAAGGCCCGCTGTTGCTGGCCTCCTAAGCGGTCAGCGAGCTGTGCCAGTCGTTTTCGGATCAGCTTGTGATAGTCGCGGCCCAGCGCGTAGCGAGAAATATAGGCCTTGTCAGCTTGCTTGAGTATTTGCAGTGCATCGCTGGCCTCCGGCCGGTAATCCATGCGTGCACTGATGACGCGCAGTGTACCGGGGAGCAGGGATTCAGGGGCGCGGCGCAGGGACTCCCGCTCTGCCATGTAGTGCATCTCTCCGTGAAAGCCCTTTGCAAGCCACTGCGTCAGCCGTTCAGCGTGGTGTGAAGGCTCCGCCGGGCCAATGCCGATGTGGGCAAACCCCAGCTCCTTCCCCCACTGTTTTAGCTGTGTGGCGAGGTCGGCCAGGGCCTCAGGGCTGAGTACTTTGCTCATGGGCTGCCTGCAAAATGGATGCGCGCTATCATGGAAGGATATTCTACACGCCTGGGAGCGGGAAATGGATCGATCAATGCGTGCGGCGGCTGGGTCTTTGGCTCTGTACACAGCGGAGCAGGTGCAGGAGTTTGATCGAAAAGCGATCGCTGCCGGTACGCCGGGCTTTGAATTGATGCACCGAGCCGGGGCGGCAGCATTCGCCTGTTTGCAGCAGCGCTGGCCTCAGCATAGTCCTATCGATATTTTTTGCGGTGGCGGTAATAACGGTGGCGATGGCTATATCGTGGCCGCGTTGGCGGCCCAGTCGGGGATGGCGGTGCGCTGCTGGGCCCTCAGCGAAACCTCTCGGGGAGACGCCAATATTGCGAGGGAGTTGGCCTGCGACGCCGGGGTGAATGTACAGCTGTGGGGCGGGCAGTCGCCGGCAGCCGGTGCGGTGGTTGTGGACGCCTTGCTCGGTACTGGATTTTCAGGGCCGCTGCGGGGGCAGTACCGGCACGCAATCGAGGCGATTAATTCCGCTGGCTGCCCCGTGCTGGCAATCGACGCGCCCTCGGGCCTGAATTGCGATACCGGGATGCACGAAGGTTTAGCGATCAAGGCGTCGCTAACGCTGAGTTTTATCGCCTGGAAGCAGGGCTTGTTTACCGGGCTGGCCAGTCAGCATTGCGGCGAGTTGCGTCTCGATGGACTCGGCATTGAGACGCGTATATTTGAGCACACTGAGCCGTCAGCCTGGCGCACAGATGTGGATGCCGAATTGCGCCAGTGGGGGGCGCGCCCCGTTGCCGCGCACAAGGGAATGTATGGCCACGTCTTGGTTGCGGGTGGCGACTACGGCACAGCAGGGGCAGTGGTGTTGGCCGCCTCGGCGGCGGCGCGCTGCGGCGCGGGGCTGGTCTCTTGTGTAACGCGACCAGAGCACGTGGCGCCGCTGTTGTCGCAGCGCCCGGAGGTCATGGCATACCCGGGGGCGGATGCACAAGCATGGGCGGAGGCATTGGGGCGAGCTTCGGTGCTCGCTGTTGGGCCCGGCCTTGGGCAGCAGGTGTGGGGCAAGACCTTGCTCGATGATTGTCTGCAAGCGCAGGCCCCTTTATTGCTTGATGCCGATGCACTCAATATTCTCGCTGCCGATGCTACCCGCTTCGACGAGCAATGCGCCCAGCAGCCAGATAGAATTCGCGTCATGACGCCTCACCCAGGAGAGGCGGCGCGCCTGTTGAAATGCGCTGTTGCTGAGGTGCAAGCAGACCGGTTTAGCAGTTGCAAAGCCCTGGCCAAGCGCTATCGGGCGGTGGTGTTGTTGAAGGGGGCGGGCACGGTTATTAGCGACGGCGTGACCTGCTGGGTGAATGAAGGGGGAAATCCCGGAATGGCGAGCGGTGGAATGGGGGATGTGTTGAGCGGTATGATCGCGGCCCTGCTCGCTCAGCACCTCGACGCCGTTACTGCTTGCCGGCTTGCGGCGGCGTTGCATTGCCGCGCGGCCGATAGAGCGGCACAACACGGTGAGCGAGGCTTACTGGCGATGGACTTAGTGGCGCAATTGCGCGGAGTGATGAATGGACATTGAAATTCAGCTGGCAAACGAAGCTGAAACCGTTGCCGCGGGTGAGCGTTTGGGTCGCTGCCTGGAAATGGCAACGGTGGTTTATCTCGACGGCGATCTCGGTGCGGGTAAAACCACCTTTTGCCGGGGTGTCCTACATGCCTATGGGCACACCGGGGCCGTGAAGAGCCCAACATATACACTGGTTGAGCCCTATGAGCTTGCCACTGTCACGGTTTATCACTTTGATCTATACCGTTTAGGCGACCCGGAAGAGCTCGAGTATATGGGGCTTCGAGACTATTTTTCCGACGACAGCATCGCGTTAATTGAATGGCCGGAGCGCGGCGCGGGTGTTTTGCCAAGCCCGGATATACAGGTTAACATCGGACAACAGGGAGTCGGTCGCCGCCTTGTTGTGCAAGCTCTCAGTGAGCGTGGCCGTCGCATCGTTACGCAGATAAAAGCGCTATGAAACCCATCCATATTGTTGTTCTGTTCTGGACTATGCTGGTCGCCACGCTGAGCAGTGCAGCAGAGGTGCGCGACGTTCGCTTTTGGCGGGCGCCGGACCATAGTCGAGTGGTCTTCGATCTGTCTGCTCCCGTTAGTCATGAAGTCATTACCCTCGATAAGCCTGATCGACTGGTTGTTGACCTTTCTAAAGCGCGGTTCAATGTGGGCGGCGCCATTCCCGAATTTGAAAACAGCCCCATCGTGCGCTTGCGTCACGCAGAGAAGCCGGATGGCAAGCTGCGGGTGGTGTTCGATCTGAGTAAAAGTGTGCAGGTCCGCAGTTTTTTGCTGCCCGCCAGCGCCGGTCAAAGTGACCGCTTGGTTGTCGATTTTCTCGACCAGCAACGCGGCACTGAGCCCACGGTAGTCAAAAGTGTTGAGCAAAGTTCCCAGCGCGATGTGGTCATTGCCATTGATGCCGGGCACGGCGGCGAAGACCCGGGCGCCATTGGGCCAGGCAGGCTGCAGGAAAAAGATGTGGTTTTCCGCATCGCCAAGAAGCTTGAAGCCAAGTTTAAAAGCAAGCGCGGTTATCGCGTCGTGATGATTCGCGATGGCGACTACTATGTGGGCTTGGCGAAGCGGCGGCAACTTGCGCGCAAGGCGCAGGCGGATTTCTTTGTATCGATTCACGCCGATGCGTTTACCCATTCCAGCGCCAATGGCAGTTCGGTGTATGCCCTGTCCAAGCGCGGGGCTACCAGCGCGTCGGCGCGAATTCTCGCCAAGCGCGAGAACCAGGCTGACTTGGTGGGTGGTGTCAGTTTGTCTGACAAAGATCATGTGCTGGCCGGTGTGCTGACCGACTTGTCGATGACTGCGACCCTTGATGCGAGCCTGAGTGTTGGCGCGCAACTATTGGGCGAAATGGGCAAAATTTCCCGGCTGCATAGCAAGCGCGTTGAACAGGCGGGTTTCGCGGTGTTGAAGTCCCCCGATATTCCGTCTCTGCTCGTTGAAACTGGGTTTATTTCCAACCCCGGTGAGGCCCGCAAGCTCAAGACCAGCCGCTACCAGAATCAAATGGCGCAAGCGATATTCGAAGGTATCGACCGCTATTTTCGCGAGAGCCCGCCGCCCGATACCTACTTTGCTGCGGTGAAGCGCGGCGATGCCGCCAAGCCTAAAGGGGCGAGAGAATACGTGATTGCCAGCGGCGACACACTGTCGGCCATTGGCGCGCGTCACAACATCAGTGTTGCTGACCTCCAGCGTCACAACGGTTTATCCGGCAGCAGTATTCGCGTCGGTCAAAAAATCCAAATACCAGCGACAAAATGACCCATATCAGATTGCTCGACCCTCGCCTGGCAAACCAAATTGCCGCCGGCGAGGTGGTGGAACGCCCAGCCTCTGTTGTAAAAGAATTGGTGGAAAACAGCCTCGACGCTGGTGCGCGCCGTATCGACCTTGAGGTTGAAGATGGCGGCGTTAAGCTTATCCGCGTTCGCGATGACGGTAGCGGCATCGCGAAAGACGATCTGCCGTTGGCGCTCAGTCGCCACGCCACCAGTAAAATAGCGGAATTAAGCGACCTGGAATCTGTGGCGAGCTTGGGATTTCGCGGCGAGGCCTTGGCGAGTATCAGTTCGGTGTCTCGGCTATGCCTTAGCAGTGCCACCGAAGATGCAGAGAGCGCCTGGGCGGCGCGATCGGAAGGGCGTGATATGAGCGCGGTGCTCGAGCCAGTGGCCCACCCGCGCGGTACCACCGTTGAAGTGCGCGACTTATTTTTCAACACGCCCGCACGGCGCAAATTTCTGCGCACCGAAAAGACGGAGTTCGGGCACCTGGATGAGGTGATGAAGCGGCAGGCGCTGGGGCGCTTTGACGTGGGCTTTTCGCTGCGCCATAACGGCAGGGCCGTGCACAGTTTAAAGCCAGCTGCCAGTCAGCTGGAACAAGAGCGCCGTTTGGCGGCAGTCTGTGGCCCGGCGTTTATGGAAAATGCGCTGTTCATCGACCGCTCTGCGATCGGTTTGCGCCTGTGGGGCTGGGTCGCCTTGCCGGGATTTTCGCGAAGTCAGGCGGACTTGCAACATTTCTATGTGAACGGTCGCTATATTCGCGATCGCCTTGTCGCCCATGCGGTGCGCCAGGCATACCGCGACGTGCTGTTTCACGGTCGTCACCCTGCTTTTGTGCTCTACCTGGAGCTCGATCCCGCGTTGGTCGATGTCAACGTGCACCCCACCAAGCACGAAGTGCGCTTTCGCGACGGGCGCAGTGTTCACGACTTTATTTTCCGCACCTTACATAAAACCCTTGCCGATGTGCGCCCGGATACCGTGGCACAAAATGCCGCGCTGCCTGGCAATGCTGCCGAACCCCTGCGGGATATGCCCCAACAGCAGTCGGCGATGCCCTTGCGCGAAGCGGAGGGTGGTGCGCCGTCAACCGCGCCGACCCCGCCAATGCACAGCGGCGGCTATCAAAGCCAAAATGCCTTCGCGCCGGGCAGGGTTGCCGATCAGGTACCGGCCTACCAGCGCTTGCAAGAGCCGATGGGGGAGAACCCGGATGCGGAAATTCCGCCCCTGGGCTACGCTTTGGCTCAGTTAAAAGGGGTGTATATCCTGGCCGAAAACGCCGAGGGCATGGTATTGGTGGACATGCATGCAGCGCATGAGCGCATTACCTACGAGCGCATGAAAGCCGCCCGGGAGGGCGAGGGCCTGCGTAGTCAGCCACTGTTGGTGCCGCAGAGCCTGGCGGTCAGTGAGCGCGAGGCCGACTGCGCAGAACAGCACGCGGCGGTTTTCTCCGAGCTTGGTTTGTCGGTGGAGCGGGCGTCGACAGAGTCCCTGGTGGTCAGGGAGTTGCCGGTTATGCTGGCAAACAGTCAGGTGGAACAGCTGGTGAGAGATGTGATTGCGGACCTGTTGGAATATGGCAGCTCTGACCGCATTGCCGCCCATATCAATGAGATCCTCTCCACGATGGCCTGTCACGGCTCGGTGCGCGCGAATCGCCGCCTGACTATCCCGGAAATGAACGCTCTACTTCGCGACATGGAAGCCACCGAGCGCAGTGGCCAGTGCAACCATGGGCGCCCCACTTGGGTGCAAGTGGGGTTGGCTGAACTCGATAAGTGGTTTCTGCGTGGCCGTTGATCATTTACCGCCGGCCCTGTGTTTGATGGGGCCGACCGCCTCCGGCAAAACCGATCTTGCAATGGCGCTGTGCGACGAGTTGCCCTGTGAGTTGATCAGTGTGGACTCGGCATTGGTTTATCGCGGCTTGGACATTGGCAGCGCTAAGCCTAGTGCTGATGAGTTGGCCAGATACCCCCATGCCCTTATTGATATCTGCGAGCCCAGTCACGCCTATTCGGCGGCGGAGTTTCGTCGCGATGCGTTGCGCGAAATGCAGCGAATACAGGATAGCGGGCGCATCCCCCTGCTGGTTGGGGGAACCATGTTGTACTTCAAGGCCTTGCTCGAAGGGCTCGCCGATATGCCCGCCGCTGATGCTGCAGTGCGTGCCGAGATAGCGCTGATGGCCGAAGAGGGAGGCTGGCCGGCTGTGCACGCCGAGCTGGCGAGAGTCGACCCGGAAAGCGCGGCCCTTATTCACCCCAATCACAGTCAGCGCCTAAGTCGAGCTCTGGAGGTGTATCGCGTCAGCGGGGTCACGATGACTGAGTGGCGCGCGCGCCAGCGGGCGGTCGCCCTGCCTTGGCATTGTCATCAGTTTGCCATCGCACCGTCCGATCGGCTCGAGCTGCACCGCCGTATAGAGCTGAGGTTGCAGCACATGTTCGAGCACGGTTTTGTCGATGAGGTGCGGGCCTTAATGGCGCGTGGTGACCTGACAGATGACTTGCCAGCTATGCGCGCGGTGGGTTATCGGCAGGTTTGGCAGTACCTGCGAGGTGATTTCGACCTTGATACGGCCTTTGAAAAAGCGTTGATCGCGACGCGGCAGTTGGCAAAGCGTCAAATGACCTGGTTGCGCGCGTGGCCGGAGCTGTGTTGGCTCGACACAAATGCGAGCACAGACCAGCAATTAAAAACGGTTATAAGGGTGCTCGGCAATGCTATAAGCGATTGACTTGCGGTATACTGCCAACTAATTACTTTGATGCGCGAACTTGTTCTATCCTAAGTAGTCAACAACTTGCATCTTTTCTCGATTTTTTTGGCCCACGTTGGGCGACAAGGAGGCTTACCATGTCAAAAGGGCATAGCTTACAAGACCCTTATCTGAATATTCTTCGCAAGGAACGGATTCCCGTATCCATTTACCTCGTAAATGGTATTAAGCTGCAGGGACAGATTGAGTCCTTCGATCAGTTTGTTGTCTTGCTGAAGAATACGGTAAGCCAGATGGTCTACAAGCACGCGATTTCCACCGTTGTGCCCTCTCGTGTTGTTCGCCTGCCGATGGCTCATCCGCCAGAAGACGACGAGCAAGAAAGCGAATAATTCGCGCGGTATTATTGAGGTTCATTCTTGCTTTTTGAACGACCCAACTCAGGTGAGCGGGCAATACTTGTTCATCTGAACCTTAATAGTGAGGATGAGCGCGAAGACGCCGACGAATTTGTTCAGCTCGTTACCTCGGCGGGCGGCGATCCCGTTGCGTTCATTACGGGACAGCGTCAGCATCCCGACCCCCGATCTTTCGTGGGGTCGGGAAAGCTCGCGGAAATTCGTCAAGCCCTGCAAGACCACGACGGCGAGCTGGTACTGTTTAATCATGCGCTGTCGCCAAGCCAAGAGCGAAATATTGAGCGCGAACTCCAGTGTCGCGTTCTTGACCGCACCGGTCTGATTCTGGATATTTTTGCCCAGCGAGCCCGTACCCACGAAGGGAAACTCCAAGTCGAGCTCGCTCAGCTCGAGCACATGTCTACCCGCCTGATTCGTGGCTGGACTCACCTTGAGCGGCAGAAGGGCGGTATCGGTCTGCGCGGCCCGGGTGAAACCCAGCTCGAAACCGACCGTCGCCTACTGCGTGCACGTATCAAAAGCATTCAATCGCGCTTATCGAAGGTTCGGCGTCAGCGAGACCAGGCGCGCCGGGCGCGGCAGCGCGCCGATATTCCTGCGGTATCCCTGGTCGGCTACACCAATGCGGGCAAGTCCACTTTGTTCAATGTGCTCACTGAGTCAACGGTCTACGCCGCGGATCAGTTGTTCGCCACCCTGGATCCTACGCTGCGTCGCATTCAAGTCGACGATGTGGGGCCGGTCGTGCTGGCAGATACGGTGGGTTTTATCCGCCACTTGCCGCATAAGCTGGTGGAGGCTTTTCGTGCAACGCTGGAAGAGGCGACGCTCGCGGATTTGTTGGTTCACGTGGTCGACTGTGCCGACCCGGAGCGCAGTGACAATGTCCGGCAAGTAAAGAATGTATTGGAAGAGATTGGTGCCGATAGCATTCCTGTGCTGGAGGTGTATAACAAAACCGATCTATTGGGTACAACGCCGCGTATCGAAAGAAACGAGCACGGTGATGTGACACGGGTGTGGTTGTCGGCGCAGCGCCAGCAAGGGCTAGAGCTGTTGGGCGACGCGCTGGCAGAAATTCTCAGTGGCGATATCGTGGAGCCAGAGCTTGTGCTCAATGCCAGCGACGGCCGCTTGCGTGCCAGGCTCTATCAACTCAATGCGATTCAGTCTGAGCAGCTCGATGAAGCGGGGCGCTTTCACCTGAAATTGCGCTTACCGTCGGTCGATTGGCAGCGTTTTTTAGCCGCTGAGTCGCTGAGCGAGGCGTCGCTCAACACCCAGCAAAGCAGTGACGAAATGTCGCCTACACGGCGTTAGCAGGGCAGGGTAAATCTGCTAGACTGCCCCTCTAATCAACAGCTTGGCGTCTTAATCTGCCATTGGCTTTCTTCGGAAAGCGGGCAATGACATACGGACAGGAGAAAACTATGGCCTGGAATGAACCGGGTGGTGGTCGCGATAACGACCCTTGGGGTGGCAAAAATCAAGGGCCGCCGGACTTAGACGAGGCGCTGAAAAAGTTGCAAGAGCGGCTCAATAGCCTCTTCGGTGGTGGCAGTGGCGGCCAGGGTGGAAATGGCGGCGGCGTAAAACTGGGAATGGGCAGCATTGGTGCCCTCGCGGTGTTGGCCGTTGCAATGTGGGCGCTATTTGGTTTTTATCAGGTAGACCAGCAAGAGCGCGCGGTGGTGTTGCGCCTGGGTGTCTACCAACAAACGGTGATGCCGGGTTTGCGTTGGGCGCCGCCGATTATCGACGATGTGAATATTATTAACGTCACCAAGGTTCGTGCGGCCGCGAGTCGCGGGCAAATGCTGACTGAGGACGAAAATATTGTCGATATTTCAGTCTCTGTGCAGTACACCGTTTCGGATCCAGCTAACTTTTTGCTGAAAGTGAAGCGTCCTGAATTGAGCTTGGAACACGCGCTGGAAAGTGCGCTCCGCCACGTGGTGGGTAGCTCGAAAATGGATCAGGTGATCACTGAAGGGCGTGAGCAGGTCGCTGTTGAAACGCAGGCTCGTATGCAGAACTACCTCACTGCCTACCAGAGCGGCATCCAGGTGGCGAAAGTGAATATCGAAGACGCTCAGCCGCCGTCGCAAGTACAGGACGCGTTTGACGATGTAACGCGGGCGAAGGAAGACCGTGAACGACTCAAGAACGAGGCTGAGGCCTATGCCAACGGCATCATTCCTGAGGCGCGCGGTGCGGCACAACGTCAACTCGAAGAAGCTCAGGCATATAAAGAGCAAGTCATTGCCAAGGCCGAGGGTGAGGCCCAGCGCTTTAGCGAGTTGGTGGCAGAGTACAAGAAGTCACCAAAGGTAACTCGTGAGCGCTTGTACATCGATGCTTTGCAGGCGCTCTACGCAGATTCAAGCAAGGTGATGGTCGACGTAGAAGGTGGCAACAATATGATGTATCTGCCCTTAGACAAGCTGGCCAACCAGCGTGCGGCCTCTCGCCCTATGCGAGACCAAGAGGTGGATATTCGCCAGCTGACCGACAAGGTTGTAGAGCAGTTGCGCCGGGACAGTCAGTTTAGCCGCCGGGAGGGACGTTGATCATGGCAAATCGTCAATTTACGGTATTACTGTTAGCGCTGGCGGTATTGGTCGTTGGCTATAACTCCCTGTTTATTGTCAAGGAAACCGAGCGAGCGGTAATGCTCAAGTTCGGTGAGATTGTCGACCCCGATGTGGCGGTCGGTTTAGGTGTTAAAACCCCGTTTGTGCATGTGGTGCGCAAATTTGAGCGTCGTATCTTAACCTTGGATGCGCCAACCCAGCGTTTTCTCACGAATGAGAAGAAGCCTCTGGACGTAGACTTCTATGCCAAGTGGCGTGTTGCCGACACGGAAACGTTTTACACCGCTACCAACGGCGAGGAAATTCGCGCCGAGGGCCTGCTGGCTCAACGTATCAACACCGGCCTGCGGAATAAATTCGGTGAGCGCACCTTCCACGAGGTGGTGTCCGGTGAGCGCGACCTGCTGATGACGGATCTGACCTCTGAGCTGAACAAGATCACGATGGCGGAATTCGGGATCGAGTTGGTCGATGTCAGGGTGAAGCGTATCGACCTGCCTTCGCAGGTAAGTCAGTCGGTATTTGATCGGATGAAGTCAGAGCGCGAGCGCGAGGCACGCGAGCAGCGCTCAACAGGGCGCGAGCTGGCTGAGAAAATTCGCGCCACAGCGGACCGCGAGCGCACCATCATTGCAGCCAACGCCTACCGCGATGCGGAAGTCATTCGCGGTGAGGGTGACGCCCAGGCGGCACAAATTTACTCGTCTGCCTACAATGCCGACCCCGAGTTTTATGCCTTCGTCCGCAGCCTTACTGCGTACAAAGCGTCATTCTCTGGTGATGGCGACCTGCTGGTACTGGACAGTGACAGCGAATTCTTCCGCTATCTGAGAAAGGGCAGCGTAAAGTAATGTGACTAGTTGGCAGCGGCGCGTCGAAAGCGCCCTGCCAATGCCGCCATTGGCGGCGATTGTGGTATCATCCGCGAATCCGGGCAGGGGACATGCAAGCAGCACGTTTCCTGGCGCGGATTTTTTGTTTTTAGCGGGTGGGATCAATGTGGCAGGAATTGGCAGTGGCCCTCAGCTTAGTGCTGATCATTGAAGGCATTTTGCCCTTTCTGAGTCCTGACCGCTGGCGCATGCTGGCCTATCGCATGGCTGATTTAGACAGCCGTTCTGTTAGGTGGGTGGGCCTGCTGAGTATGGTGACCGGCCTGCTAATGCTGAGCGTCTTGCGCTGACTTCAAGAGATTGTGGATTTATGACCCTGGTTGATCGTTGGCTGCTCCCGGATGGAGTGGAAGAACTGCTGCCTGAACAGGCTCAGCAGGTAGAGAGCCTGCGCCGCAAACTGCTAGACCTATACCAGCGTTGGGGCTACGAGTTGATCGTTCCGCCCATGTTGGAATACACAGAGTCACTGCTGGTTGGCTTGGGCAGCGACATTGACCTGATGACCTTCCGGGTCACCGATCAGCTGACCGGTCGGCTGATGGGGCTGCGCGCAGACATTACCCCCCAGGCGGCGCGTATTGATGCCCACAGCTTAAAACGTGAAGGCCCGGTGCGTCTCTGTTATGCGGGCAGTGTGCTGCACACCCGGCCGAAGAAGCCATTGGCTTCGCGCTCGCCGATACAGCTCGGTGCAGAGTTATACGGCGACAACAGTCAGGCCAGTGACCTGGAAATTATTTGTCTGATGCTGGAAACGCTGCACGTTGCCGGCCTCAGCGAGTTGACCTTAGATGTCGGTCACGTGGCGGTCTATCAGGCGGTGGTCGATGCCGCTGGTCTTAGTGACGAGCAAGAGCAGCGCTATTTCGACATATTACAGCGCAAGGCCGTTGCCGAATTAGGGACCTTTATTGATGAGCTGGCGGTTGATGGCGAAACGGCTAAACAGCTCAGTGGCCTGAATGCCTTGCACGGCGGCGATGATGTGTTGCAACGCGGCCTTGAATTGTTCGCCAATATTCCGGCTGCGGTTGACGCTATCCACGCGCTGCAGTCGTTGCAGCAGCGTCTCACGGCGCGCATGCCGTCCCTCAGTTTCTACTTCGACTTGGCCGAACTCCGGGGTTTCCACTATCACACCGGTTTGGTGTTTTCGGCGCTGGTGAGTGAGCATGGACAGGCGCTGGCCTCCGGTGGTCGCTATGACGATATTGGCAAGGTATTTGGTCGCGCGCGCTCGGCAATCGGTTTTAGTCTTGATCTAAAAGCCCTGCTGTCACTGGTTGCGGCACCGGCTGAAGTGAAGGGAATTTTCGCGGCGCACAGCGACTCGGCTGAGCAGTGGCAAGCAATACAGCAGCTGCGAGACGCGGGCGAAAAGGTCGTCGCGGGTTTGCCGGGGCAGCAGCCTAGCGAAGCGTGTGATCGCCAATTAATTGAACAGAACGGCCAGTGGCAAGTACAGCCACTGGGTTAAGTCACAACCTGTTATCCAGAGATGCGGATATGAGTAAGAATGTAGTGGTATTGGGCACCCAGTGGGGTGATGAAGGCAAAGGCAAGATCGTCGATCTGCTGACGGATCAGGCCAATGCGGTCGCCCGGTTTCAGGGTGGCCACAACGCCGGCCATACTCTGGTTATTGACGGTGAGAAAACCGTTCTTCACTTGATTCCATCAGGTATCTTGCGCGAAGGCGTCACCTGCCTGATTGGCAATGGTGTGGTGCTGTCGCCAGAAGCCCTGATCAAAGAAATGGCCGAGCTCGAAGAGCGCGGTGTACCAGTTCGCGAGCGCCTGCGTTTAAGCCCCGCTTGCCCGTTGATTCTCCCTTATCACATCGCTTTGGATAATGCCCGCGAGATAGCACGTGGCGCTGCCAAGATTGGTACGACCGGCCGCGGTATCGGCCCGGCTTACGAAGATAAAGTGGCGCGCCGAGGCTTGCGCCTGGGTGATGTATTTAATGCCGAGCGCTTTGCCGAAAAACTGAAAGAAGTGATGGAGTATCACAACTTTACTCTGACGCAGTACTACAAGGCAGAAGCGGTTGATTACCAAAAAACCCTGGATGAAGCCCTGCAAATGGCTGAGCAGCTTCGCCCGATGGTTGTCGATGTTACCAGTGCCTTGCACGCCTACCGCGAAGAGGGCGCCAACATCTTGTTTGAAGGTGCTCAGGGATCATTGCTGGATATTGACCACGGCACCTACCCCTTTGTCACCTCGTCCAATACCACCGCGGGCGGCACGGCGACCGGTAGTGGTTTTGGTCCGCTGTATTTGGACTACGTGCTGGGTATCACCAAGGCCTATACCACGCGTGTGGGCAGTGGTCCGTTCCCGACGGAATTGTCTGACAATGTGGGCGAGCACCTGGCCAAGCAAGGGCATGAATTTGGTGCAACCACCGGTCGTGCCCGCCGCTGTGGTTGGTTTGATGCGGTCGCCCTGCGTCAATCAGTGCGCATCAACAGTGTAACCGGTTTGTGCCTGACTAAGCTGGATGTACTCGACGGCCTGGATACCGTGAAGGTATGCGTGGACTATCGCAACGCTGCGGGCGAGTCGATTTCTGCGCCATTTGATTGTGAAGACTACGATCAAATCACGCCAGTGTATGAAGAACTGCCGGGCTGGTCTGAGTCGACAGTGGGTGCCAAGTCGCTGGATGAGCTGCCCGACAATGCCCGCGCCTATATCAAGCGCATTGAGGCGTTGTTGAATGTGCCTATCGATATCGTGTCCACCGGCCCAGACCGTGTTGAAACCATCGTACTGCGCCACCCTTTCGCCTAATAAGCGGCGGCGATCTTAGGCTTTGCTGCCAAGATCGAGTGATAAAAAAAGGCCATGCATTGCTGCATGGCCTTTTTTGTTTCCGGGGTCGTTAGCTTAGAACGCCCACTGTGTGCGGATAGCAAAGCTGTCGATGTTGTCAGCAACCTCGCCTTTATCGTTCTGGATCGCGCCGCCGTCCAGGTCGTAGCTGCGGCTGTAATCAAACAGCACGCGCATGTTGCGGCTCAGATACCAGTTCAAGCCCAGGGTAAAGCGCTTGGCTTCGCCGCCACTGATATTGTCATCTTCCAGATCAATTTGATCAAAGCGTGCAGCGACTTCCAATGCGCCCCAGTCGCCGGTGCTGGCATTGAATGGCGTATTCACATTGAAGTATTTAAATTCGCCTTCAGACGCTTTGTAGCGGCGTTGACCACCGAAGATGCTGTAGCCGAGCTGCACGTAGTGCGCGGAAAAGCTCAGGTCGTCGCCACTGTCACGGCTAACATTGTTCGCTGCAATCTCACTTTGTACCGACCACGCGCCGTGCATGGCGGCAAATTCGAAAACACCTATCTCGACCTTGTCCATGTCGGCAACGCTGGCGTTAACGGGCTTGAGGTCAGAGAAGTTCGTGGTTTTATATGAGAATGAGGGGCTCTTGCCATTCGCCAAACCGTCGTCGCTGGTTTTGCGCAGGCCATACGATGCACCCACGTGGACAACGGTATTGTCATTCAGAACCGGGGCGAAGCTGGCGCGCGCGCCGAAACCGTGGCCTTCATCGGCATCATTATTAGAAATGCCGTCGCCGAACAAACCGGCCTTAGCGTGCCAGTTACTGCCACCGCTGGCTGCTGTGATGCCAATGGCGCGGTCAAAGTAGGGCGTGGTGAGTGCAGCAACCAGTGAGCGCTCGGTGAACATAATGTCGTTAGAGCTTTCTTCTACTTCCATGCTGACCGCATGCTTTTGGTTACCGACCGTCAGTGTGATGGGGGCAGAGGTCAGCTTGTAACTCAGATTGGCGTCTTTAACGCTGACCTTGTTGCCCGCGAAGTCACTTTCCAACACGTACTTCCAGCGACCGTTCAGTTTGCCTTTAGCGTAGAGACGAGCGCGGCGGATTTGTGTGCCGTCAATTGCATCTCCTTGGTTGGCGAACGCTTCGTGGTCGTGTGTGGCGTAGTCGGCGTGCAGGCGACCGCCAATTTGTATGCTGGCTTGCTTGTCTGCACTTTCAATCTTCAGGCCTTTGCTGCCCATGCTGACAGTCGCTTGCTGTTGTGCGCGTCGCGCTTGTTCGGCCTGCAGCGATTGCGCTTCCTTGGCACTGATAATGCCTTTTTCTTGTAGAAGCTTCAGTAGGGCGGCGTCCTGCTGGTTATCGGCGAAGGCGTGGCTGGTTGCAAGGCAGGCTGCAATTGATGCGCTGCATGCTAAAGAAGAGATCGTTTTCATTGTTTAGGCACCCAAAATGAAAGAAATGGCACTTATGTTACAAGCCGGCGACAAGTGTATTTCTGTTTTATGACATTTTTGTGACGTATAGGTGGCATTACTCCCTGTTTTTTGCCAATCAGGGTCTCGCTGAGTCCCTGCTTTGTTCTCTAAGACCTTGTTATTCAAATACAAATTAGCTTCTTATGGCGGCTTTGTCTAAAAAATAAGCAAAAAATGCCGGCTGAAACATTTTTGTCATAGTTTATTCACTGAGTTGTCACTTTGCCTGCCTAACATACGCCTCAACGACAACAAGCTATGCCCTATTTAAAAGGTTCCGGAGATAAGTTCCCATGAAAAAGCTTTTCGCAATGACAGCAATGGCCTCAGCGATGGCGCTGGTAGGCTGTGGTGGTGGCGGTGATATTAATATCAACGCCCAAAACAACTCTGTAGACAACAGCACCGGGAATGGTGGTGGTACGCCTTCCAATGCCTGTGCGGCTTACAGCGATAACGGCGTAACCCAGCAAGGCAGCCTGGACGGTGTGAACTGTATCTACGGCCCTGACTTCGTAAGCCTGACCAACCCGATCGAAACGCCTGCCGGCAACCCGGTTGTATTTGCCAAGCTGAGCAACGGCGGTGTGCACATCTTCCGCGATAGCCTGGTAGTGGGTAAAAACTACGACAACGATGCAGACTTGAATGCAGCAGGCATCACCAAGGGTGGTGACGGCGCAAGCATTCAAATCGAAGCTGGCACTACGTTGGCCTTCCAGTCTAGCGACGATTACATGGTAATTAACCGCGGTTCGCAAATCATCGCAGAAGGCGAGATGAACGCGCCCATCACTATCACGTCAGTGTCAGATGCTGTGGAAGATTCCGTTGGCCCTGAGGACGTGCAGCAGTGGGGCGGTTTGATCATTAACGGCTTCGGTGTCACCAATAAGTGTTCTTACACCGGCTCTTTTGCGAACAATAACCTGGCGACCAGTGACTGTCACGTTGCTGCAGAAGGTAAAGCGGGCGCTGGCCAGACGCATTACGGCGGTGACAACAACGAAGATAGCTCGGGTACGCTGGAATACTTCATTGTTAAGCACACCGGTTTCGAAGTTGAGGAAGACAACGAGCTGAACGGTATTTCTTTCAACGCTGTTGGATCGGGCACCACGGTTGATTACCTGCAAGCCTACTCAACTTACGACGATGGCATCGAGTTCTTCGGTGGTGCGGTAGACGTGGGTCACTACATCGGCATGTACGTGCGTGACGACTCTATCGACATCGATGAAGGCTACCGCGGCACGATCGACTACGCACTGGTTATTCAGTCTGAGAACGACGGCAACCGCTGTGTAGAGTCTGACGGTATCGGCAGCTACTCAAGCAAAGACCAGGCAACCATTGATGACTTCATCGCTCGTGGCTTGAACTCACAGGCAACCATCAAGAACCTGACTTGTATTGTATCCGCGACAGAGGTGAGTGGTCAGCCAAACGGTACTGGTACTCATGATCCCGGTCAGGGCATGCGTATTCGTGAAGCGCATTTCCCAACTATCCAAAATGCCTTGATCACCACCGCTTACAAAGGTGATGTGAAGCTGGCGGATGACGACTACAACTACTGTGTGCGCATTGACAACGAAGGCCTGCAAGCGGCTCAAGATGGCGATCTGAAAATTGAGAGCAGCATCATTGCTTGTCAGGACCTGACAGATGGCGGCGATCTGCCCAATGGCACCACGCAGCTGCAGTTCTTGCAGGCCAGCAACGACACTTACCAGTCGCTGGAAGCGGGTGAAGATCCCACTGCAGATGCGAATGCCAATCTGGAAATCCTGAAAGGCTTCTACTCGCTGCCACTGGCCGACATGAAAGTGAACGGTGCTGCCCCAACAGTAACACCCGCTGATGGTCGTGCCTTCATCGGCGCAGTCACCGAAGACGATGACTGGACTGCGGGTTGGGCCTACGGCTTGGACCCCGCTAACCGCGGCCAAGGCCTGTGGTTCGAATAAGCGAACGCAGAGCATAACGCCAGAGCCGTAAAACAGAGGGCGCCTTACGGCGCCCTTTCTGTTGAAGACAGGTCAAATACGAGTAGGTCTTTACTGATGAAAAAGCAGATGATTAAAAAAGGGTTGCTGCCGGCATTTAGCCTGAGCGCTCTTAGCCTCGCCGTCTCGGCGGTGGCGCAAGAGGCCGACAGCGACCTCAATTTTAACAAGCCATTGGAAGAAGTGGTTGTTGTTGGTCGCCTGAAGAGCACCGCCGAAAACCTGGTGATTGAACGGCTGGAGCAAGAAGTCGCGGTGGATTTTCTCGGGGCTGAGGCGATTGGTCGTATTGGTGATTCAACCGTTGCTGCCGCGCTGCGCCGCGTGCCCGGTGTTACCTTAATTGATGACAAGTTTGTTTTTGTCCGCGGTTTGGGTGAGCGTTACTCAAGCACCTTGTTAAACGGTGCAGTGGTTCCCTCTCCAGACCTGACGCGCAGTGTTATTCCGCTGGATATTTTCCCAACGTCCATCGTTGAGAGCCTGGCGGTTCAGAAGGTGCATTCCTCTGATATGCCGGCCGCTTTTGGTGGTGGTAATGTGGACATCCGCACCAAAGGTATTCCCAGTGATCTGGTGTTTAGCCTTGAGATTGGCACGGACTACAACAGTGCCTCTGACGGCCGGCTGCTGACCTACAAAGGTGGCAGTGACGATATTTATGGCAACGACGATGGCACGCGGGCGCTTTCTTACAAGCTCAAGCAAGCGCTGCGTCAATACGGCGGTAGCCTTGATCGCAACGATATTCTCGCCGATATGCGCCAGTCAAACCCCAATGCAACACTGGCCGATGCTGAACAGCTCAACCGTGAGTTGGCGTTGAACCTGTATCGCAATATCGATATTTACGAAACTGATGACGACGATAACTTCTCTGCTGAAGTTAACGCCGGTAACCGTTTCTATCTTGGCGATGCCGAAGAGATTGAGTTTGGTGTGTTGGCTGGGCTGTCCTATGACCGCAGCTGGCGCAATAAGTCGTCGGAAGTGCGTTCGGTATCCGACAAGGACGAAGCCGAGTTCAAAAACGAGACGACGCAGAATACCTCGATTGCCGCCAACCTGAATTTTGGTTTGCGCTTGAACGAAGATCACTCGCTGGAAACAACCAGCCTTTATCTTCGCAACACCGACGACAAAACCTCAGTCACCGATAGTTATGACAACGATCAGCCTGTGGGCGGGGACATCTCGGACCGTCAGTTCAGAATTCGTTTTGAACAGCGCGAGCTGGTAGTGAATCAAATTCGCGGTGAACATACTTTCGGTGAGTTGAGTCGCGAGCAGTTGGGCTGGGATCAATTGGCCTTTGCCGAAGGCTTGAGCTTTAACTGGTTCTACTCCGACAGTGAATCGACGACTGAGATCCCCAACGAAGTTGCGGTGCAGACACGTCATGTAGAAGGCCCGAATGGCAGCACCACCGTTGCCGCAAACGCGACGGCTGCCGACTACCGTTTTACCGATCTTCAGGATGAAGTTGAGAGCTACGGTTGGGAAGTGAAAATGCCGTTCTCCAGCATGGATTGGAAAGTTGAGCTGAGCGGTGGTAACGAGTATTGGGAAAAGGCGCGTACCTATCGCCAGACCCAGTTCGGCCTGGGCTCAGTGGATGCGCCGGATTCGGTGCGCAGCGGCCCACTGGATCGTGTCTACAGCGATGCGAATATTCTCGACCCCAACAATGGCTATCAAATCCAGGTGGCTGGCAGTAACTCCGAGAGCTACATTGCCGCCAACCGCGTTGATGCCTACTACGGTAAGCTCGACGTTACCTGGCAGGATACCTGGCGCGTTGTTGCTGGTTTGCGCTACGAAGACTATCAGCAGGTGGGTTTGACCTGGGATCCGCTCGACTTTGACGGTATTCCGGTGGTGAGCAATGAGTCCGGTGGTCAGCAGGCGATCATCGACGAGCTCGAAAATGCCGTCTTCACCGACGACGATACCTTCGCCTCGCTCGCGGCAACGTACATGCTGCCCGGCTTCTGGGCCGAGGACTTCCAGCTGCGCTTTGGCTACAGTGAAACGACGGTTCGCCCGGACCTGCGTGAAATTGCTGACTCCAGCTACGTGGACCCAGTGACTGGCGCGCTGGTGTTCGGTAACCCCGATGTTCGCCCGGCGCAGTTTAAAAACTACGACCTGCGTGCGGAGTGGTTCTTCAGTAACAGCGACAGCTTCACCGCATCGTTGTTCTACAAGGACATCAGTGACCCGATTGAGCTGTTCCAGGCTGCGGCGGGTGACACCAACACCGCTGTTGAAATCGTCAATGCCGAAAGCGCGACGATTTTGGGTGCAGAAGTGGAGTTTATGAAGAGCCTCGGTGACTTTTCCGATGCACTTATCCCCTTCTTCCTTCAGGGTAACTTGACTCTGCTGGATACCGAGCTGGTTGCCGGCAGCAATGCCGATGCGCCCACCAACGCTAAGCGCGACCTGGTTGGTGCCTCAGACTATGCGGCGAACTTGATTCTCGGTTTTGACTCGGCAGACGAAATGCACGCGGCAACACTGTCTTACAATGTGTTCGGCGAGCGCCTTTACTTTGCTGGCCGCAATGGTGAGCCCGACGCTTTTGAGCAGCCTTTCCACTCATTGGATGCCACCTATTCTTTCTACCCGAACCAGTCCGTTATCGTGAAGGTGAAGGTGAAAAATATTCTGGATGAAGAGCTGGAAATCGAGCGCGACGGCAAGACCACGTTCCGCGAGGAAGTGGGGACGACCTTTAGCGCTAGCATTGAATATGAATTCTAAATAAAGTCAGTAACCTTACTAAGGCGCCCCTGAGGCGCCTTTTTTATGCCCGGAATTGCTATACGGTATTAATACGCGACATCGCCGATGCCCGACTATTTGCCCTGCTTGAGTTTGGCGTGAGCAGCCTTTAGGCCGTATTCGTGGTACTTGTCGGTATTGCCCTGGCTGCGAAAAATAACGGCCGCAAACTGATAAAAGCGATACTCGTTTTTGTCCAGTCGAATGGCGCGTTTGATGGAATTCAAGGCTTGGGGATAGTCGCCTCTTTCAAAGGCTGCGCGGGAGCGGCTGTAGTGCCAGAAAGGGTTGTCGCGCTGTCGAGATTCAATGACTTGCTCAAGTTGCTTAGCGCGATCCTTGCGGCCACTGCTGCGGTACAGCCGGGCCAAGTTGGAGAGTGATGCGGACTCCTCCGGGTCCAGACTCAGCGCCTTTAGAAAGGCAAGCTCGGCTTCGTCGTTGTGCCCTTCTCGGCGGAACAGAACGCCTAAGTTACCCCAAATATAGGCTTCGTCAGGGCCGAGGTACAGCGCCCGGCGCAGGTAGAGATAGGCATCGCCGTAATTTTTGCTGTTCAGTGCGCCAACGCCCAGGTTGCTGTAATACTGCGCGGCGGCGATATCGTCGCTGACTCGTTTTTGCGGATAGCGATAGTCGTAAATATCTACGCTGAAGTCGATAACTTCGCGTTGGCCATTGCCGAGGTCGACAACGGCATTGATGTGTTTATAAATCGCTGAACTGCTGTTGCTCAGCATTTCCCAGCTAGGCGGCACGCTGACTTCATTAAAATAGACATCCAGCTTTGCTTCTCGCGCCAGCGCTATAAACAATAAACTCAGCGACAAGCAGTCGCCTTGTGGGTCTTCAAAGGTGTCCGCGGCACTTTGGGTAATACCCGGTTGGTAGCGAATGCCCAATTGCCGGGGCCGCACCATGGCATCGACTAAGTAGCGGAGTCTGGCGCGCGGGGTGAGTACCGGCGGCACATGCTCGTTGACGAAGTAACGCATCTCTGCGGTCACCGCGAGAATGTGTTGGTCCGGGGTGTTGAGGGGCGCGGGTTGCCGGTTGAACAGCGCCTCCTGGTGCAGCAGTTGTGCAACCGCATCGCTATCCGGGGCAGCGATAAATTGCTCGAGTTGCGTGGGCTGTGTGCTGCAGGCGCTGCTCAAGAGCAATGTGGCGCTCAGTATTATTGTTTTTGCCGGGTGCTTCATTCCAGGGGCTTGCCTATACCACTAAAGGCCGCGTCGGCGGCTGTTACGTTTCACAGTAACGCCGATCGCGGCAGTCAGCAAGGCGCTTAGTATTGCGAGGCGGGCAGGCGTACTTCCATCCCTTCTAGGTCGTCGCGCACCTCAATTTGGCAGCTTAAGCGGCTGCCCTCTTCGGGCTCGAGTACCCCGTCGAGAATGCCTTGTTCCATATCATCGGCTGCGGGCAGTTTGCTGCGCCAGGGTTCGTCAATGTAACAGTGGCAGGTTGCGCAGCTGCACGAGCCGCCGCACTCGGCCAGAATGTCATCGATACCGCCGTCGAGTGCGGCTTGCATCAGGCTGTGACCGCTCTCGGCCTCGACTTCGCGGGCCTCGCCGTTGTGAGAGATAAAAGTGATTAGCGGCATAAAATGCTCCAGTGGGTTATTTGTGTCGTCTGCTGCTGGGTGCAGGTGGCGCAATTTTACCCTCTAGAAGGGGCGATGCCAGTCTTGAATGGAAATGTTGTCAATTGTGATGCTATTGGGCGATGTGTGTCGCTTGCAGCATGGCTATATTGCCTGTTGCATGAGCTGGGAGTGGGGAAATACGGTGACTACAGACAAACACGAGCTAAGCCTGGCTGACCGACTGGCGCTACATGAACTGCCAGGGCGGTACGGCGACGCAGTGGACGATCGGGATTGGGCGCAAATGGATTCCATCTTCACCGAAGACGCGGTTTTTGAAGTGCGCGGCCTGGTGACGTTGCGAGGTGTTGCAGAGATAAAGCGTTATATGGCGGAGGAGGGGCAGCACCCACTCGCCCACTTGATGTGTAACATCCATGCACGGGAAGACGGTGATGGCGCGCGGCTATTTTTTCGCATTATTGCGCCGGTGCCGCGCGAGGATAAAAGTCGCGATGGCTACTGTATGCACTTCGGCTCTTATTATGACTGGCTGGTGAAAACCGCACAGGGTTGGCGGGTAAGGCACCGAATTTTCTCGGCGAAACGACTAACAGAGTATGAGGAGGCCCGAGGTGAGTGAGATAAAAGTAGCGCTGGTCACGGGGGCGAGTCGCGGTGCTGGTGCGGGCATCGCTCGTGCGCTGGGTGCTCACGGTATGACGGTTTATGTTACCGGTCGCACCGTTGAGCCCGGCGATGCGAAAGCCTGGGATGGTTCGGTATTGCCCGGCACCGTTGCGGAAACTGCTGCTGCGGTAACGGCTGCGGGTGGCAAAGGTATTGCTGTGTTATGCGATCACAGTGACGACGAACGCGTGGCCGCGGTGTTTGAACAAATTCGCCGTGAGCAAGGTCGGCTTGACCTACTGGTCAATAACGCGACCTATATGCACCCGCAGCTCATTGAGCAGAAACCCTTTTGGCAAAAAGACATCTCGGCCTGCGAGATACTCAACGTAGGATTGCGCTCGGCCTATATCGCCAGCTGGCATGCAGCGCAGATGATGGTGGAGCAGGGGCGAGGCCTTATCGTTTTTGGCTCATCATTTGGTGCCTCCTGTTATATGCACGGCCCCGCCTATGGCGCGCAGAAAGCCGGGCTGGATAAGTTTGCCCACGATATGGCCGTAGACTTGCGGGGTTCGGGAGTGAATACCCTGTCGGTGTGGATGGGGCCGCTCAAAACTGAGCGCGCCGCTGTTGCCAGCAAGGTCAATCCAGCGCAATACGAAGCCTTCAGCAAAACTGCCGAGAGCCCGGAGTTTACCGGTCACATTCTCTATGCCTTGGCCACCAGCAACCAAGCAGAGGCCTTGAGTGGCCATACCGTGATCGGAGCAGAGTTGGCGCGGGAACTTGGCGTAACCGACGAGGGCAACGTCCGCCCCTCCTACCGGGAGACTTTAGGCGAGCCGCCGAAACCCAATCCGGCGGTGGTGTATTAAAGCAAAGCTCAAGTTGCCGCTTAATGGCGAGCACTCTGGTAAGTGGGGCTTTTCGCGGTGAAAAATCCCACTTTCCTACGGTTGGCTCGCTAAGCCAGCGACAAGCATAGTGGCACATGCCTATAATCCGGCGGCATGTTGCCGTTGCCCACGGTGGATGAGTGGGGGCAGCAACTGTTCAATATGGTATCGACCCAAGCGTCATGGATGAGCTGGCAGGTCTGATGACGGGACGCTATAGCAGGCATTACGTAAGTACTTGGGATGCAATCACTACCATTAAGCAACGAGCCAGCGTTGATTCAGCACCTTTACGGTGCCCTGATTGATCCGGCGGGTTTTCATCACTTTCTCGAGACGTTGACGCTGTCTATTGGTGGTGAAGCCGCTGAGCTTTTGGTGATCCGCCGCACCCCTCTGCGGGTGGAGAATGTTTGGTACTACGGTCTTTCTGAGGAGTTGTTGCAGTGGTACATAGGCAGCGACATGATTGCCGTGGATATCGTCATCAATACGGCAATTCGTCAGGCGCCAGGCGCTTTTCAGACCGCGCTTACCTATGTCGAAGAGACCAACCCCGATGAGGGCTCTGTGCGCTGGGAAGAAGAGCAGGGCATGCTCGATGCCGCTTGGCTGGTTGTTGAAAGCTCGGCGGATGAATGTGTGCTGCTGACAATTCAAAGAACTGTGGGACAGGGTGCATTTCAGCCGCATGAAATTGGCGCTCTGAACCGACTTGCTCCTTATATTCGTCAGGCTGTGGGCCTCAATCGGCAGTTAGCATCGCGTAGCGACGCGTCGTCATCGCTGGCTGCGGTTATCGATGTATTGCCCGATGCGACGTTAGTGCTGGACAGCTATTCCACGGTGTTGCACTCCAATAAGGCCGCGCGAGCATTGCTTGATCGCGAGCGCAGTCTGGCGATACGCGATGAGCGCCTGAGTTTTTCAGAGACGGCGCTGCAGTCCGCGTTTTTTCTCGCCTCGACACAGGTTGTGCGCGCCAGTATTGGTCGCGAGGGGCATTACACCGAGACCTTATTCTTAAAACGTGCCGGTCGCCAGCCGCTGATATTTGTATTGCGGCCGATAGAGAGCAGCGAGTTATTGGCGGGCGGAGCGCTGCTTACCATTTATGAGCCCGGTCACCGGCAGTTGCCAAATGCCGAGCAAATTGCCGGCTATTTTGAACTTACGGTGGCGGAGTCACAGGTGTGCGAGCACTTGGTAGCGGGCATGGATTTGCAGGCGATTGCCGACCACTTGGGGCGCAAGATAAGCACTGTGCGTTACCAGTTAAAGCAGGTTTTTCAGAAGACGGCATGCACCCGGCAGGGAGAGTTGGTGAGCAGTATTTTGGCGGCGCTATTGCGATAGCGCCTGTTGCAATGGGTGTCTGCGGGCAGTTTATGCCCGCAGGAGATTGAGCTTATTTTGCAACGACCTCTCCGACCAGCTCGCTGATAAAAAAGGCACTTTCATGGGAGGTGGTGCCGTCCTTATGCGAAAAGCTAATCAGCGCCATGTCACGTCCGCGGCTGTCTTTGATCGGCGCAAAGAGCCAATAGCCTGTTGAGTCGTCGTCCATGGTTTCGTAGTAATCGAGGCTGCCCGCCGCATTGACCTTCCAGCTGTGTTCGATCGTGCTTGACTCATCGGGGCCAAAATCCACCCTGCCTGAGCCGTTTTCGTAGAGCCTGACCGAAATTTTATCGGCCTCATCTGGGAAGGCGTATGTAAAGGCTTTGCTCTGGTTCTCGACAAACAGGCGCTCTGCGCTGCGTTCAACGGTAGCGGTTTTTCTATAGATGGCGCTGCCGTTGTCATCTTCTACCCGCAATTTTACCGTGAAGCGGCCCACGCGCATGAAGCTGAATGCATCCTCGGCGTCGCTTTCGCAGTTGAAATCGCCCCATTTAGTGGTGGTGCATACATCGTCACCGTCGGATAAGCCGCCGTCTCCGTCGGTTTCTGAAACGATGTCAGTCACGCTGAACTGTTTGCCATCAATGCTGTAATTTCCCCATTCTGAGGTAGGTGCGTCAGCGGGGAGGGAGGCGTCACCCTCGTCGCGATAGCTGTGGGCTACGTTGTAGCTGCCATCCTCAAGTACCGTAAGAACGTGGAATTCGTCAGCCTGATCTTCAATCAGCCAGCTACCTACAAAAGCATTGCTGCTGCTTTTGACGCTTTTAAATGCTGCGGCGGCATCGGCCTCGCTACCAAAATGTAGCTCATCGTTAACTAAGCGAACCGTTTCCTGGCCGCAGCCTTCGCCCAGCGTTTCACAGAAACCGCCATCGGTGTTGGACTGAGCCTGGGCGCTGAACGTGATTACGCCATCGCTAGGGTTCCACTCGTAGTAGCCCCATTCTGCGGTGGCGGTACCCTGATCATCGTTGCCGTATTTGTGGCTGACAATGTAGCGATTCCCGCTCAGGAAAGTCAGTACGCTGACTTCTTCGCCATTTGGCCCTTTACCGTTACTGCTCTCGCCCGCCGGCTCGACAAATAACCAGCTGCCGCGCAGGTCGGCCTGTTGTGAACGGCCAAAATGGGCTTCGGCCTTGTCCGCGCTGACTAAGCTTTTGCCGGTGGGGGTCGCAATTTCGGTATCGAATTGCGTTTCAAACTCTGGTTGCGGCAAGCCGAGATTGAGCTGTGCATCGGCAAGAAGGCCGTGAATCTCGCCGTCAATGGTAATGCCATTGTCAGGATTGCCGTCATCGTCCAGTGACTGCAGTAAGCGCAGAATATTGGTGACCTGGTTGGGCGTGCCGCCGTCCATGTCGGCTGGGGTGACTCGGCCGCTGGCGGGAACCTCTGGCAGTGTGATTCCACCAATACTGAAGGTGACGCTATCGCCCTCAACAAATTCGTACTCACCCAGCTCAGTCGTGCTGCCTGATTGGCCGCTGGGCGCGCTTTGGTAGCGGATGCCGGCAACGGCGCTGTCGGTAAAAATGCCTCGCTGGACCTCCGGCTCGGAACTATTGCTTCCGCCAGACGAGGAGCCACCGCCACCACAGGCGGTGAGTGTAAAGGCTAGGGCGAGCGGCCCCCAATGAGCTGATTTCATGGTATCTCCGATTTTTGTACCGAATGTCTAAAGTCGCTAGAGGACCATAGAGCCAGGTACAGCTCATCTCCCAAATTGGGTATGCGTTACTGGGTAGCGGCGGAAATCGGCAATATTTCTATAATTACCGGGAGCGCGTCTTATTGTTTGCCTGTTTGGGGGGGAGGGCGTAAGTGAAATGGTGGGGTGGACTGCCCCGAGGCCTTTGAAGCAGTCTCAAAATGAGGGTCAGGCGTGCCATGAAAACCCGGGGTAGTCCACATTTGTGGCTCAGGCTATTTGAAAGAAATGATGCTTAGCGCTCTAAGTCGGCTCTCTAGTAGTTTTGATGCTCGTTTTTTCATCTGTTCGGGCATGAAGCTGTGTTGAATCAAGTTCAGCATATTGCTTTGGTTACGATGCAGTTGGTCGATGAATTTCTGTATAGGCTTTTCGGGGATTCCCAGTCGGGCAGCCAATTCAATGAAATCAATGCCGGTGTAGTAGCCGTAGTGTTGCTGGGCATCTGAAAATTGCTCGTCGCCTTCCTCTGGATCAAGCAGTAAACCCAGTGCCAGTTGTCCCAGTCCTCTCTCATTGCCGTCAGTATTGAAGGCTTCGCAAAACAGGCAGTCGTAGTTAGGGGTGAGTTTGTTGTAGTAGAGCCCGGTATTGTCGGGCAGACGCTGCACACTGAAGTTTTTGAGGTGCAGGTCGTCGTTTCCTATCAAGTAGGCAAAGATTACCCGGCGCACGAAATCCAATACGACAGCCTGCTTGCCCCCGCTGACTTCCTGAATCAGTTTGCCTGCTTCTTCGTAGGTTTTACTGTATTTGCCCTCGCTAGGCATATTGAAGCACTGCAACAGGTCTTCCTGGTGGACTTTGCCACCCCCGCCCTTTTTTTCGGTAATGCGGTCAAAACGCTTGGTAATGTAGGCCAGTTCGCCGTCTGCAAAGTCCACCAATCCGCACTGAGCAGTTTCGATGCCCAGTAGCTCACTGAGGCGCATGGCCGCATGTTCGTTCTCGGCGGCGTTGGGGTAGGTTTCCGGGCTGGGTTTGAGGATGTATTCGCCACCCCCGGATGTGGGTGCCAGCTGCCGTTCTTCATTGATCTTGAGGGACAGCTTTTGCTGTACCCCAGAAATGGAGATGCCTCGGCTGTGTTGGCGGCTGTTTTGGAAGAACTCGCTTCGGCTAAATGGTAAGTGAGGGCTTACCTTGGTGCTGCCCAGGAGGTTTCTCAGCGCAGCAGCCTTGTAACCTGCTTCAGTCTCCCTCGCGCTCAAGGGTTTCAAACTGATTTTGCAATATTGGGTCATGCTGTTCCTTCACTCTCTGGCTTTGCTTTGTGTCTGAGCAGCTGGCTGTATTGTAACGGCACCAACTAAGTCGCGCCCGTTAGCCAGCAGCAAGCCAAACCGGTCGGACTCATCAATTCTCTGTTCCTGTGTCTGCAGCTTTCGCAGCCAGCCCTCAGAGACCAGGTTTTCAAAAAAACCATGTAGCTGAGAGCTGTCAAAGGCGTCCTCCTGTAACGGAAGGTTAAAGCTGATGGGGGTGCCGCCTGCCAGATAATTGTGGTCGTACTGGAAGCGAAAGCCCGGCTCGGTCTCAGACAGGGTGCCCGCCAGTCGCCCGTTGTAGAAAACCTGCGCTACGCGCTTGCTCATCATTGTTCACCTGATGTGATTAGCCTATCCATAGTTTCATGCCCAGTGCATTGGCGACGCTCATTAGGCTTTCCAGCCGAATATTGGCTGTGCCCTTTTCAATTTTCACTAGGGTGACATAGGCGATGTTCGACAAATCGCAAAGCTCATTCAGGGTGAGCCCCTGCTTTTTTCGCTCAGCACGAATGCGCTGACCGGCTTTTTCTATAGGAGAAAGGTTTTGAGTTTGTTTGGCTATAGATGCGGTTCTCTGCAGCTCCGTTACCTGCTGGTGCAAGGTGTTGAGCAGTTCGTCGATGTCGGTCTTGCTTTCTGATAAGTTCATTTTTGTGTGTCATTTTTGGGGTTTTTCTAATATTTATTCATTAAAGCATATTTTTTATATTTTTAGATATGCTTTTACGATTAATAAGATATTTTTTCTGTATTTTGTGTGTTTTTATGTATCTATACTGCTGCTAGGCTCTTGTGCTTAGGGATGCAGCATCTCAATAGATGGCTGTGGGAAGGGTGTCTGGCATTGAGGGGGCCAGTATTCAGGATGTTAGCCCTACATTAACTATAGGAGTGTTGGGTTGCCTGGGCTGACGCTTACGCTGCGTGCTGGGGGTAGGATTTAAGGGGCTTGATGTGCCAAGGTTAGTGAGTTTTCAGACTTGAAAACTGCTACACAGTTTATGCAATTCAGTGCTATACATCAGAAAATAAAAAAGGCCCTAACTCTTTGAAAGTTAGGGCCTTTTCAGAATATGGTGCCCAGGAGAGGACTTGAACCTCCACGGCCGTGAGGCCACTAGCACCTGAAGCTAGCGTGTCTACCAATTTCACCACCTGGGCAGGGGGTAAAACGAGGCAATTGCTGCCGAGGCGCGCAATTTACTGATATCGCGCTTTTTTGTCAACGCTTTGCGTTACACTAGGCGCAAATTTTCTAGCTATTCAAGAGGAACTGCCACTGCATGCCTAAAGGCCGCAAGCAACATAACGACCCCCATGCCGCTCGTGAAGCCGAGCGCTATGAAAATCCTGTACCTAGCCGTGAGTACATCCTCGACCAGTTGAGGTCTTCAGAGCAGGGTATGACGGCAGCGGCGCTGCGCAAGCGTCTTGATGTTGTCGGGGAGGAGCTGGAGGAGGGCTTGCGACGCCGCATCAAGGCGATGTTGCGTGACGGCCAGTTGATTGAGGGGCGCCGCGGTAAGCTGATGGCCCCTGTTGTTGGTGATGCGATTAAAGGGCGCGTGCAAGGGCATCGCGACGGCTACGGTTTTGTACTGGTCGAGGATGAAGAGGATGTATACCTGCACAGCCGGCAGATGCAGCAGGTCTTTGACGGTGACACGGTTGCAGTAGAGGTTACGGGTAGCGATCACCGTGGGCGGCGGGAAGGCATTATTGTCGATGTGCTTGAGCGCAATACCCAGCAATTAGTGGGTAAGCTGGTCGACCACCGCGGCCGCTGGGTTGTGGTGCCGGATAATAGTCGAATCCAAAATTGGGTCGCGCTTGAGGATGATGACACGGCGGGTGCCAGCGAAAATGACTTTGTGATGGTGTCGATCACGCGTCAGCCCGGGCTGCGCCAGCAGGCGCGGGGCAAAATAGTAGACGTGCTGGGTGACCGGGCGACAGTGGGCGTTGCCACCGAGCTGGCACTGCGCAGCCATGAAATCCCCTTCGAGTGGCCCGAGGCGGTAGAGGAGCAGGCTCGGCAGTTTGGTACTGCGCCCGCGGAGGTGGATAAGAAGCGCCGTGTCGACTTGCGCAAGCTGCCGCTAGTGACGATTGATGGCGAAGACGCGCGGGATTTCGACGATGCCGTCTACTGTGAGAAAAAGCGTTTCGGTGGTTGGCGGCTGTGGGTGGCCATTGCCGATGTCTCGCACTATGTGACGCTGGGCTCCGCGCTGGATGAAGAGGCCCAGCGCCGCGGAACCTCAGTGTATTTTCCCGATCGAGTGGTGCCGATGCTGCCGGAGGCGCTGTCCAATGGCCTGTGCTCGCTAAACCCGGATGTCGACCGCCTGTGCATGGTGTGTGAGATGACCATCAGTGCGCGGGGGCGGCTGAGTGGTTACCAGTTTTATGAGGCGGTAATGCGTTCACATGCCCGCCTTACATACAACGAAGTGGGCGCCATGCTCGGCGTGGAAGGCGCTGACCCCGCTAAAGACACCGGCAAACACCGCGACCTGCTTCCTCAGTTAAGCGAGCTTCACAATTTGTACACAGCGCTGCGTGAGGCGCGCTCTAAGCGTGGTGCCATCGACTTTGAAACGGTTGAGACACGCATCGTCTTTGACGACGAGAAACGTATCGATGCGATCGTGCCCGTACACCGCCACGATGCTCACCGAATGATTGAGGAGTGCATGCTGATCGCCAATGTGGCGACGGCAAAAACGCTGGAAAAGTCAGGGCTTGAAGCGCTGTTCCGCGTGCACAATGGCCCGTCTGAGCAAAAGCTGAGTAACTTGCGAGAGTTTTTGGCGGAGATCGGGCTGGGGTTAAAAGGTGGCGACGACCCCTCGCCCACCGATTACCAAAAGTTATTGGCGAGTTTGAAAGACCGGCCCGACGGCCAGATGATTCAAACGATGATGCTGCGCTCGCTGAGCCAAGCCGTGTATCAGCCGGACAACGATGGCCACTTTGGCTTGAACTACACCGGCTACACCCACTTTACCTCGCCGATACGGCGCTACCCGGATTTGATGGTTCACCGGGCGCTGCGGTATTTGTTGCGCAATGGTGGCGGGAAAGCCCCCAAATGCTTCCGGCCTGTGAAAGGCGCACCTGATCTACCTCGCGAAAAGATCTATCCCTATGATATGGCGGCGCTGCTGGGCCTGGGTGA
>Ga0208468_1000049_pt1 | contig 45103 bp, 40 predicted proteins | sample DeeseametaMP0960_FD_184198 | JGI IMG/M metagenome (GOLD analysis project Ga0208468, IMG submission 184198) | Marine microbial communities from the Deep Indian Ocean - MP0960 (SPAdes) | ecosystem: Environmental > Aquatic > Marine > Oceanic | place: East of Madagascar, South Indian Ocean... | reverse complement strand
TTCATGCTCGCCGGTTAACACCATGCGAACAGCGCGTTCCCGAACTTCGGGAGAGTATCCAGGTCGTTTGCTCATCAGCTAATTCTCTCAAGAAAGTTAGCCTCCGATAAACCCGGGGGGATTCACCATACAGCTTTCAGCCCTATGAAAATGCTAACGGGTGTCTTCAGATTAGCTGTTACCCAATGGAGGAAATAGCACCTAAACTTGCGGATGAGTATCCGAATGGTGTGCCAGAGCTCAGATGGCGACTTTCTAGGATGGATGATTCAGAGTTCTGTGTTCACATATTTTATGGCGCTTCAGCAGATCAGGCTTTAATCGGTAAATATATCCATGATGCAAGTCTTGATAACGATGAACAAATAAATGAAGAACTCCGCTTAGTTGAAAAAATTCTAAAATCTGTGGTTATTGTCCCTCCTGGAGACCGGAAGCTCGCCTCTGATATGGAAAAGTTTGATCGATTCCAAGGAGCGTTGGCTGCATCGTACGACCTTCTGGATAACGCCATAGAATCAGATTCATTTGTGGAAGTAATTGCCGTTTCTGCGAATCAGATTGATGCATTTTTGAGGTTGAGCATAGTCATCGCCATCCAACTGAAGAATCAGACGGACGAGGTGCCAATAAAATATCTTTTTCAAGCAGAAGATGAACGAGGATTGATGGAGCGAAAAATATATGATGATGCTCTCAAATATGGTGTCATTAAAGACGATGACCACAACGAGCTGAACTCGTTATATAAATTAAGAAATCGCGTAATACACAGGTATATCATATCTAATATAAAGACCCGCGACTTGCCTGGGATTGCACTCAGATATGTTGAGGCGTGTGAGAAAGTGCGTTTAATGCTACGAGATCTTGAGAATAAACAAAAGGATTGCCAGTATGGCGTTTACGGGAAGAAATTCATGAAATTTTCCGAGCCTGATGATGAGGCAATAAAGCGGTTATTTGCTGACGTTAACGATAAACATCTTATCCGTAAATTCTCGAGGAAGGTCACGAATGATTGAATCTACCAAAAGCAGGCAAGGGACGCTCCTGACGTCGCGCCCCTGCTGCTGGCGTTATGCATTTTGAAATTCCGCCCAGCAAATGATCACGACACCAGACCAAGTGGATACGCGGTATCTCGATGCCAGGCCTCAACCGCAGGTGTCGCTTGCGTCCTTCCGGTCCAGAATCAAAGGTGCACTGAAATACTTAGAAGCGGGGGTGCCTGAGCCTCAAGTTGCGGACGCGCTCTATCTCGACTCCAGCACGTATCGAAAGCGGTATGGAACCAGAAAGACCCACGTTACGGTTGATGGAAAAAAGCTTCTCCTGAGCCAGGTCTACGAGTCGATCCAAACGCCAGCAGTCAGCTATCGCACATTTTGGCAACGTGTAAAACGGTTGCAGGGCGATGGATTACTGGATAACTCCACATTGGAACAAGCGGCAACCCTTGAAACCAACCATTGGATAACGATGTTTGGTGGTGGTCGCCGACGTCGTTTCAAGTACGAGGGGGTGGAATTCCCGGAGCAATTCGGCACTGAATTTTCTAGCGTGACAGCCTTCCTGCGTGCGATAGCAAGATATGACGACCGCCAGACAATTTGGTCTAGGCTCAAACGAGGATGGCCTTTGGACGAAGCCATCGTAGAACCGGTGGTGCCGCTGGATGACAGAACTGGGCAAATCTACATGGCGATTTGCGCCGCCACCGCAAAGAAGTACATCGGTCTCACCGTAATGTCACTTCACCAGAGGTGGCGGCACCATGTCCGCGTTGCAGTGGAAAACAATGCTGGCACTCCATTGGCGAAGGCTATAAGGAAGTTCGGGGGTTCTTCATTCTCCATTGAAGTTTTGGAGTCGAATCTCGATCAAGAGCAACTGCCAATTCGGGAGAAGTTCTGGATCAAGAAAATGGATACGATGAAGCCTCGGGGTTTGAATGCTTCGCCTGGCGGACAGATGGGAGGTGGAAAAGGTCGTACCGTGGACTACGAGGGAGAAGCATTTCGCTCTATGGAGTCGGCTGCGGCAGCGCTTTCCGAGCGGACTGGTCTTGCTCGACATGTAATCGTAAGGCGATTGTCGCGAGGAGAGCCCCTGCCGGATAGCGCCAGAACAATGAGCAAGCATCCCGAAGCAGGGACCAACCTATGGCGGCGTTGGAAATCGCTGATGAATTCCACACGCGCCGGTCGTCGTGTAGGAAGCATTTGTGCTAGGTGGGAGAACTATGACAACTTCGCTGCTGATGTGAAAGATGGGTACCAAACTGACCTCCGACTAGTTCGAAAAGATGATTCCAAGCCCTGGTCCAAAGACAACTTTCAGTGGGTGTCAAAGCAAGTCGCCGTGGAGAAGGTGCATGGTGAAACATACGAGATTGACGGCCAGGTATTCGGATCGTTGGCCTCCGTCGCGAGAGCCTACGGCCTTCGCCCTACAACGCTGAAATATCGGGTCAAGGAAAAGGGGTTGTCGGTTGAGGAAGCCGTTAGACAACCCCTAAGCTCAACCTCGAAATACGCCAGAACTGAACCGATCGTGTTGGATGAAAAACAATTCGACTCGGAGAATCAAGCAGCTAAGTATGCATCTGAGCGCTACGGCTTAACATTCCACCAAGCTCGTGATCGTATTCGCAGAAAGAAGCCGTTGGTCGAGCAGAACCATAGAAATACATAACTCAGGCGTTATGTGGGTTAAGAGATATGCCTGTACCTAAAGATATTGAAGCAGAAATATAATTTCTGACCGCCGAAGAAGGTGGTAGGTCTACTCCTGCTCGCACAGGTTATAGACCGCAGTTTTACTACAACGAGCAAGACTGGGATGCATCTCATATATACCCAGATGTCGAAGTAGCAGAACCAGGAGAAACTGTAAGAGCATACTTAGGCTTTCTTAGCCCACAAGAACATTTTGGCAAGGTTACTGTTGGAATGGAGTTCTTAATTCGAGAAGGTGCTCTCACTGTAGGCAAAGGCACGGTCACTAAAATAATAGAGTTAGAGCAATCAGCAAAAAATGCTACTAAATAAACCACATAACAAGTTTGCGCATAATCGCGCAATTAAATTGCGCTGGACTGCTACTGCTTCGCAGCATCAGCCGGAGGCAAACACGTTCAGTGTCTGATCATGCAGATATTCACCATCCTAAATCAATGAGGCCAGCGTCATTGATACTGACTCTAGCCGCCATCCACCTATAACTACCCCGCCCCTATAGCCCTCGGGTGACGTCTGCACTCCGGCAGTTCACTGAATCAAAACGGAATGTCGTCATCGGTGTTGCTAAAGGATTGATCATATGGCGTGTTGTCTGCCGGGTGGTAAGGCTCACTATCAGCGGCACTGGCGTCTGACTGGATTTTCCAGCCCACCAAATTATTGAAGTAGCGCCCGTTGTACTCGCGCCCGCGAATGTCGAAGCTCACGGTGACGTTCTGCCCAACACTGATGCTGTCCAGTAGGCTGATCTTTTCTTTCAGGAATTCCAGGCTGATATCCTGCGGATAGTTGCCGTCTTCGACGGTTACCACCATTTCCCGTTTGCTAAAACCGCTATTGAAGGTCTGCGTTTCCTGAATCAGCTTAATTTTGCCGGTGAGCTCGTATGACATGCTTCTCTCTCGGGGGTTGCGTGTGTGCCACTAAATGGCCAAACGCATTGTACCAAGGCCCCATTGAATCACCAGACTTGGCGTCAATGGGGCAAGCGTGATTAATTACCGCCCTCTGGCTATCTCCTCTGACTACCCCCTCTGGCTACCCTCTCAGTCCAACCCCAACCACGCTTTAAGGCTGTTGCCGATGTCGATGATCTCATCCATGCAGACTTCATGCTGCATGGGGTAGCTGCGGTAGGTGGGTTTAAAGCCCATGCTTTGCAGGATTTGATCGGCGGTATGGCCCATCACTTCGGGCACCATTGGGTCTTGGCTGCCGTGGAAAATATGGATAGGCAGGGCTTTATTGGCCTCCGAGAGGGTGACTTCTTTGGCGGTGGCAAAGTAGGTAGACATTGTCAGTAAACCTGCCAGCGGTTTGGGGTAAGAAAGCGCGGTGTGGTACACCACTGCCCCGCCCTGGCTAAAGCCTGCCAATACGATGCGTTCGCTGGGAATACCGGCATCCAGTTCACGCTGAATTAGCTCGCGTACCGCCGCAGAGGAGGCTTCTATCTGCTCGGTATCAATCTCGCGCTCCAGCGACATGGCGAGTATGTCGTACCAGGCGGGCATAACCATGCCGCCATTGATCGTGACGGGAATCTCCGGCGCATGGGGGAAGATAAAGCGCACGCCGTGATTTTCCGGCAGGCCAAGATGAGGCACCACCGGTACAAAGTCGTGCCCGCTGGCACCCAGGCCATGTAGCCAAATAACGGCAGCATCGGCCTTCGTTTGCGGTTCTATTACTTCACATTTGAGCAAGGTATAGCTCCTGAGTCTGAATACATTATCGGCAGAACGGCCTATACACCGCTGATAGTAATTGTTTGATCTATTTGAGGAAAAATAATAACAGTAAGAGCGCCGAAGCGCCCTTAAGGCGTTGGCGGCTAGAATAAAAAGCGAATCGCAGCGTTGACCGTATCAACGTCAACGTCTTCATATTTAGTGAACTCCAGGCCGAACTCAATACTTTGCCCTGGCTTAAAGCTGAAGCCTGCACCGTAGAGCATGCCGTTGCCTTCGTAATCACGCGAGCCAAACGCGTGTACCGTACCCTCACCATCCCACTTGTGCATACCAACGCGAGCATACACAGAAGCCTTTTCGCCGAGAGGAGCAATGACACGTCCGGACAAGGCAATGGTGCTGGCTTCGACTTCTCCGGTAACCAGGTCATCTTCAAAATCTGCACTGCCAAAATCAACATAAGCGGCTTCAAGAGCAAAATTAGGAGATGCTTGGTACCCGAGAATCATTGAGAAGCCGGTCGATTCGTCGACATCCGCCATACCGTCATCTTCATAAGTCGCCTGACCTACCGAGGCACCAAGATACAGTTGTTCCGCATGAACCCCCAGGCTAGCGAATGCAATAGAAGCGACCAATAGACTTTTACGTAGCATAGAAAATTCCTTTTTGTTTTATTTATGCCCGGCAACCCGCTGCCGGGCGACGATAAACTATCAATTTTTGGTGGTAATGGCGAGGCGATAGCAACAGCGTTTACCTTGCTACAACGATGCCGAAACCCGCTAGCGCACACATAGGCAATAAGCGTGATAGCAGTGAAACAGCAATTTGTGCCGGCCAATTTGCGCGGCATTTATCAGTGTTCTAGCATGTTGCGCACTGTAGCCTGCGCGCCTGACATGGCCCAGCAGCGCCTACTTAAGCAAGCTGTGACAATAAGGAACTCACTCATGCTACGCCACCAGAACGGAAGCCTGCTCCAGCTTGAGGATGCAGAGATTTACTATCAGGTATCGGGCTCGCCAACCGGCCACCCGCTTTTGCTGCTTCATGGCGGCCTGGGTAGCCTGGAAGACTTTTCAGCGATCGCGGGCAGCATATCTGAGCACTTCTTTGTCATTGCCGTGGACCTTCGCGGCCACGGCCGCTCCACATTAGGGAGAAAGCCCCTTAGCTACTTACAACACCAGCTGGATATTCAGGCCCTTATCGCTCACCTAAATCTGAACGAGTATTCAGTATTGGGATTCAGCGACGGCGGCATTGTCGGCTATCGCTTGGCCATCGAGAATGCCGCCATCAGAGCCCTTGTCACGGTAGGTGCTCAATGGCGAATTTCAGACCAAGATGCCTGCTATGAAATACTCAGCGGGGTAACGCCTGAAACATGGACAGAGATATTCCCCGACGCGCCTCGGAAATATTCTGAACTGAATCCACACGGCAACTTTGCCGAGTTGGTTCAGAGCTGCACCAGGCTCTGGACGGACCTCGGCCCCTCTGGCTATCCGGGAGATGCCATTGCCCGCATTCAGTGTCCCACCCTGATCCTTCGGGGTGATAGTGACTTCCTACTTTCTTTGGAAGAGGCAGCAGACGCACAAACCATGATCAATGGGGCATCACTTGGGAACATCCCCTTCTGCAGCCACGCGGCCATCGAAGAGTCTCCCGATATAGCAGCGCGCTTGATCTGTGATTTTCTGAACGAGCCCAGAAAACGCCATACCGATACCTAGAACAGCCGTACTCGTTTCTTTATGGGCCTTATGGGCGGGCCGAAGGAGAGCAATAGTCAGCAAACAGCTTTTGCATTTTCTCCAAACGAATATAGCCTTGCAGTGTTCCCAGCAGTTGTCCCTGTGGGCCGAATATCAGCGTCCACGGTGTGGCGGGCACGTCGCCCACAACGTTCATCAAACTAGGCGTTGCACTCAGAGCAGGGTACTGAACCTTAGCGCGGCGCACCTCCTTGCGAAGACGCAACACATCGCCATTTACGCCGACAGACACAGGTTGAAGGTGATCGCCGCACTGCGCCTGAAGGCGATTAAGCACTTTCATTTGCCGATAGCACCACGGGCAGTCTGGCTCAAAGAAGCTCATCAACACCACCTTGCCACGGTACTCGCTCAATGCATGCTCGCCGTCGCCACGCAGGCTCGGCAGCGCGAGGTCTTGCAATGCAGCCTGAGCCAGGGAGTTCGCCCCCAGGCTCAGCAACAGCAGAATGCGAAGGGCGGAGCACATCAGAAAGTGTACTTCACACCGGCGTAGGCTTCGCGGCCACGCAGCGGCCCGTAAATATGCGCGACATCGTATTCCCCGCCCTCATAGAACAGCGGCGTTTCCATGTCTTCCGCTTGCGTGTATCCAAACAAGTTACTCACCCCGGCATAAACCTGCCACTGCTCGCTGAGTACTTTGGCGACCCGCATATCTACCGTCCAATATGACTCGGCGTCTTGCGACTTCGCTTCTGTACCCGCGGCATCAAAGCTTGGGCTTTCCGGCACGCCATACTCACTAAGGTCGCGACTGCCCACCCACGTCGCCGAGGCATAAAGATCCCAGCCCGCAAACTCCCAATCTGTGCTCAGCACAATGCGCTGCTCCACCGGCACCACACCATAGGAGGATTTGAATTCGTCTGAGTAATCGATGTTCTCTGCTGTCGCCATCAACGCCAGGTCATCGCGTACGTTCCAGGTAAGCGCAACATCAGCGACCAGGACACTGGCATCGTTTTCGGACTGGGTAAGCACGGGCACACCGGCATTGTTCTCATCGAGCGCCGCCAGATTTTCCACATTGGTGTGAGACAGTGAGCCCGTAACGGCAAGGGCCTCGGCTTCGTAGCTCAGGGCATAGTTGTATGAACTGGAGCGCTCAAGTTCGTCAATTTGGATATCAAACCCGACGCTGGCATCCAGAATGCCGTGGTCGCTTTCGAAGAACGACAGCGGCGCTCGATAGCCTCGGCCAAAGGAAAAACGCGACGTCCATTGGTCGTTGTGGCTGTAGCGCATATCGATGCGCGGGGAGGTAATACTCTCGTCGATCTCGGTACCCGGCTTTGATGCATCCACAAAGTTCGCTTCAACCTGGTCAAAACGCAGCGCCATCGCTATTTCAAGGTTTTCTGTGGCCGACCAGGTGTCTTGCACGTAGAAGCCTTGTGTATCGTAGTCAAAACTGTCTGATACATAGGCTGGGCTGGTGCTATTGGTCTGTGATCGAAGCTCTTCCGCCCGATTGTCGGCCCCCACAGTAAGTAAGTGGTCGTCGCTCACTGCCCAGTGAAACCGCGCATCCAGGTAGGTCATCTCGTCGTCGGCTTCATAAATAAAGCCTTCATAGAACGAGTCCTGCGTGTGCTCGTTGTGCGCAACCGAAAGCTGCATATTCAAATCGCTGCTGAACTCGTGGAGCCAGCTCAGGTAGACCTCGTCTCGGTCAGACTGAATCCACTCGGTGGTCTCCCAGCCTCGGCCAATATAGTCCTTGCGCACATCGTCATCGACAAACAAACTGGCTGAGGCGAAATTTGGATCGCGATGGTAGTCGGCTTTTACCTGCCCAATGCTCGTGCCTGTTGGGCCGCCAAAAATTTCAGATTCGGTGTGATTCACGCGCAGGCGAACATTGTCACGCGTACCCAAATCCTGGGAGAGGTACATGGTCAACGAGGTGTTCTCCAGCTCGGGGTTCTCGCTTACACCATTGTCATCACCGTCATATTGATCGCGTGTGTCGTACTGCCCGATAAGCGTGAGTCGGGTGGTGTCTTCGTTCGCCAGCGCCGTCGCCACAACACTACCTTTTCTATACCCAAGCTCACCGGCAGCCAGGTCCAGCTCAACGCCGTTCTCACTCGCCTCTTTGGTGACCAGATTTATCGTACCGCCAATGGCCTCAGGCGCAATTAATGAGGCCCCTGCGCCGCGAGCAATTTCGATATTCCCAATACCGGCGGATGCAGCGGCATCCAATCCGTAGAATCCCGACATCATCGTATAGGTGGGAATGCCATCCACCAGAATGGTTGTATGCTCTCCGCGCAACCCGTTCAGCATGACCCGCTTAACACCGCACATAGAGCATTCATTATTAACACGAACGCCCGGCGCCTCCGCGATGGCCTCCGTAAGGCTTGCCGCATTCATTTTTTCTATGGATATGTTCGAGATGACTTCCGTCTTCTGAATAACGTCCTTCAACATACCCGCCTGATACAGGCGCTCGCGCAACCCCGTAACCGTCACCTCTTCCAACACGGTGTTGTCTGCCAAGCTAGGCGCCGCCAACAGCGCGCCAATTGCCGACCCTAAAAATACGTTTTTCATAGCGTTCCCTTTCAATATCGGCGATGGCCCAGAACACCATCACGCCGCGAATAACGCTAATGATAATGATTTTTATTTGCAAAATGAGATAAAGCGCCAATTTCTTGATCCAGATCAAGAATTGGCGCATTCCATGCGACTTATTGTCCGATCAGAATCAGCTTTCCGGTTTCCGGGTCGCGATATACAGTGCCCAGAGATTCGTAGCCGCTGCCGTCTTGCAGCTTTGACTGGATACTGTCCGGCGCCTGCGGCAGCTCTTCACCCAGCGATAAATCCCGTTGCTGGCGTGTGCTGTCAAAGTGCTGCTGTAGCTCGGGGCTATAGGCCACGAGTGCGGCGATCAAACCGCAGGCAAATACCAGAATAATGTCCACCAGGTTCGCCATGGGCCCCAGTGGGTCGTCGTCGTGCTCAAAGAAGTGACTGCGCCGCCAATCATCCATTGTGCTATTCCCCTGCGTCTGTCGACGGCGTTAGTGCCAGCAGCGCTCGGTCGTACCAGCGGCGGCGCAAGCGGCCAAGTACAAATCCGATCATGCCCGCCAACAAGCCAATGACCGTCGTATCAAAGGCCGTGATCATCGCCGTGGTAAGCACCTGCAAGTCGCCCTCACCCAACGCGGCCAGTCCCGGCCCTAATGGAATCAGTGTGCCCATGAGGCCGAGCATGGGCGAGAGTCGCGTGACAAAATCTGCCCTCTCAATGCGCCGCCGCCCCGTTGCCAGTAGCGCGGCGCGGCTCATGCGGGCAATGCCGCCAAAGCGCTCACCCAGCGCCAGGCCACACTCAAACACGGCCACAGCCAACATAAGCAACAGTGCCCACACCACAGGCTCTAACAGCAGGCCAGATAACGTATGTAAAACATCCAGCGATAAACTCGAAAACATAGCGACTTTCCTTTTCTAACGGTTACGCATTAGCGCGCAAACCGCGGCGAATACCCACACCAAATAACACGACGACCATTGCCAGCAGCCAATACCATGTTGGCGACATGCCACTGCGCGCCGACTCAGCCTGCTCACCGTCACCCTTCGCTGCCGACAACTCCTCGGCATGCTGGTCCGGCGCTAGCTCACTCGGCGCCACTTGCACTTCACGAATGGTGCTGGGCTGAGCAGCCGGTTGCTCGGCGACCGTGCGGCTGCGCGCCAACACGGCCTCAAGCTCCGCTGCGCGCTCGGCGCTGAGCTGGGCTTTTACTAGCTCATACATTGGGTGATTAGCATGGGTGTGGCCGCTGCCAGGGTTGCCGTGCTCAATAATATTGCTGGCAAACTGCTGGGCGAGCTGGGCGGTGGTTTGCTCACCGGCCTGCCAAAACCCTTTGTCGATGGCCACCAACATCACCGCCAAAATATTGGTTTGTACATAGCGCTTATCACCTTCGCTCAGGAAGGTATCCAGCCCAAGGTCGCGGCTGTCGTCGATGTAAACGTCTTTTAGTTCGCTCCACACCGCGTCGCTGATTAACTCCGGGCTGGTGACTTCCCAGCCCCAGAGGTACTCGACGAATTCACTGCCCATGGTGCGTGCACCGGCGTAGCCCTCTTCCATTAGGGGTTTGATCCATTGAGGATTGAAGAAGCGACCGCGCAACTCGGTGGCGAGCGTTTTCTGTAGGCTATCCATGCGCAGCGCATCGCTGCGGGCATGATTGATCACCGCGCTTTCAGGCTGGCGGCCAGTGACGGTTTCCACGGCCAAATTAAAACCGCCGAGGTAGTCGAAGGCGTCGTTATTGTCGATCAAACCATAGAGGTTACTGGCGCGCCCGAGAAAGGTTTTGGATACACCCGCCAGCTGGTCGCGAAACACCTGCTGCGCCGCGTCGCCCTGTAAACCCACGCCGAAGGCATGCCCCATACGCTTGAGGTAGACCTCACCCAGTTCTTTCCTGTCTTGCCAGGCACCTGAACGCTCAACCAGCCGGTTAATACCTGCGCCGTAACCGCCCGGCGCAATACCAAAGACGCGCAGGCTGGCTTGCCGCCCCACTTCACTGGCATGCATCCCCGGCTGCGCGGCGAGCATCGCACGCGCCTCTGCCACCCAGTTAGTCGCCACTTGGTTTTTCTCCAGCGGCTCGCGACCACCGGCGGCGGTGTCTTCGATCAGCGCCAGCGCGGCATTGAGGGCAGGCCGTAAATTCGGGTATCGCTCTGCGATGGTGTCGCGGCTGGCATCCAGCGCCATTAACACGGCGCGATCAAGCAAGGCCATATGTCGCCCGTATAAATCGCGAAACAGCCCAGAGGCGGTAAACAACACATCCATACGCCGGGGCTGATCGTCTCCCAGTTCGATGCGCTCCAGCCCTTTTACAATGCCGCGACTGTTCCACACCGGCCGCATACCCAGCAGTTTAAGGCCAAAGGCCACCATCGCCCCCTCGTCCCGCACCGCATCCGAGGCCCAAAGAATTACGCCCTGTTTATTGGCAGGGCCCGATTCGCCGTATTTGGCGGCTACGCGCTGGGCGTTTTCGCGCAGCAGAACCTCATCGCTTTGCTCACCGCGAAGCACCTGATCAGCCAACTGGCGCCCAACCTGATAGCCGAGCTTGCTGGGAATAAGACTGCCGTCCAGGGCGTGGAAGTTGCGCCCCGTGGGCAAAGCCTCGGGAGTTCGAATCGGGTCGTTGCCCTTACCGGGCGCAACAAAGCGACCATTCAAGCCATTGAGTAGCGCGGTCATCTCGGCTTGGGGAGAACGCGTCAGGTCTCGCCGCCACGCCGCTTTTTCAGCCTCAGTCGCGCCGCTGTCCGCCATCGAAGCCAACATGGTATCAACGCCGGCCGTGCTCCAATCGCGCCCCAATACATGCAGGCCCAGCGGCATAAAGTCTTCCTGAACATGGGTCAGGTAGTGGCCGACTTCGTGGAGAAAGAGCTCTTCATCAATCTCCTCATAACCGATACCTCGCACTTTTAGCTCTTCGTCCATCGACGCTTCCAGCTCATCGCGCAGGCCATATTCTTCGATTTTTGCCCTGAGCTGCACCAGTGCGCCGCTGCGGGTGAACGGGTCACTCGCGGCCTCGGCGCTCTCCACTAACTGCCGCACTTCCAATAGCTCATCGTAAAGCTCAGTAACTGCCAGAGGCGGCGTTAAGTGATCCACCATCACCGCCAGGCCACGACGCTTGGCTTGAATCCCTTCGCCAACGCCATCGACGATATAGGGATACACCCCCGGCAGATCACCCGCGATAATGCTCGGGTAGTCGTCTTCCCCCAGGCCCACACCCCGGCGCGGCAAAAACTCGTAGGTGGAATGGCGGCCCACATGCACCAGCGCATCGGCGCCAAAGTCATCCTGCAAGTAGCGATAGAACGCCAGGTACTGATGCGGCGGCGGAAAACTCAAATTGGCGTGCAACAGCTCTTCGTTCAGTTCCCAGCCCCGCGGTGGCTGCGGGCCGACGAAGACATTGCCAAAGCGAACGCCCGGTACCAGCAAACGCTCGTCCCAGACCATTACCTTACCGGGAGCGTCGCCCCAGCCGCGAATGCCTTCAATGCCCAGCGCAACCAGCGCCGCCACCCGCGCCTCGGTGGCCTGCCATGACGCCTGGCCACCACTGGCCACGGCATCAATTTGCGTCTGGTATTCGCGCTCTAGCTGCTCCAATAAATCCAGCGCCCGATTGCGGCTTTTTTGACGCACACCATCGAGGGCGTGGTGAAGATTCGTGACGGTATTGTGCATACTCTCGGTGAGTAGCGTTAAACGCTTCTGGCGCAGGCGAATATCCTGAAGTGCGCTGAGCCGCTCAAGCTGGCTCACCATACGCTGGTGTAACTCTCCCAGCGGGCCAGCCACCATTTCTTGCTGCACAACCTTGGGCAGCGTGGCAAACCACTTCCGGTAATCGTCTGCACTCAGGCTGGCGACCTTACCAGACATCTCCGCCAATGCCTGGCGATCTTCAGGTAAATTCACGCCCCGTTCCTGCAGTAAACTCAGCAAGGCCTCGGTACTCTCCGGAAGCTTTCCGGTGTGATAGCCCGCAGACTGCAATGCCTGCAGCATTTCCAGCAAACTGTCGGGCACATTGAGATTATCTGCGCCGATATTGTGGCGACCGGGAGGATGGTTGTAATAGACAATGGCGATTCGCTTGTCAAAGTTGCGCTTGTTTTGCAGCGCCAACCAACGCTCTACCCGCCGCAGTTGCCGGGCCAACTCAGCGCCCACCACTTCGCTGCGACGCAGCTTGGCACCGGTGGCCGGGTCGATACCGGAGTCTGACGCCAGCGAGAGAATTTGCGCCTGTCCAATGCCCTGTAGTTCAGGCATGGCCAACCGGTAGTGCACCGAATCTGCGGGCAAACCCTGAGCGGAAAGCTGCCAGTCACTATAGCCCCAGTCCAACACCCGCAGGCCTTTCAATACGGGCAGGTTAAGCGCTTGCAGTGCATCGAGAACCGCTTGGCGGCCTTCACCGCCGCCAACCACAAAATCCTGCAGAGAAATAATGACCGAGGGCGTCGCCGCACGCTTACCGGCCATTAGCGTTGCGATGGTATCTACAGCGTCGACGCTGGGCTCACCCCATGCCGCCAATAACGAGACGCACTGCCACTGCTGGTTTGCGCAAATAGCGCGATGCAACGCCCATTCACCGTTGAGGTCGCCAGTGCTGTGATCAAGCACCCAAACAATGGGCTTATCGGCAGACAGTGATTGGTCCAACTCGTCCCTCGTCAGCCAACGCTCCCCTTGTTTGCCGTGTAAGGCCATACGCAGGGGCGCCTGTTCGCGCAGTGGTGCGGCTTTACCGTCATTCAGCAGCGTGATCAACGACTCGGCATTCACCGCCGAGCGGTGAATCCAATACGCCCGCGCCTGCAACCACGCGCTGTACTCAGGAAATTTTTGCTGACTGGCCGCCAGTGACTCAGCATCCAGCGCTAAGCCCTCGCTGCCCACAAACTGCTGACTAACGGCGTTTGAAAACGGCTGCCCATTGGCATCGCGCTGCAGCGCCATAAGCCGGTTGTCACTGTGCAATACAAAGCGGCGTTGACCGCGCGGATACGCCATTGCCAGCAGGCGTTCGACGGATTCGCCGAACACCCCGGCGAGAAGTAAGGAATGATGACTCAGCAGCAGCTGTTGTAAATCTGCGTCGTTCAGGCGCTCTACTTGGCTAACAGTGCGAATCGCTATATCCGCCTGCGGACTCTTATCAAGATAGCGGTGAGCGCCCGCCACCAGCACCGAGGAAGAGCGGTCGGAGACGATCACCAGGCTAGCCTGTGCCGCCGAGCACAACACACTCGCTGTCAGTGCGAGGAGGAATACCAGTAACGCCTTAGTCCAGTGCCACTTATTAAAATGCTGATTCACCCGAAGTCCCTTCCTGTACGGCAGCCAAAGTAAGGCCGTGATACCGCGTGCAAGTGGACGTCTCGACAACTGGCATAACCAGCTATTGCGCTCGCATGCCCACCCGCATGTGATTGATAAAACGCGGTTGTCGAAAAGGGAGGAATTTAGAAGGGAAAACTGACCCTGCTACGTCGCCCACCGCAACTACGCACTGTGTTCAGGCCGGTCTCCGGGCTTACAGAAGTGGATCTCTCCAAATGTTTGACGCCTTCCCGTCGTGAGACAGTGGCCGTGCCAAACTACTTCTGATTACCGTTGCGGGGGCAGCACAGGGCTAGCATGCATGGCCAGAATCAGCACAGTATGCGCACCTGTTTCCCGTTTAACCCAAGTAAAACAACAATTGGGCACCTGGAACAGGGAGCGATCATACCGACTTAATTAACTCGGTCAAGACAAAGGCGCGGGCACTAAGTACCGGGTAGCAGACGCCAGGCGATTTTTGATCACGCTAAATTTGTGTGGGTCAGCCAATGGCTTGCGAGATCAATACTCTGAGTTTTTCCTCGTAGCCGCTGCGCAGTTCGCGATACATTTCCTCACCAAACATCTGGCTCAATGTCGGCTCGGAAACCAAAAAGTAATTCATCGCCCCCAGCAGCTGATACACAGTAATTAGGGCCTGGGCATCAGACGAAAAGGTGGACGGTGAGGCCTGCTTGGCCAACGCGATAAGCGACTCCAAAAATGGCCGCAGGTACCAAACATTGGCAGAGGTTGCGCGGTGTTTATTGTCCAGGAGTTCGCGCATTAGCAGCTGCGTTTTGTGGGTCTGCCCTTCCAGCAGGCGGTAAAAGCGTATCAGCGTGTCTTCCAAGGCACTGCTACCCTCGCCGCTTGTGGCATCGCGCGCTGCCTCTAGTTCTGCCATCAACTGGTCAGAAATTCCTTTCAGCACTTCGCCGTATAGCTTTTCCTTGCTGCCAAAGTGGTGAAGCAGGGCCTGCTTGGTATAGGGCAACTCGTCGGCAATGGCCGCAATGCTGGTGCCATAGAAACCACGCTCGGCAAACAGACGTGTTGCCACCGACAAAAATTGCTGTCGCGTATCCGCTGCCTCACTCATCACCATTCGCTCCTACTACTTTTATCAAACGGGCTGTTTGCCACCCTTTATCGCCGCTTGACAGCTTACCATGTGGTAAGTATGGTTTCACTTACCACATGGTAAGCCGCGTAAATCGCAAGGGGTCGCAGCGTGAAACACACAACTGAAATTCATCGCATTAACGAGTTGCTGAAACTCAATGAAGAAAAGTCTGCCTTTCTTGACGACAGCGTTAGCCATAACCCTGTTGAGCACTACTATTCGGCGTCGATTTTCGAGCGGGAACAGGCCGCCATTTTCCGGCAACTACCCCAGCCTCTGGTGCACAGCAGCGAGCTGAAAGAACCCGGCGCTTTTCTGCGCCGCACACTGGCCGGCTTACCTCTGCTGATCACCCGCGATGCCGATGGCCACGTGCATGTTTTCTTAAATGTTTGCCGCCACCGGGGCACGCGATTGGTAGATGAACAATCTGGCTGCAAACACCGCTTCACCTGCCCCTACCACGCCTGGACCTGGGACAACCGCGGCGAGCTTATTGGTGTACCCCATCAAAAGCTGGGCTTCCCCGATCTGGACCGCGCTCAACACGGCTTAAAACGACTTGGTTGCAGCGAGTTTGGTGGTTGGCTGTGGGTAAATCCGGCCGGCGAAGAAGCGCCGGATATCCCCGCCTTTTTGCAGGACTATGCCCCGGACTTTTCATGGTTTGGCGGCGAGTCGCTGCAGCTTCTCCATGTAGAGGAGCAAACCCGCGAGGTGAATTGGAAGTTGTTGGTGGAGGGTGGCATAGAGGCCTATCACTTCCGCGTGGCCCACCGAAACACCATCGCGCCTTACTTCTTTGACAACTTATCGAGCTACGAAAGCAGCGGGCCGCACCTGCGCTCCATACTTGCCAAACGCTCAATGGCCGACTTGCGCACGCAAGCTGAAGCTGACTGGCAGCTGCGCGACCATGCTCAGGTGGTATACACCTTGTTCCCAACCACCCAGCTCCTGGTGCAGTCTGACCATATTGGATGGGTGCACTTTGAGCCACTCAGCGCGTCGTCCACCCGCATGCGGCTGTGTACACTGGTGCCGGCAAACCGCGTCGAAACGGACAAAGACCTGGCGCACTGGGCGAAAAATCATGCGATAACCGTGAAAACGCTCAGCGAGGATTTTGCAATTGGCGAAAGCATACAACAGGGGCTGCGCTCAGGCGCAAACGAAGCACTAAACTTCGGCCGGTTTGAAGGGGCACTGGCGGTATTCAACCAGCAAATCAATGATCGACTCTCGCCAAAATAGCGATAACTCAGGGTTGCGATAAGAACGCAGCCCCTGTTTCCGAGGTGATATGAATACACGCGCTCGTAGCTATTTGCACATGCCGACCATCCCCCGCGAGTTTATCGCGCAGATGGTCGAACACCTGCCGCCACAGGAGCTGGCAAATTCCTCACTGAAGGGCTTAGTATCCGACCTGCTGAGCAAGAAAAAAGTCAGCATCAACGAATATCGCAGCTTGCACCGCTGCCTGGCTGAGCAATTAGATGACGAAATGCTGGGCTTTCTGCCGCGCCCCGTGCCGCGAGGAAGCCTGAATACCCTGAGCCACCTGCTGGTGCACAGCCCAGACCTGTACAGCGCCCTGGAAAACTACAACCGCTTTTACAGCCTGTTTCTCGACGCCGAGCAAACCCTGTTGGACTTGTCGCAGTTACGCAGCCAGCACTGTGTCGAGCTCAGGCCCATTAACGGTCGTACGACCAGTCCTATGTTTCAACAAACCATCATGATGGCGCTGGTGAAGATTCCCAGCTGGCTGGCGGGGCAACAATTGCCCATTCGCTCGCTGCACTTCCAGTTTGACGCAATGCCCTTCGACCGCGAGTTTGCCTATCTTTATGGCGCCGTACCAAGCTTTGGTGCGGCCTCGACACGCTTGCAATTTCAAGCGGCGGCGCTGGCCTTTGCGGTGCGGCCATCGCTGAATGCGGATGACTACAGCAAGCGATTTATGGAGCATTTTCTGTACTGGTCTGACGATGATGACCTCACCCGGCGGGTGTACGCAGAAATCTCTCACCGCCTGGGGAACGATGACGCAGACGTGATTGCAATAGCGGGGATACTGGGTGTGTCGAAACACACCCTGGCCCGCCACCTCAAAGCCAGAGGCACGAGCTACTCGGCCATTCTCGCTAAAGTGCGCCGCGACAAAGCGCTGTATCAGCTGGTAAATAGCGATGCCTCTATCGAAGCAATTGCCGAACAGCTCAGCTACACAGAAACCGGATCATTCAGCCGCTCTTTCAAAAACTGGATGGGAATCAGCCCCGCCGACTATAGAAAGACCGCGCAGCAAAATGCGACGAAATGCTAAATTCTTGCAACGCCTAAACATTCTTCCCACGACCACTGCCGCCTACACTGCATCGAAGGCTTACCTAAGGGCCAACAAATATCGATTCAGAGGAAAAGGCGATGACGACATCCAAGCAAGAGAACTTTGACAGCTATGTGTCTTCTGAGACCGCTCGTAAGTACAAAAAATCGGCCTCCGATGCATTGAGCAAAGTAGATCGACACATGCTGGATAAGCAGTTGGCCGCAGTTCAGCGAGATGGCTACGTTATTATCCCCAACGTCCTGTCTGCTGAACAACTGCATGAAATTCGACAAGAGGTGTCTCCCCTCCTGGACAGCACGGGCCGCAATGACTTTGAGGGAGCGCTGACCCAGCGACTGTATTCCGTTATTGCGAAGACTTTCGTTTGTAACCCGTTGGTCGAGCATCCACTTATTCTGGCGCTACTCGACAGCCTCTTTCAGCCGGGCTATCTCTTGTCACAGTTACAAGTCATCAATATTTTGCCGGGAGAGAGCCAGCAGGCGATACACACCGACGATGCTTTTTACGCTCTGCCGCGCCCACGGCAGGCACTAGGCGCCGCGACTGTGTGGGCGATAGATGACTTCACGACAGAAAATGGCGGCACCGTGGTGATTCCGGGGTCTCACCAATGGGGAGAGGGTGGCCCCAGCGACGAGCAACTGTCCCGGCAAATTCACTGCGAAATGCCCGCAGGCTCAGTGGTGTTTTTTCTCGGAACCCTGTGGCATGGCGGCGGCGCGAACCGTTCCTCGTCCTCACGGCTGGCTATCACTGCGCAGTATTGTGAGGGCTACTGCCGTACTCAGGAAAACTTCTGCTTATCTATACCACTGAAGCGCGTGGCACAATGTTCAGAAGATATTAAACGGATGCTGGGCTACTCAATTTATGGCCCATTTATGGGCATGGTCGATGGCAAGCATCCAAAGCGATTATTAGAGGGCCTAGCGTAATTTACTCGGCGATAGAAGCGCCGACGGTGACCGGCGCTTTTTCAGTTAGCATTTGCTCAACCGTATCACTGATAGGCTCGCTTACCTCTTACCGGATAGTTGTTGTCCGGGTCTCGTATCCAGCTCAAACCGGAAACCAAGGTGCTTATCTCTGGGCGAACGAAGGGGTTATTTGAGATATCCACCACATGTAGCTGGCCCTCAGCATTGATAACGAATATACCGGGCTCCGCAAAGGGATGGTCGGTTTCCTGCGCTGATCGCGGGTCAGAAATATACAGGCCCAGGGCCTGCATTTGCTCGACAGACAAGCCAGTGTACAGGGGGAAGTTAACCTTGAGTTCGGCTTTGTGCGCTGCCAGCTGCTCAGGGCTGTCGGCGGACACCGCGGCCATATCTACCCCACTATTTTTGAGCGTCTCTCTGACCTCCTCCAGACTGTTCAAGTACCGCGTACACAGAGGGCAATGCTTGCCGCGATAGACGACAATCATCATCCAGTCACACCCATTCTGTGGCGCAGTAATATCGCGAGTCGTTTGATCTTCGGCGATAACGTGTATGCTCGGAAAAGGCATACCCGCTTCGAGTTTAGGCGTTGTCATAATGGCATCTCCCAGGTAAAACCATTAAAGGTGAGTGGCGAGGTGGCGTTGAAAACGCGTAAAGTCACTGTCGATATCAGGCGCCTTCATCACATCGTGCGCAGAGAAAGTCGGCAGCGGCGTCGCGGCAAAAAACTTCATATTTAAATGAACCGGTGCGAGTAAATCATCGACACTCATGCCGCTAAAAAATGGCTCAGCGGGATCGTCGAAGGCCTCTTTTGGGGCATTGAACGTCACCGACAACATGTAGCGTGTGTTCGCCAACACCCCCCCAGTGCCATAGTTGCGCTTGGGCTCAGCGGCGCTGCGGCCGTCCCCTTCGCAAAGTCGTCCATCCATGCCTGCGGTATACACCTCGTCCATGTACTTTTTGAAAGACCAGGGTACCCCCATCCAGTTCACGGGGAATTGCATCAGCACAACATCTGCCCACTGATGGTTAGCCACCTCCTCGTCAACATTGTAGCCATCGGCGACAACCGTCTGGCGCACGGCGTCGCCGCGCTCGCCAAAGTAGGCTGCAGCGGCGCCAACGAAAGCCGCGTTTAACTCGCCCTTTGCGAAGTCATAGGGCTGATGCCCATTGATAATCAGAATATTACTCATGAAACCCTCCAGTCAGGTCAGGACTTGATTAAGCCAAGCAATGAGAGGACGATATCTACAGTGGTTACCAAAAACAACCAGTTACCTTTTGGTGACCTTTGCATCAGCCCAACGGGTACAGTTGGGCGAAGAACGGGGAAAGCACACAATGAAAGCACGGGTGAACGTTGACGAACGAGGCCGCCGAACCGCCAGCGATGCCTGCCTGGAGCCCTGCTCGATTGAGCGCGGCATGAGGGTGATTGGTGGAAAATGGACTGGCTCAATTATTTACCACCTAAAAGACGGTCCAGTACGGTTTAATGACCTGGTACGAATGCTCGGCGGGGCAAGTAAGAAGATGATAGATCAACGCCTGAAAGAGCTTGAAGCGCGCAACATGGTGACGCGTACCGTGATCAGCGAGCGCCCGATCGCCGTCAATTATGCGCTGACAGACTTCGGCCGCAGTGCGCTGAAAATTTTGGACGATCTGCGAATATGGTCGGAGTCCAACAATATTACTTAACCAGCATCGCGAATGGGTCTGCGGCGGCCACACAGACGCCCAGACACAACATCCACTATGTTTACGGGATTAAAATGATTAAACACATCGTACTCCTCACGTGGAAGCCCGAAACCACGAAAACTGAAATAGACGCCGTTAGCCAGGGGCTAGCCCGACTTCCAGAAGATATTCCAGAGATCGTCTCCTACCACTTTGGCCCCGATGCAAAGCTGTATCGCGGTAATGCCGACTACGCGCTGGTGGCTGAATTTCACTCGGAGGCGGACTTAAAAACCTATGTTACTCACCCCAGCCACCAGCGCTTTATGAAAGAGGTGGCAAGCCCCATTCTCGACACCTTCCAATCGGTACAAATTGAGCTCTAAATAGGCCGATATAAACCAGTTTTAATCATAAAAAAGGCCGCTGTATGCGGCCTATCGAACACAAGCAAATGTCGTTAGCTCAATGCCTTCGCCAGCGGACGATCCACTCTCACTTTGAACGGCATTTGAATTTCATAGGTCACGCCTGCCACGCGGGTTGGAATAGGCGAGCCGGGTTCCAATTCCGGCGGCAACAAGCCTAAAGGACGGCTGCGTTGCCCGGATACGTATAAACGGTCCCCAGTGGGGGCAATGGCAATGCCGGTCACCTCAGTGAGGCTAGGGTTGCCGGGAAGCTGTAACAGCGGAATGGTTGTTCGGTCCGGCAACAGCACCATGCAGCGCATAAAACCGCCGTCTTCCGCCACCAGCATTTCACCGTCCAGGGTCATGGCAATATTGTCCACCCCTGTCAGCGACTCTTCGGCGTTGTCGAAGGGAGAGCCTGCCACGTCATCGCGAGGGGCGTAGATGCTCTCGATGGTTTCGCCGTCAATATCGATAGCCCAGATATTGTCGTCACTCTTCGTGGAGAAGAAGATGAAGCCATTGAGGTACCAAACGCCTTCATTCCCCCCAAAGATCGTGGCGTCGACCTCACCCACCGTTGCAGGCTGAGCGCGGCCGTCGTCAATGGCATCGTTCCATACAATCGGCGTCGGGCCAGCACGCGCGGCATCAATGCCGGCAGGCACATACAGCACCTGCAGTTTCCCGGCAGCCATGTCGGGGCGTTCATTGGCTACCGGCCAGCTGCTGCTCGTCCAGGCGGTGCGGTAGAAACGGTCGGTTTCGCTGTCGATATCTTCGGTGTGGTAAATCGCTCGGCGCTCGGCATCGACCGCCACCATTTCGTGTGCTTTGCGGCCGAAGCACGGCAGCTCGACCGCCTCGCCCCCGTCGCGAAGCGGGCTGCATTCAAACATTTTGCCGTCCCAGATTTCCTCGCCGTTAATCCAGGTTCCCCAGGGGGTCGCGCCGCCAGAGCAATTCGTGGTGGTACCGCGCTGGCAGGGGTAGGCGTCGACGAGATTACCCGCCGCATCAAAGCGCAAGGCACTGACCCCGCCGCCGAAAAATGGTGGCAAGAACGCGGCAGTATCTCGGTCTAGATTGCGTCGGAATTCCCCAGTCGGGTCCTGGTCGCGGATCGTTGTCAGGTCGCGCGCTTCGGAGTTACTAACATAGATCCAGCCACCGTCGTCGGTTCTGAAGGTGCCTCCGCCGTCGGGGTCTGAATGCCAGAAGAACAGCGGGTCAACACTGGGTACTGGCGGCTCGCCAAATACCGCCAACTGACGGGAGGTGAACCCCAGGGGCAGGCGGATGCCGTCGTCATTGGGCTCTTGCAGAGGACCAATGTTGCGAAATTTACTGGAGAACGTCGCACTACCATTGCTGCTGGAACTGGACGAACTGCCACCACAGGCGGTCAACCAGCTTGCCGTGGCGACACTGCCTGCCGAGAACAACAGGTTGCGCAGAAATAGTCGCCGCGACCAGCCCTTGCGCTCCGCTTCTTTTAATAATGGATTCATCCAACCTTCCCCTCTAGTTTTCTAACTACTATTTTCTATTACTTGGCCGCAGCGCCCAGCGCTAAAAAATGGCGGCCGTGCGACACCGAGATGACAAGCCCTTAGGTTTTAGCATAGTTATATGACAGTGAGATAACATTCCGGACTGCCACTCAGGCCAGCAGCGCCTCTGCACGCAACAGATTACGCACCCAGCGGTGGGCGAGATCATGGTCCAGACGCGGATGCCACGCTGCAGCGACGGTGATCGACGGCATCGTTGCCGCAATCTTTACCTCACTCAGCGGGCCAGACATTACCGACAGCAGCCGGCGCGGGATCATCGCGATAAGATCGCTACCCGCCAGCAAACTCGGCAACACCGCAAAATTGGGCAGCGTAACCGCCACTCTGTCGAGCAACGGCGAGTGATGAAGGTCGCGGAACAAGCCTCCCTCAAAGGCAAAGCCGGTGGGCGAAACAATGACATGGTCGTAGCGTAAAAACGACTCCGCGGAGGCTTGCTGGTCTGCCAGCGGGTGCCCCTGTCTCGCCGCCGCAATGTATGGGTCGGTAAAAAGCTCTTCACTGGAAAAGTCGGCAGGCAGGGCCTGCGGAAAGCTCAACATCAAATCCAGCTCGCCGCCGCGAACCCGCTTTGCAGCTGCTTTGCTGTCGAGATCGAACAGGGCGACTTTCACCTTTGGCGCTAATGCGCGAATCCGCTGAAGCAGGGGCACTATCAGGGCGGTTTGCAGGTAGTCATTCGCGGAAATCGACAGTGTGAATTCAGCTTCCTCGGGGACAAACACCGGCGGTGCAATCAACTGCTGAGCATCGCTGAGCAATTGTTTGATGGCAGGGCGCAATGACTCAGCACGGGAGGTTGGCGTTAACCCCCGGGGGTTTCGCACAAACAAGGGGTCGTCGAACAAATCGCGCAGTTTTTGCAATGTGTAACTGACGCTCGGCTGGGTCACGTGCAATCGCTTCGCCGCCTGGGAGACACTGCACTCATCCAGGAGCACGTCCAGTACCTTCAGGGCATTCAAGTCGGCCTTCAAGATATCGCTCATTTTTATATCTTTTATAAAATATAATAATTTGATTTATACCATGTGCATTTCTATAGTCCAGCCACACTCCACACCTCCACCCATTTTGGAAGTCGACTATGTCCTCGCGCAGCCAACATGCCTCAATTTGCCGGATGTGCCACGCCGCCTGCCCAGTCATTGTGGAAATGGAAGATGGCCTCCCGGTTAAGGTGACTGGCAACAAGACCAGCCCGACCTATCACGGGTTTTGCTGCAGTCGCGGCCAGGCCTCGGTGGAGCATATTCGCCACCCCGACCGCTTGCTGCACTCGCTGAAACGCATGCCCGATGGCCGCTTTGAGCCAATCGCGATTGAGCAGGCTATGGACGAAATTGCCGAAAAATTGCGGGCGATCGTCGACCAACACGGCCCTCGCGCGCTGGCCGCCTACTTCGGCACCTATTCCGGCCCCTACCCCGCCGCAGGCACCCTACTTGGATCGCTGGTGGCCTCGCTGGGATCACCGATGATTTTTGCCAGCGCCACCATCGACCAGCCGGGCAAAGATATTGCCAACGCCATGCTCGGCCACTGGAAAGCCGGTCCCCAGGCCTTTGCCGACTCCGATGTTTGGCTGATGCTTGGCGGCAACCCCATGGTGACGATTGCCGGCGGCGTGCCCAGTCAAAATCCCGCGCGACGCCTGACAGACAAGATTAAAGATGGCATGACGCTCATCGTGATCGACCCGCGCAAAACCGAAACCGCCGCGCGCGCACAAATTCACCTGCGCCCAACGCCCGGCGAAGATGTCGCGGTGCTGGCGGCAATGCTGCATGTCATCATCAAAGAGCAGTTATACGACAACGCCTTTGTTACTGATAACGTGAAAGGCTTTACCGAGCTGAAAAATGCCATTGCCCCCTACACCCCTGAGCATGCCTCAACGCGCGCCGACGTTCCCGCTGAGCAAATTTTTGAGGCTGCGCGGGTGTTTGCTAAGGCCAAGCGCGGGGTAGCGACGGGCCTAACCGGCGCCAATATGTCCGGCCACAGCTCGCTGACCGAATATTTACTGCTGTGCCTGAACACCCTGTGCGGCCGCTTCGTGCGCGAGGGCGAGCCCGTCGCCAACCCCGGTGTACTGCTGCCACGGGCAACGCCCATTGCCGAAGCTGCCGATCCCGCCCCCTATCACAATGTTGGCGAAGCCTTGCGCGTGCGCGGCCTTTCGCAGAGCGCGGCAGGCATGCCCACCGCGGCATTAGCGGACGAAATTTTGCTGGAAGGCGAAGGCCAAGTGAAGGCGCTTATCGTCAACAGCGGCAACCCCGTGGCGGCCTGGCCCGACCAGCAGAAAACCGTGGCGGCGATGAAAAAGCTCGAGCTGCTGGTTCACGTGGATATCAAAATGTCAGCCACCGCCAAACTGGCCGACTACATTATTGCCCCGAAAGTCAGCTACGAAGTACCGACCATTTCGCTCGCCGTCGAGCACCTGGAAAACTTCTCTTACCACTGGGGGCTGTGTGAACCCTTCGGCATGTATGCCCCGGCGTTGATGGACACGCCCGAGGGCTCCGACTTAATCGAGGAGTGGGAGTTTTATTACGGTCTGGCCCAGCGTTTGGGCATTGAGCTATTCAGCTTCCCAATGCAATCGCGCACGGCGACAGTGCGTGAGGAGCGCGACTTTGTGATGCTGGATATGGACAACAAACCCAGCAGCGACGACATGCTGGAGCTGTTGTGCAACCGCTCTCGCATCCCCTTGGATGAAGTGAAAAAGCACCCGAACGGTGCGTTGTTCCCTGAAAAAATTGTCGCGGCCGCCAAGCGCCCCGACTGCACAGCCAGGCTGGATATTGGTAACCCCGATATGATGGCCGAGCTCGACGCCGCAGTGTCGGTCAAGCCCCGCGATGACCGCTTTCCGTTTACATTGGTGTCGCGCCGAATGAAAAACGCCTACAACTCATCGCTGCGGGATCTGCCACGCTTGGTGAAAACCAAACGCCCGTACAATCCAGCCTACTTGCACCCGGATGACCTCGCCGCACTCGGCCTTAATGACGGCGATTACATTGAAATCCGCTCGGCGCATGGGGCGATTGTTGGCATTGCCAACGCCGATAAAACGCTGAAACCCGGCGTGCTATCGATGGCCCATGCCTACGGTGACGGGGCGCTTTCTGAAAACGCGAATGCCCCTGACCAGAAGGATATTTTGTTCCGTGAGGGCAGCAACACCTCGGCATTGATCAGCACGGATGATGACTACGACCGCTTCTCAGGCATTCCCCGTATGAGCGCCCTGCCGGTTGCCATTCAGCCCTACCACAGTCACCCCGTCCCCAGTCAGCCCGCTCCGCAATAGCGGGTAGAGTGCGGCACTATTTCGGAAAAGCAGGCGGCCGCGGCTGCGCCTCCGGCCAGCGTTGCGGCTGACGCTTAAATTCGCTGAGGTCGTAGCCCATCTCGGCGATGCGCACCAGCAGCTCCTGATAACGCGTCTCCGACAGCTGCGGTGAACGCGCCATTAGCCACACGTAGTCACGCTTCTCTCGCCCGATAATGGTTTCTGAGTAATCCTCAGAGATATAGGCCACCCGATAGTCCGCCTTGAACGGCCAAAGGAATTGCATCTTCCACTGGGTGTTCGCCGTCCCCTCCACCACCGTTGCCGAGGGGCGATACGTTTTGAGCGGGGCATCGAAACTACCATCGCGAAAATGGTAAGCCACGGCGATACCGCCGTCGTCCTTAAGCTGGTAGCTCTCTATCCCGTTGTGAGCATCGCGCTCGGGGAACAGCGGAATAAAACCGATCACATACCAGTCTCCCATAAAGCGCTGAAGATCGAGCGAAGACGGTGCCGGGAGCGCGTCACGCGCCGTGGTGCAAGCTGAAAGAATCGTCATTGAAAGTCCGAGGATGGCCATACGTAACATGTCACACTCCTTTGCCAGTGAATGCCTGCTGTACGTAATTTGACCAAACTCAGAGCATTGAGAAATACACTCGTATTAACACCGCCGCCTGCCAGAGCCTAAGGGGTAGGTGAATACTTACCTACATAGACTGCCAGCTTGCCGGTATTTCCGCACTCTGCCAGCGTCGCTAAGGCTTTAGGCGCATTTTCCAAACCGTGGAAAAGCTGATTTTGGTTTACCAGTTTTCCAGCCAGAAACCACTGCTCAAGCTGCTGCAATATCGCAGGCACTTCAGCCATGTGGTCCAGAATTAAAAAGCCTTCCATGCGCAAGCGGTGCAGCGTCACCAGCGGTAAATTCTTCACGCCGTAGCTGTCCTGCTTGCCGTATTGCGACACACTGCCCGAGGCAACAATACAGCCGCCGATAGTCATTGTGGGCAGCACGGCATCAAGGATTTCGCCACCGACATTGTCGAAAAACAGCTCCACGCCGTCGGGGATCATTTCGCGAATGTCGGCGGTCAAATCGCGACTTGCCCGATAATCAACGGCGCCGTCCAAGCCCAGCCGCTCGGTGAGGAATTCACATTTACGGCTGCCACCAGCGATACCAAACACTTGAGCACCGGCAGCCTTGGCCAATTGCGCAGCCATTAACCCAGTAGCACCCGCCGCCCCGCTGATCAGCACCCGCTGCCCCGCTTGCAAACGGCCGACCGTCATCAAGCCAATATGCGCAGACCAGGCAGTGAGCCCCAGCGTTCCCATGTAGGCATCCAATGGAATATCAGTGTGGGGAGAAAACCTCAGCGTAAAGCCGTCGTTAAGCAGCTCATCACCGCTTACCACCTTGTAATCGGCCCACGACTGCAGACTCATCACATAATCACCAAGCGCGAAGTCGGGGTGGCGCGACTCGACCACTTTTGCGATCACATTACCGCGCATCAATTCGCCCACCTGCAACTGCGGCAGGTAATCGCGCTTCTCGCTAAGCCACAGTAAATTGGATGCATCGAGCGACAATAGGCAGGTTTCCAGCAGAAGCTGTCCCTTCCCCAACTCGGGTAACGGCTCGCTCACCCAGCGCAGCTCGTCGCCAGCCAGGGCGTTGTCGAGATAGCGGGCAATACGCCAGCCGTTGCAGAATTCCGGTGACATGACTCATCCTTTTTTAGCTATTGTTAACGATGCCAGCGCACTATACGTGGCGCATAAAATTGCCCGCAATGTGTATCCACGACGAATCTACCCCGCAATGACGACAGCTTTGCCCCCATGCGCCTGGGCTGCACCGCCCTGTTTCGGACTGATAAACTGCATCTCACACCAACGGAGCGATAACCGCGATGAAACCCCACACACCGGCCCCTACATGCAGCGAAGACACCGGGCAACGCCCCCGTGAGCGGCGTTTCCAATTTTCCAGTAACCGCGGCAACGCTACCCACCGCGTGCGCTATGTTGAATCCGGTGGCGGCAACGCGGACCAGGCATGTCGCCTTTGCCAGCCAACCCTGCCACCCAAAGCACGGTAGGCGGCGAAAAGTTACCCCCCGAGGACGTCTAGAAAGAAACACGGAAAACAGCCCCAAAATCCGCCCCGCTACGACATACGTAACAGTATTTTGTGCTGTAAATAACAAGATAGTTTGGGGGCTTTATGAAAAGAACCACATTTGCGCTGCTGTCGATGATGGCCGCGAGCGGATCCGTCCTTGCCGTTGAAAACTGGCAGGGACTCTACACCGACCTACGCGCAGGCGCGGGTTTTAATCCAGGCGACAATGGTGAGTTGGAATTTCGCCGCGCAGATGGCAGCGACAACCGCGCCGCAATAGACAGCGCTTTCGGCGATAACTTCAACGGAGAATTTAACGCGGGCAGCTTACTGGGCGCCGCGATCGGCTATAAATTCCAGCAAGATCGCTGGGTCTATGGCGCCGAATTCAGCCTTTCCTCAGCCGATTTATCGCAGGATCAAAGCGCCTTCTCGGCCACCCCCGCCACGTATGTCGAGCGCCGGGAAATCGACCTACTCACCCATGCCTCGTTCAACATCGGCTATGCCAGCGAGCTGCCTATTCTGCCCTTCTTCAGCTTGGGCGCGTCCTATGGCGACGTCGATTACAGCTGGCAGGGTAACTCGGGCGCTTTTCGTGGTGACAACGGCAAGGATGACCGCAACATTGGTTACCACGTTGGTATTGGCGTTGAAGTAAAGCTTAACGGGCCGCTGTCGCTCACCTTCGAATATCAATATGTCGACCTTGGCGATGCTGATTTCTCCACCAACTTCAGCGGCGAGCAGGACTTACTGGGGCAGAATAACGGCGCCTTCAACGCCTTTGGCAATGCCGCCTCCGGGGGCACCAACGCACAGGGCAGCGACGAAGACTTCGATTTTCAAACTGTCGGGGCGGCGCTGCGCTACCGCTTCTAAGGCGTTTCTCCAGGCAGCGTGTCACGAACCGACACGCTGCTTGGCCACCCACCTCACATGCCTGGCTATCGCTTCATCACCACGCAAGGCCTCCAAGCTCGAAAACTGCTGCCCGAGAGTCAGTTCATCATAAAGCTGGTGGATACCACTGTGGCATGGGCGACACAGCCATACCCCCGCGTTTAATTCACTGCGATTAAAACGCTTGTAAAAGCGTGGCCGACGGTGGAGTTTCCGAGGGATCAAGTGGTGAAAGGTCAGCGCCACCTGCCTTTGGCAAAGCTGACACGGTTGTTGGGTGGGGCGGCGGCGAGGCATTGATATTTAACCCCAAAAAAAAGCCCCTGGGGGAGGGGCAAGAAGCAGGATCATGAAAAGCGACTACTCTTATGCGAAATCCGCCCCTTTGGATCACCACTGACAACGTGTGCTAACGCACAACTTGCCAAGCGCGACGACAAGCGCCCACCACTACTGCACTAAATTGTCTACTCGGTCACTTACACAGCGCGAGGCAACTCTTAGTATTGCCGCCTCTATTTTCCAGGCTGGCCCAGTGACTTCTCCAACAACATCTCAGCACCATATTGCTCATCTCCACGCTTTTCGCGGTTTCGCCATTTTGAATGTGATCGGCGCCCACGCCTGGACATCGCTAATGTTCCGGGTTGGGGGCTACGAAATGGCCGACAGCATGCGGCCACTGTACTCATTGATCCAGACCGTTTTCCACGATGCCACGCTGTATTTTGCGGTGATATCGGGCCTGCTGTTTACCAAAGTGTTGCGCGGCCGACCCTGGGCAAACTTTTACCGCGCCAAGCTTAAGAATGTCATCCTGCCGTATGCCGTTTTGAGCGTGTTCTTTTTAACGGCACTGTGGGATTGGTATGTTGGCTACGCTGCCGACAACGGCTTGCCCACCGACTACGCCACCGCCCTGCTACGCGGCTTGCTACTCGGGCAAACACTGCCCCAGTTTTGGTATATCCCGGTGCTGGCAGTGCTGTTTGTGATCACGCCGATATTGGACGCACTTATCCAACACCCACAACGTCGCTGGCTGGCCGCAGCGCTGGTTATTCTGCCTTTGTTTATCTCGCGCACGGGCATGGCGAATTCAGTCAGTGTGCAGACGATTGTCTATTTTAGCGGTGCCTACCTCTGCGGGATGTTGATGGGCCAACACTATGAAGCCGTTCAGGCTGCCATCACCCGCAACACTCTCAATCTATTCTTACTGGTATTGGCAAGCTCGGCGGCACTATTCGCTCTCTATGCCAACGGCTATAAAAGCAGTGGCTGGCTGTCGTACACCGAAAGCCTGTTCTACATACAAAAGCTGGCGATCACCGCGCTGATTCTGCATACCTTCCTTTGCCTGGAGGGCGGGTTACCAAAGCTGTTGCACACGCTGGGCGACTACGCGTTCGCGATTTACTTCTTGCACTTAGTGTTTATCTTTTTACTGGCACAACTGCTCGTCGAGTCACTGCGAGCGCATCCGCACAGCGGCTGGATGTTCGCCGGGGGGCTCTTGGTGTTGGTGGGCAGTGCGGCATTGACCCTTGGCGCCAGCGCAATGTTAAAACGCTTGCTCGGCAGGTATTCAAGGATGATCATAGGAAGCTAACGCAGCCAAAACGTAAGCAAGGGAATTGCTATGCGCTATGTATCGCGCGGCCTTGCCGCTTTCATGATCGCCCTGGTGGCCGCACTCAGCGCGCTTGCTGAACCGCCAACACCAAGCCCGCAAGCCTACCGCGATGGTTTACATTGGCTGCCAGACCTACCCTACGGCGACCACCCTCGTCAGCGCATGGATATCTATTTACCCAGTGTGACTCAGGGCGCACCAGTGATCGCAATGGTGCACGGCGGCGCGTGGCGTTTCGGCGACAAACGTCACCGCGCCGTGGTTAAGCACAAGCTGGCTCACTGGTCATCAAAGGGCTTTATTTTTGCGTCGATCAATTACCGGCTTTTGCCGGATGCCGACCCAAGCGTTCAGCGCGACGATATCGCCCGCGCCCTCGCTCACTTGCAAACCACCGTTGGTCAATTGGGCGGCGACGCCGAACGCCTGATATTGATGGGGCATTCTGCCGGCGGTCATCTTGCCGCTTTACTCGCCGCGCGCCCCGATATTGCCTATGCCGCTGGCGCCACGCCGTGGCGAGCGACCATCGTCCTCGACAGTGCCGCCGTCGACCTGGAAACGCTAATGGGCGCACCGCATGCCAAACTCTACGACGCCGCTTTTGGCGATGAGCCCAAGCATTGGCAGCGTCTGTCACCGCTTCGCCAATTACAGCCTAACGCCAGCGACTTTTTGCTGATCTGCTCCCAGCGTCGCGACAATGCCTGCCCCGCCGCGCAGCGCTTCGCTACCGCAGCAGAGGCGGCCGGCAGCCACGCCGAGGTCAGTCCTCAGCCATATACACACACGGGAATCAATGCGCGCCTGGGCCAGGCAAACGCCTACACAAGCGCGGTAGATGCCTTCATTCAAAGGCAGTTGTCGGGGAGCGATAAGCGCTAGTCAAAGTCCACGGCGCTGTGACGTTCTGCCATTTGCTCCTCTTCCGGCCCCCACACGCGGTTTACGCGGCGACCGCGCTGCACCGCCGGGCGCTCAGAAATTTGCTCGGCCCAACGCACAACATGGGTATATGAGGTGACATCGAGAAATTCTGCCGCATCGTAAAGATGGCCCAGCACCAGGGCGCCGTACCACGGGAAGGTGGCAATATCAGCAATCGTGTACTCGTCGCCGCACAGGTAGGTATTCTCAGCCAGACGCTTATCCAGCACATCCAACTGGCGCTTCACCTCCATGGTGTAGCGTTCAATGGGGTATTCCAGTTTCTCTGGGGCATAGGCATAGAAGTGACCAAAGCCACCACCTAGGAAAGGCGCACTGCCCATTTGCCACATCAACCAGGACTGACACTCGGCGCGCGTCGCCACATCTTTCGGGTAGAACGCGTCGAACTTTTCAGCGAGGTAAAGCAGGATCGCGCCGGATTCAAACACCCGCGTTGGCGGCGTTGTGCCGCGGTCCAATAAGGCCGGTATTTTTGAGTTGGGGTTGATGTCGACAAAGCCACTGGAGAACTGGTCGCCCTCCATAATATTCACCAGATAGGCGTTGTATTCAGCCTTACTGATACCCAGCTCAAGTAGCTCTTCGAGCATCACCGTCACTTTCACGCCATTGGGGGTTGCCAGCGAGTAAAGCTGCAAATCGTGGTCGCCGCTGGGCAGGGCTTTTTCGTGCGTCGCACCGGAGATCGGCCGGTTAATATTGGCAAACTTACCGCCACTTTCACTGTTCCATGTCCAGACTTTGGGGGGGACATAGGGCTTGGATTCCGACATACACACATTCTCCACGTTGTTGTAGTAATGGCTCACCGCAGCACCTCGCGGTGAGCCTACCTTGCCACAATAGATGCAAGAGTACATAGCTTGTTACATCTCCCGTACTCCGGCTTTCTGCTATGACCGCGTGTCCATGACCGTGTTCATCGGCGAGCGCTGACGCCACAAGCCCTGGTGAACGGCCAAGGCGGTAATAATCATGCCCGCGCCCAGTAGCATCGCTGGCGTGATCGGCTCGTCGACAACCACACTGCCAATGGCCAGCGCCAGCACCGGCGACACCAGCGGGATCAACGACACGGTTTCCACTGGCATGACTTTCAGAATGTAGTAATAGGCAACAAAGCCGACCAGCGACGCAAACAGAGCCAGGTACAGCAGGGATGCCAGCGATACAGCACTGAACACCAGTGGCTCAAAGCCAACCCACAGCCACCAGCTCAACAACATACCGGGCAACGCGAAGGCCATTGCACCCAGCGCCTGCTCCACCGGCGACACAACGATGGTGGCGTTGAGCTTTTTCACCCACACCGCGCTGCCCGAGAACAGTAAATTAGACAGCAGCATTAGCGCGATACCGGTGTAGCTGTCGCCGGTGATTACCACATCGTCGGCCAGAATACACAGTAAGCCCAGCGCTGCCAGCGCAATGGCAAACAGTTTGCGCGGCACCAACATACGCTCACCCAACACCGGCCACGCCAGCGCCGCCGTGAAAAACGGCGACAAGCCAAACATCAGTGCGATCAGTCCCGAGGGAATATATTGCGCAGCCAAGTACACCAACGCCATATTGGGAAACAAGCTGATGGATGCGGCGAAGTAAAGCTTCCAGTGGCGGCGAATATTTAAACCCGCCACGCCAAACAGTGTGCACAGTGCACTGCCGACAAAAAACGCAATAAGAATACGCAGGCTCAACGCTGCGATGGGGGCCAACGAATCGCCACCGAGTTTTATCGACAGTGGCGTCGTCGCCCAGATAAGAATAACCAGTAGATAGACAAACCGTACAAGCATGGCGCTTTACTCACGTATTTGCCGAGACATGTCCCCGAGGCCCACAACGAAAAAGGCCGCAGATGAAATGTCTGCGGCCTTTTGGAATTGGGTATTTTCTAACCTTGTATCAATTCTCCGCCGCACACCATCGCGCCACACGCACAATACGGCGCATGGCAGCGAGAAATTTGGCGAAACACCACTGATACATAATTTACATACTATATTCGTTAGCAACGCCAACACTATATGCCAGCGGCTTCCGTCGGCGCAAGGCCTCTGAAGCACAAAGACAACTAACGATGATGGCATGCCGCCTACGCCCATCGCCAACGGCAGCTCCCATCCCCTATCCACCTTCCCCCGCTTCCATCATCTGACACGCCATTCTTAACGCAAGAAACGAACAGGCCACACCGAGAAAACGATGACATTTTTCATCATTAGCATCACTATTGATGAAATAAAGAATCAACGCAGCAAAAGGACAGATAGAATGGATTAAAAATAAATATAAAAATCAATAGGTTAAGAAAATAACGAGTTTGGCATAGCTATTGCTATTACCGCTCTAACGATAAGATTAATTCAGTCTAAGGTTTGTACCATGAAGGTTTCTCGCTTCCGCTCTGCCCGCCAACTACTCACTGGCGAAGGCGCAACCGAACAATTACCCCAACACCTCAGCGCGCTGAATATCCACTCCCCCTTGCTGGTCACTGACAAAGGTGTGCGCGACTCCGGCAGCCTGACACTAATCAGCCAACACCTGGCCGAGGGTAGCTTCAGTATTTTTGACCAAGTGCCGCCAGAACCAGAGGTGGACATTGTGAAGGCCTGTGCAGCCGCTTTTAAACACGGCCAGCACGACGGCATCCTGGCAGTGGGCGGCGGCAGCGCGATGGACATTGCCAAGTGCACCGCGGTGTATGTAGACCACGACGGTGAGCTGGAAGACTTATTCGGCGAAGACCAGGTACGCCAGCGCCGTGTTCCCTTGATCGCGATTCCCACCACCGCAGGCACGGGATCAGAAGTGACCAACATCGCTATTTTGTCGGACCCCAAAGCCCAACTTAAAAAAGGCATTGTCAGCGACCACCTACTGCCCGACTTGGCGATAGTCTCCCCGGAAATGACCCTGAGCTGCCCGCCACCGGTAACCGCCGCGAGCGGCGTTGATGCGCTGGTGCATGCCCTGGAGGCCTACCTTTCGAATTTTGCCAGCGATATCACCGACGCCCTCGCCATTAAAGCGATGACGCTGATCATTAACGCCCTGCCCAAGGCCTATGCCCAGGCCGATAACCTCAGCGCCCGCGAAGCAATGGCCACCGGCAGTCTGCTGGCAGGCCTGGCCTTTGGTAATGCGGGTGTGGGCGCAGTACACGCCCTCGCCTATCCGCTGGGTGGCCGCTACCACATCTCCCACGGCGTCAGTAACGCCCTGCTGCTACCCCACGTGATGGAGGTGAACAAAATGGCCTGCATTGAACGCTTTAGCGATATCGCCGCAGCCTTCGGCGCGCCGGTTCATCAACTCAGCCACCAGCAAGCCGCCGACTATGTGCTAGAGCGTCTTTACACGCTGTGCAGTGATGTGAACATTCCCGCCCGCCTGCGCGACCTGAACATTCCTGAAGCCGACTTACCCCAGCTGGCAGAGGAGGCCTTTGGCGTAAAGCGCCTGCTGCGCAACAACCCCCGAGACCTTAGCGTCAGTGAGATCCTCGGCATTTACCAAGCCGCGTACTAAGCGCCTCACCGCGATCCAATAAAACAATAAAGGGACTCACCATGACTGCATGGCAACAACGACGCGACGGCGATGAATCGCCGTACATTCCCCTTGGCCCTTTCAAGCTAAGGCTGCCATTTATCCACTACCGCTTTGAGCTGCCCGACTACCTGCAGGGCCTGCTGATGTGCGCGGTAGATCTCGCGGCCATCCCGCTGATGGTCGAGCTGCTGGGCATGCCCTTTGAAGCAGCAATCGCCATCGTGATGCTCAACGGTCTGTTCTATCTGCTTCACCACCTGCTTGGCGACCCGGTAATCCCCGGCTGGATCACGCCTGCCATTCCCTTGCTGATCGCCTATGTGGAAACCTTTGCGCCGGGCAGCGACCGCGTTCACGCCTTGATCGCCTTTCAGATGATGCTGGGGATATTCGCACTAACGCTGGGAAGAACCCGGCTAGCGGCAAAGGTTGTTCACATGATCCCCGCGGCAATCAAGTCGGGCATTATCATGGGGGCGGGCATTGCCGCCATCGCCATTGTCTTTAAAGAAGGCGGCCGCTTTGACCAATACCCCATCACCATCAGCATCGCGGTGGGCATTGCGTTTTACCTGATTTTTTCCAAGCACTTTGCCACGCTTCGCCAACGCAGCCACGGCTGGGCCAACCTCGCCAAGCTGGGGATTTTCCCCATCATTGCCCTGGCCGTAATCGTTGCGCCGCTGGCCGGCGAAGCGCCGTGGCCCGATATTACCTGGGGCTTTACCCAACCCAACTTCGCACTGATGTTCAGTGACTACACCGTGTTTGGCCTTGGCCTGCCACCGCTAGCCATGTTCGTCACTGCCCTGCCCACCGTTCTCGCTGCCTATATCGTGTTGTTCGGCGATGTACTGCAAAGCAAGGCAATTCTCGCCGAGGCCGATGCGGTTCGCCAAGACGAAAAAATCGACTACGACCCCAACCGGGCGCACATGATTTTTGGCGGGCGCAATTTTCTTATGAGCATACTCGGCCCCGATGTGGTGATGTGCGGCCCGCTGTGGGCGGCAATGCACGTGGTTATTGTTGAGCGCTACAAACAGGGCAAAGCGTCAATGAACTCCATCTTCGGCGGTTCGGGCTCCTTCCGCTGGGGAACCAACACCGGCCTTTTGCTGCTGCCAATTGTCAGCCTTGTGCAACCCATTCTCGGTATCGCACTGGCGCTTACCTTATTGATACAGGGCTTTGTCAGCGTACGCATTGGTGTGATGGAAGCGCGCAGCCAGCGCGACCTCGGCATTGCCGGCGTCATCGCCGCCATCTTAACCATTAAAGGCGCCACCTGGGCGTTTGCCGCTGGCATCTTACTCACCGCGCTGATCTACGGCCGCAACTTTTTCAAAGGCGACGTCGACACCACGTTCACCAAAGACCAAAACGAGGTGAACAATGGATAAGCTTGAGTTAGCGCTGCTGCAGCCAGTGCTCGACACCCTGCAAGACGGCGTGTACATCACCGACGAAAATGGCCTGACGCTCACCATAAACCGCGCCTACGAACGAATTACCGGCATCCAGCGGCACAAAGTCGTTGGTAAACATATGACCGAGCTCGTCAAAGCGGGGTATATCTCCAAGTCCGTTTCGCTGGAAGTGATCCGCGAGCAGGAGCCGGTAACGCTGGTGCAAACCATTCACGACAGCCGCAAAATTGTGGTGAGTGGCAACCCTATGTTCAATGAACAGGGCGAGCTGCAATATGTGATTACCAATGTTCGCGATATAACCGAGCTACTGAATGCCAAGCATGCCCAGGAGCAGCTTGAGCAAATTATTAACACCCGTCAGGAATACAGCCTAAAAGCGCCGGATACGGCCTTGGATAGCAGCATTATTCTCAGCAACCGTTCCCAGGCGTGCTATGAGCTTGCGGAACGCATTGCACCAACACTGGTAAAAGTGCTGATACAAGGTGAGACCGGTACCGGCAAAACACTGCTGGCACAGTTTATCCATCAACACAGCGAACGCAGCGACGGGCCGTTCATCTCACTGAACTGCGCCGCCATGCCAGAAGGTTTGATTGAAGCCGAGCTGTTTGGCTATGTGGCCGGTGCCTTTACCGGTGCCAGTAATCGCGGCAAGGACGGGCTGCTGGATATTGCCCATGGCGGCACGCTGTTCCTCGACGAGATTGGCGACCTGCCGCTGGCGCTGCAGGCAAAACTGCTGAAAGTTGTTGAGGAAAATCGCTTCCTGCCGCTGGGCGCCACCCGCTTTAAAGATACCAATATTCGGTTGATCACCGCGACGCATCACGACTTGAAAGAGGCCGTTGCCCGCGGTCGATTCCGCGAGGACCTCTATTACCGCCTGTGTGTTGTGCCCATTACCCTGCCGCCGCTGCGCCAGCGCAAAGACGAGATCATTCCGCTGCTCAACCACTACCTGCAATTTTTTGCCGAGCAATACCAGGTCACCAAACAACTGGACCCGGAAGCCGTTGAGCGACTGATCAATTACTCCTGGCCCGGCAATGTTCGCGAATTGATGAACCTTACCGAGCGACTATTGCTCAGTGCCACGGGCGAGACCATCGGCCCCAACGACCTGCCCGCTGAGGTGCAACCCACGCTTCAACCTGGCGAGCCAGGCATTGCCGGCACTCTGAAAGAACAAGTTGCCGCACTGGAAAAACGCCTGATCACCACCGCACTGCAACAGCATCGCACCACCCGTGCAGCAGCGGCCTCTTTGGGTATAGACCAATCCACGCTGGTGAAGAAATCCCAGCGCTGGAAGACCGACGTGAACCAATAACTCAGGATGTGAACGTGAATTTAGCCAATACGCCCTTTTTCAAAAATCAGTGTTTTATCGACGGTCAATGGCTGTCCAGCAGCGATACCGCCGCTGTTCACAACCCGGCAAACGGCGAGGTCATTACTCACGTACCAATGATGGGTGCGGCAGACACTGAGCGCGCCATTCAGGCAGCCGAGCGCGCGCAGCGCGAATGGCGTCAGCGCAGTGCAGACGAGCGAGCAACCTTGCTAAAGCGCTGGCACCAGCTTGTGGTGGAAAACAGCCGTGGCCTTGGCGAACTGATGTCACTGGAGCAGGGCAAACCCGTCGCGGAAGCCGAAGGTGAAGTCCTGTACGCCGCCAGCTACATCGAATGGTTCGCCGAGGAAGCCCGGCGCCTGTATGGCGAAACCATCCCCGGCCATCAGGCTGACAAACGCATTGTGGTCACCCGCGAAGCCGTCGGCGTTTGCGCGGCCATCACACCGTGGAATTTTCCCGCAGCAATGATCGCCCGCAAAGTGGCTCCGGCATTGGCAGCGGGTTGTTCAATTATCGTAAAGCCCGCTCTGGAAACCCCGTTGTCGGCGTTTGCTCTCGCGGCCCTGGCCGAGCATGCCGGCCTGCCCGCGGGGGTGTTTAACGTGATTAGCGGCCACGCGCCCGATATCGGTAATGTCCTTACCGCCAGCCCTGTTGTACGCAAGCTCAGCTTTACCGGCTCGACGGCGGTCGGCGCAAAACTGATGGCCGACAGCGCCGCCAACCTGAAAAAACTGTCACTCGAACTTGGCGGCAATGCACCGTTCATCGTATTTGACGACGCCGACATCGAGCATGCCACCGACGAGTTGATTAAGGGTAAATTCCGCAACGCCGGGCAAACCTGCGTCTGCCCCAACCGGGTATATGTGCAGCGCGGCGTCTACGCCAAATTCAGCGAACGCCTGCAGGCAAAAGTCGCCAACCTGCGTGTTGGCCCGGGCTCGGAGCCCGACACCGATATCGGCCCATTAATCAGCCGCGACGCCGCCGACAAAGTGAAGGCGCAGATCGACGATGCCCTTGGCAAAGGCGCAGAGCTGCTGTGTGGCGGCGAACGTCACGAGCGGGGAGACAACTGGTTTCAACCGAGCGTTATCGGCAATGCCAATCGCGACATGCTCTGCGCCCGCGAAGAAACTTTCGGGCCACTCATCCCCCTGTTCCCCTTTAGCGACGAGGCCGAGGTGATCGCGGCGGCAAACGCTACCGAGTTTGGTCTGGCCGCCTACCTATTTTCAAACAACATACACACCATTGAGCGCACCACAGAAGAGCTGGAGTACGGCATGGTCGGCATCAACACCGGCATGATCTCCACCGCTGTAGCCCCCTTCGGCGGCATTAAGTCCAGCGGTTTCGGCCGCGAGGGTTCGCACTTTGGTATCGAGGATTACACCGAACTGAAATACCGGTGTTACCACATTGCTGCGCGGTAAGCCGCCTGCAACGAGGAAGGCGGTGCACACCGCACCGCATAGATAGGTCATTGAATGACGACAATAAACAGCAAAAGGAAGCATAGTATGATCAGCTCTCTGCACAACACACGCAAACGTTTCGCTGGTATGGCACTGGCGAGTTGTATCGGTTTGTTCGGCGCCGTCGCCAGTCATGCGGCTGGCGACATCGAAGCGCTGCAGAAAAAGTCCCCCAACAACTGGGGCAAATGGGGCAAGGAAGACCAGATCGGCGGCCTCAACTACCTCGATGGCAAACAAGTATTGCGCGGGGTTGCCGAGATAAAAACCGGCGAACGCTTCACCCTGCAGCTGCCCATGACCCACGGTGTTGGCCCGGTCTTCCCCGGCCGCGTACCGGTTATGCACTTTATGTCTCAGGATGAAAGCATCTACTCATCCAATAAAATTAACGAACTGCCCGGCGGCGTGAAGTATTCTGACGACGCTGTATTTATGTACCTGCAAGGCACTACTCACGTCGATGCCCTTGGCCACGCGTGGTATGGCGACAAGGTGTACAACGGTAAGTCTGCCGACACCACCACTCACGGCCACAGCTTTGTGGATATTGGCACGCTGGGTGAAGCCGGTATTGCCGGGCGCGGTGTACTGCTCGATGTTGGCCGCGCAATGGGTGATAAGAACCACCGCCTGGCACCCAATGCCTGCATTAATCTCGACGATATCAAGGCAACCGCCAAGCGCCAGAAGGTCGATATTGAGAAGCGTGACATTCTGTTGATCCGCACCGGCTCTATGGGCCGCTTCTACGACGAAAACGACAAGCAAAACTGGAATGCGCAAACCGAACCCGGCCTGTGCTACAGCACCGCCTTGATCAAATGGTTAGACAAGATGGAGATCCCCGTGATCGCCGCCGACAACCTGGCCATTGAACGCGCCAACCAAGTCATCGATGGCGACAACTATGTCATTCCCCTGCACGGCGCGCTGATCCGCGACCTGGGTATTGTGCTGTCAGAAATCTACTGGCTGGACGATCTGGCAGAGTCCAGCGCGAAAGACGGTCGCTACAGCTTCTTCTTCAATGCTGCGCCACTGAAAATGAAAGGCGGCTCCGGCTCTCCCGTTAACCCCATCGTTATTAAGTAACACCACCCTTCCCTAGTGCCCGCCTGTGCGGGCTCCCCTTCGGGCAATGGCCTCGGTCACTGCCCTGGGGGACGGCTGTGCCAGAATTTTGCTTTTGGCCGAAAAATGCCTGCGGGAAAGGTCAGCACGATATCGAGATAACTGCCGAATAACGGCAAAATAACAAGGACACTCACATGAACAAACATACCCTACTCAGCTGCTTAGGCAGCAGCCTCCTGATAGCGGCGCCAGCCTCGCAGGCCCTGGAAATTAACGCCGACGACTGGACCCTAAGCTTCGGCGGCTATATCAACACCCACCTGGTGTATGCCAAATGCGACGACAACGCCCCAACAGTGGCGGGTAACGCCTTGCTGTGCACCGGCGAAGACGCCAGCGCCGTTTCCAACGGTTACAGCCCAGCAAGTTTTCAACTCAGTGCCAGCACCCAACGCAACGGCTTCGACATTCGCGCGACGGTGGCCATTGAACCGGGAACCACCGACAACGCCGCCTTCAATGGCAACGGCGACGGTGAAGCCTGGCGCGCTTTTTTCACCGTTGGTAACGATGAAGTTGGCACATTAACGGTAGGCCGCGCCTATGGCGTCTACGGCATAGACGTGCTGGTAGAAGACATGTCTCTCGCCTCGGTGGGGGCACCGCTCGCCGTAAAGAGCCCACTCAACACCAGCCTGGGCGGCGCCGGTTACGGCTATATTTTTGCCGACCGCCTCTCGCAAATCACCTATGACTACAAAGCCAGTAACGGCGTGAGTACCGCCATCGGTTTATACCAGCCGCTGGATTTAGTTTCTTTCGGCGGCAATGGCTATGTTGGCGATACCGGCAGCCAGGAACCGGGCCTGCACGGCAAACTGCGCTTTGACCACCAGTGGGGTTTTGTCTCAACCACCTTCCTTCGTCAAAGCGTGGATGTTGCGAATGGCAACGACTACGAAGCACTGGCCGTCGACCTCACCGCCGCCATCAGCCTGGGGAATACCCGTCTCATGGCATCGGCATTCGACGCGACCGGCGTGGGTTACTACGGGCTGTTTATCGACGCCGCGGACATCAATGGTGACGCGCGAGATACCCAGGGCTGGTTTGTGCAGCTCAGCCACCAGATCGGCGACACCAAACTCGGCATTAACTACGGGGAATCCAGTGTAGAGCTGGCACCCGCCGACACGGACACCCAACTCGACACGCAGGCAAAACTCACTCTCGGCGTTTACCACACCCTGCTGCCGGGGCTGGTGCTTGCTGGTGAATACTCCGAGCTGACGGCAGACAACCACCGCTCTGAAGAGATGGAAAACCAAGCCGTAAGCGTGGGCTTGGCGCTGTCATTCTAAAGACACAACCCCGGCCAATGTCTTAGCCCCACCCGATGCACGCGGATCTCTCCGCTGTGGTCTTTGCGGCTGCGATGCAGCCGCCTTTTTCAACTCCCAGCCAACTGGTTACTCGGCGTAGGTCTCATTGAGATAGTCGATAATGTCTGCCGACTCAAACATCGCTACCCCCGTGTTGGGGTCGACCAGATACGGCACCTGACTGCGACCGGTTAGCTCCCGCAAACGCCGCCGGTTATCACTGGTTATTGGCGCATCGGGGAAGAATTTTTCGCGCACGATCGGCGGCCCCATTTCCTGCCAACGGGACTTGGCGAAATTGCGCAGGCGGTAAGGGATCTCCAACTCGCTTAAACGCTCTCTAACCAAACGCGCGTAGGGGCTGGACTCAAAGCTATACAATTCCAGCGGCTCAGCCGGCGCTGTGGACTCCGCCGCATACATACCGCGTGGTTTTGGCGACGATCGCAATGCCGTTGCCGCCAGCGACGACAACATATCCACCTGACGCAATACTCCCCGCGAGGCGCGGCGGCGACCACCACCATACTGGTGGTAGAGATAGTCGATGATCTCTGCAGACTCCAGTAGCACGACATCATTGTTGGGGTCGACCAGCAGCGGGAACTGGCTGGCACCGCTCAAGTCGATCGCGGTGCCACGAAAGCGCATGCCGCCTTTCGGGCAAGGGTAGATCATCGCATCCAGGTCCAGCTCACACACTACTTCCCGAACGAGCCGACAGAATGGACAGCCCTCATACTCGTAGAGCTCAAGTAATTTTTCCGGCTTGCTCGGGGTCGATGCAAAGGCGGCGGTGCCGCGCCAGGCACGACTGGAGCTGGCAAAAACAGATGTCGCGATATCGAGCGCTTTCATGACGGCTTCCTCATAAAATTTGCCCGCTACCCTAGCACAGAATGCCTACAGGAAGGCGACACCACTATCGCGCTTTGCGACGCTTGCCCTTACCGGCTTTACCGCTTTCTTCACCCGGCAACTGCGCCTCTAACCACAGTAAGGTATCGAGGTAGCCAACAAACTGCTTCAGGTAGGCCGGCGAGCGTTCGCGCATATTGGTCAACGAGCGAATAGCCAGCATTTGCGGGTTGAGAGGGCCGGGGTCTTGAGGGGCGTTGTGAATGGCCTGATCGATGCGCTGCTCGATATCCTGATGGCGCTGGCGGCTGCGCAATTGACGCAATGCGCGCAGCTCTTTTGGCGGCTCGCTGGTCGCCTTATCGGGAGCATGGCTCTGGGAAGCACCCAACAGCGAAAATTCCTGCTGGCGGAGCAAGGCACTGATCGGCGAACTTGCTTCGTCGCTGGCGGCGTCATCCGGGGTGTCTCGGTTTAGCTGTGCTTGCAGAGCCCGCAGGGCTGAAGCCGCCCCACTGCGACGAGCCGCCAATTGCTGGCGGTGAGTCGCCAGCACACCAGCCAGTCGGCTCGGCTGCTCGCTGAATTGCTCACAGTCGCGCCGATAATCAGCAAGCATTGATGCCGCGCGGCGCAATAGTGGCGCCTGCACTGACGGTCGCTGCTGCTGCGCCTTCTCCAACAGACTTTCCACGCCGCGCAGGCGCGGTGGGTCGAACTGAGGACACTGCCCTTGCAGCGTCGCCAGCGTTGCCTGCAATTCAGCCAGTGGCATACCGGGAGCGGGAGTCACTTCGCCTCCTGCTTCACGCGGGGGACGGGCGCCATTTCCACGCGGCGGTTTTGGGCGCGACCATCTTCGCTACTATTGGCAGCCACCGGTTGCTGGTCGCCAAAGGCGGCGGCAAACACGCTGTCGGCGGGCATGCCTTCGTCGATCAACGCGCGGGTAACCGTTAGCGCTCGCTGCGCAGACAGCTCCCAGTTGTCAGAGAACTGCAAGTTGCCCTGCTGAATGGGCAGGTCGTCGGTGAAGCCGCTCACCATCAGCAGTTGATCATTTTCCTGCACAAACAATTTGAGCGGCGGGATCAGGCTGCGCAGCAGTTCTCGGCCTTCTTGCTGGAGTTCCGCCGAGTTCAGCGAAAACAACACACTGCCGCTTATACCAATACGGCCGTCGCGCAGGGTCACCCGACCACTGGCCAAGGGCGCAGCAAGCGCCTCTTCCAGCACGGCGCGGCGCTGTTGCTCCACCTCCCGCTGGGCGACTTCTTTTTCCAGGCTTTTCGCCAGCTCCAGCTGAAAGCCCAGCGCCCAAATGAGCAGCAGCACGAACACACCCACCATGCCGGTCATCAGGTCGCCAAAGATCGCCCAGATTGGCGGCTCTTGGCTCAAGCCGTCATCAAGTTCGCGACTCACGCCTCGGCCCCTTCGGCGTTCATGTTCAGCTCAAGCTGCTCGGCACTGTCGGTGAGGGCTTGCAGTCGCGCCAGAATATCCTGATGGGTGAGCAGGTTGTGGTCGATAATTTCCCGCGCCTGGGCAACGTAGTAGCTCATTTGCTCATCGCTGCGCTCGCCACTTTCCTTGAGGGTTTGTTCGACACTAGCCAGCGCCGCCAGCAGTTCGCCGTTACTGTCACCAAACTGCTGCACCGCGGCGGCAAAGGTGTCGCCCACGCCGGACAGCTCCAGCGCGCTACCCGCCAGTTGGTCGCCAAGCTCGGCCAGCTGACCGGCGCGCTGCTCAATGCTGTCACCCAAACGCTCACCCAGCTGCTTGAGAGTATCGCCGCTGTTAGCGAGCAACTGCTCAACCGCTTCGCGCTGCGCCTGACTGTTGTCGCGCAGGCCATCGGTCAAACTGGCCAGCTCCGACATTAACTCACGGCGCTCATCGAGCAGACTGTTATCGCGTTCAATGTTCTTGGTAATTTCGCCGCGTAGTCGCTCCATCAGCTCTGCCGCAACGCGCGGCGCCTCCGACGCGGATTCGATCAGATTGGCCAGCGGCGCCTCTAATGAGTTGCCCAGTTCGGCCAATTGCGTCGCCACGGCGGCTTGCAAGGTTTCCAGTCGGCTCACGGCGGCATCGCCGCGCTGCGCTTCTTCGTCGCGTAGCTGTTGCAATTGACCTTGCAGGGCATCGATCAGTGCACTGCTGCGCTCTGCGACATTTGCTTGCCAGCGCTGCTCCGCGGCCTGTTGCTGGCTCAGTTGCTCGGCAATGGCTGCCTGCAGCGTTTCCAAACGGCTCACCGCAGCGTCGCCGCGCTGCCCTTCTTCATCACGCAGCTGTTGCAACTGGCCCTGCAGGGCATCGATCAGCTGCGTGCTTCGCGCCGCCACACTTTCCTGCCAGCGCTGCTCAGCCGCTTGCTGTTCTTCAAGTTGCTGGCGCTGCTGCTCCAGTAACTGTTGGTTGACGCTGTTCAACGCCGCATTGCGGGTTTCGGCATCCTCACCCAAGGAGCGGGCCACCGCCGACAACATGGTTTCGGCATTGGCAAAGGCCGCCTGCCACTGTTGCAGACGCTCGGCTTCGGCATCGCGCTGTGCCTGCAGGGCCTCGGCGCTGCGCTGGGCGGCATCCTCCAGCAATTGGCGACTGTCCGCCGCCATCTGCTCGGCGCTGCGGCTGAGGCCTTGGCCCACCGCATCGGCAAGTTCACGATTGGCGCTCTGCTGGCTTTCCAGTCCTTTTTGCCAAGCGGTATTAATAGTGGCTGCGCTGTGC
>Ga0208468_1000046_pt1 | contig 45883 bp, 36 predicted proteins | sample DeeseametaMP0960_FD_184198 | JGI IMG/M metagenome (GOLD analysis project Ga0208468, IMG submission 184198) | Marine microbial communities from the Deep Indian Ocean - MP0960 (SPAdes) | ecosystem: Environmental > Aquatic > Marine > Oceanic | place: East of Madagascar, South Indian Ocean... | reverse complement strand
AGGATTAGTACCAGATTCAGATTTTTATAATCGTGCCTATAGGTATCCTACCTATAAATGGTATGCTACCGCAACACTATCTAATGCAATTGGGCAAGGTGAAGTACTAATGAGCCCTATACAATTAGCCAATATGATGGCTGCTATCGCTAATAGAGGTTGGTTTTACACGCCGCATATTCTTAAGGAAGTAAATGGAAAACCTATTGAAGATAGCAACTATACAGAGAAAAAATACACTACAGTTTCACCAGAGAATTTTGAACCGGTTATTGAAGGCTTGCATGATGTATATAACTACGGAACTGCTAATTTTCTTAAAATTCCAGGAATTGAAATCTGCGGAAAAACTGGTACTGCAGAGAATTTTACAAAAATTGATGGTAAGAAAACTCAACTAACAGATCATAGTGTATTTATCGCATTTGCACCTAAAGAAAACCCTAAAATAGCCTTAGCCATTCTTGTTGAAAATGGATACTGGGGCGCACGCTATGCCGGTAGAATTGCAAGTTTACTTATCGAAAAGTATTTAAAAGGTGAAATTACAAGAACCGATTTAGAGAAGTGGGTTTTAGAAAATAGTTTGCAAGACGAGTATGCAAAACCAGTTAGTGGTGAACCATTTAAAATAAATCAGTAATGCTTAGAAGTATCGCTAATTTTGATTGGATTACAATACTTATATTCTTTGTGCTTGTTGGTTTTGGTTGGGGAAACATATATTCTGCATCCCTAAGTGACGCTGCCACTGGTTATTTGGACTTAGGACAACCATACGGCAAACAACTCTTATTTATAATACTTAGTGTTTTTCTTATCATAATCATGTTAAGTATAGAGGCTAAGTTTTATGAAAAGTTTTCTGGCGTTATTTATATAATAGCACTTCTCTCTTTAATAGGGTTATTTGTTTTTGGTAAAACCATATCTGGAGCTACATCTTGGTATAGTTTCGGTAGTTTCAGCTTACAACCCAGTGAGTTTGCCAAAGCTGCAACAGCATTAGCCCTCGCTAAATATATTAGTGATATTGAAACTAATGTAAAGAATATAAAACATCAATTAAAGGCTTTTGTAATTATTGCTTTGCCGGCTTTAATTATTATACCACAACCAGATCCTGGCAGTGCTTTGGTATACGCAGCATTTTTCTTCCCTTTATATAGAGAAGGTTTAAGTGGTGTTTATTTAGCCGTTGGTATTTCTGGAATAACTTTATTTGTAACCACATTGCTCATAGGACCATTAATGGTTTCTATCTGTACAGCAACTCTTTTAATTTTAATCTTTTTATTTAACAGAAAACGAAAGCCAAAACTTTCTCATTACCTAGGTTTACTTATTATTGCTGTTGGATTAGCCTATTCTGTAAGCTACATTTTTAATAACGTATTTGAACAACGTCATAGAGATCGTTTTAATATTGTATTAGGTAAAGAAGTTGACAGTAAAGGAATTGGTTACAATACCAACCAAAGTGAAATTGCTATAGGTAGCGGAAGTTGGTTTGGTCGTGGTTGGACAGAAGGCACACAAACAAAAGGAAACTTTGTTCCTGAGCAACATACAGATTATATTTTTAGTACTGTTGGTGAAGAATGGGGATTTTTAGGAAGCACCTTAGTTGTTGTATTATTTGTTGCACTTTTACTGCGGATAATTTACTTAGCAGAGCGACAGAAAAGACAATTTAACCGAATTTATGGCTATAGCGTAGCTGGTATTTTATTTGTTCACTTTCTAGTTAACATAGGTATGGTTACTGGTATTTTTCCAACAGTTGGAATACCTCTTCCTTTTTTTAGCTATGGTGGTAGCGGTCTTTGGGGTTTCACAATTTTACTTTTTATATTTATTAAGCTAGATTCTGAACGACTTACATTTTGGTCTTAACTAGTATCTCTACATCTAATATTATAAATAAAATTCAAAAAAAAATACCCGCCTTTTTAAAGCCGAGTATTTTACTCTTTTAGTATAAGTATTACAATCTAAGATTAATTCTTATAACTACCTGGAGGATATCTTTCAATAATTTCCTTTACTATTTCTTTAATACGCTCTTCTTTACGTTCAATATTATTTGAGGTAACTAAAGCCGCAGAGCCCATACCTTGCCATACTAACTCTTTACGATCTGCATCTATAAAATCTATATACAAAGTACCTTCTGTGGTAGAGCTAACAGTGTTGTAACCTGTACCCCAATAAAAAGGTTGCCATCCCCAACCATACCAGCCACCATAGCCTAAGTTATTATTATAGATGTTTACATTTTCCTTAGTCTTTGTAAATATGCTTACAAGCATATTAGGATTTTCAGATTTAGTAAAGCCTTTAGCAGTAAGCTCAGCTTCAATAGCACGTAAAATACGTTTCTTGTCTATATCATTAATTTCAGCCTTATCAATGCCAGGCTTAAAGAAGGCAAAAGTGTTGTAAGAGTCAAAGTTTGCATCTTTATCATAATCTGCAGCAACACGAACACTGCTACAAGATGATAATACTAATACAAAGACTCCTAAAACTAATAGTTTAAATGAGTTCATAATGGTAATGTTTTTAATAGTGATATTTATAACGAATTAAGCAAATGATCGTCTACTAAATTTGGCAATGTAACTTTAAGGTTTGGCTCACTTTCCATAGCTCGTTTTATAGCAAAAATCGCTTCATCATTACGAGCCCAAGATCGTCTTGCAATCCCATTATTAACATCCCAAAATAACATAGAACGTAACCTATTTGCAGCCTCCTTACTACCATCAAGAAGCATACCAAAGCCACCATTAACAACTTCTCCCCAACCTACACCACCACCATTATGGATACTAACCCAAGTGGCTCCTCTAAAACTATCTCCAATTACATTATGTATAGCCATATCTGCTGTGAAACGACTACCATCATATATATTCGAGGTTTCACGATACGGTGAATCTGTCCCAGAAACATCATGATGATCTCTTCCTAAAATAACTGGACCAATTTCGCCATTGTTAATTGCAGTATTAAAAGCTTCAGCTATTTTCATACGGCCATTGGCATCTGCATATAAAATTCTGGCTTGAGATCCCACAACTAATTTATTCTCCTGAGCACCTTTTATCCAAGTAATATTATCTTGCATTTGTTGCTGTATTTCTTTTGGAGCCTCTTTCATTAATTGCTCTAAAACTTTAGTTGCAATAGCATCTGTTTTTTGAAGATCTTCTGACTTTCCTGAAGCACAAACCCAACGGAATGGTCCAAAACCATAATCGAAGCACATTGGCCCCATTATATCTTGAACGTAACTCGGGTATTTAAATTCTTTATTAGCTTCAGTTGACATGACATCTGCTCCTGCTCTAGAAGCTTCAAGTAAAAATGCATTGCCATAATCAAAGAAATATGTTCCTTTCTCTGTGTGTTTATTAATTGCTTTAGTTTGTCTTTTAAGGCTTTCTTGAACTTTCTCCCTAAAAGCCTCTGGTTTATTAGCCATTAAATTGTTAGCTTCTTCGTAAGTTAAACCAACTGGATAGTAACCACCAGCCCAAGGATTGTGTAGGGAAGTTTGATCGCTTCCTAAATCTATAGTAATATTTTCTTTATCAAAATGCTCCCAAACCTCAACTATATTTCCTTGATATGCTATAGATACCGTTTCCTTGTTTTGCTTTGCTTTTACAACACGTTGAGATAATGTATTTAAATCATCTATTACCTCATCCACCCAACCTTGCGAATGCCTTGTATGTGTTGCTTTTGGATTAACTTCTGCACAAACTGTTATACATCCTGCAATATTACCTGCTTTAGGTTGCGCACCACTCATTCCTCCTAAACCAGATGTAACAAATAAACCACCTTTGGTTTCTTTATTAATTTTTCTGAAGCCATTAAGTACTGTAATGGTTGTACCGTGAACAATACCTTGAGGACCAATATACATATAACTTCCTGCCGTCATTTGACCATATTGTGTAACGCCTAATGCATTAAACTTTTCCCAGTCATCTGGTTGCGAGTAATTAGGGATCATCATACCATTGGTAACTACAACACGTGGTGCTTCTTTATGAGAAGGAAACAATCCTAACGGATGCCCAGAATACATTACCAAAGTTTGCTCATTATTCATAGTTGCCAGATACTGCATGACCAATCTATATTGTGCCCAGTTTTGAAATACCGCACCATTACCACCATAAGTAATTAATTCGTGTGGGTGTTGTGCTACTGCGTGGTCTAGGTTGTTTTGTATCATTAACATTAAACCCTTTGCTTGCTCACTCTCACCTGGATACTCTTCTATCGGTCTTGCATAAATCTTATAATCTGGACGAAACCTATACATGTATATACGACCATATTTCTCTAACTCTTGTTTAAACTCAGGAAGCAGTGTTTTATGATGTTTGGCTTCAAAATAACGAAGGGCATTTTTAAGAGCTAACTTTTCCTCTTCTGCAGTAAGAATTTTTTTTCGTTTTGGTGCATGGTTAACTGTTGCATCATAATTTTTAGGTGCAGGTAAGTGTTCTGGTATCCCTTGTAAAATTTCGTCTTTAAAAGTCATATTGTGTGTTGGTCTTTAGATATAAGATTTAGGGTGTCTTTATTTATAATCTATTTTTTAGTTTTATTGAATCCATATGGGCAATGGCGGCAGCCACTTTCACAACAGTAACCTCTTTTTAAGTGGTATTGTTCTGTAAAGCACTTGTAGCCTTCTGGAGTTAGATAATAATCTCCATCTTCAATAGGTATTCGCTTTTTAAATTGCATCTGTTGTGTTCTTTCAACACAAAAATAAGATTCTTATCTTGAACTTATGTTTGTGATTGTAAATCGATTTCTTTTACGCGAAGGATTTAATGGGATTACCCTTTGGCCATTTATAATACTAAGGAGTAATTCTCTTAAAAATGATCCAATACTTTTAAATCATGAGCGCATACATTTAAGACAACAGCTTGAGTTATTGATTGTCTTTTTTTATGTATGGTATGCTGTTGAGTTTTTACTGAAGTGGTATAAATATGGAAACAGGCTCATTGCCTATAAAAATATTAGCTTTGAAAGAGAAGCCTACACTAATGAAGCAAATTTATCATATTTAAAGAATAGAGGACTTTGGAGGTTTTGGAAGTATTAATGTTGATTAATTAAAGTTATAGTCATATCACCATATTGTGCAGTGCTATTGCCGTTATTACCAACATGACTATTAGTTGTCCAACCAAAAATACCTCTAGTAGTGCTATTAAATCTAGCCCATTCTCTACCTTGAACTTGAAACCTGTATGATTGGCCTGCTATCATTTCTACATTTACAATTATAATCATAGATTGACCATGAGCCCAAAACTGTTGCCCGTCTGGAAAGCTCATCCCATAAGACGCAATATATTTTTCATCAAGTGTAACTGTAGTATCCTGGAGTAATCGTATTGATGCGTGACCTGCTGAATTATGATTTTGTCTTACGTGAGTATTACTAAAATGAGGATTACCGGCAGAGTTTCTTAAGGGAGCTTCAGTAAAACCAGTTGGTTGCTCTACCGCATAATAAGCATTAACTAAGATTTGATATAAACCCGTTATAGGTGCAGTAAATGTTTGGTCTAAATTAGGTAATGTCACATAAGTGTTAGAGTTACTGTTTGCTCTTATTTGGTCATCTTGCTTGTACTTGATTGAAAAGCCTTCTGATATCAATCTTTTCCACTTACTTCCATTCCAGTAATAAAATCCTGGCGTTACATCTCTAGACGAATCTGTAGGTTCAGGACTATTTGTATTTGTATTATATACCAACAAGCCTTCTGTAGTTGTTGTTGAAGGAGTTATTGGTGCATATTCATCTGCATCAGTTAATGCAACTCTTGTAATTAAAACACCTTTATCACTACTATTAACATCTAAGATAGCACCTGGTGATGCAGAAATTGAGTTAATACTAGTTGTACCATCACTATTTACCCTGAAATTCCCGTTTGAATAGGTACCATTAGAGTTGGTTGTAACTCCAAGTGTAATTCCGCCATCAGACCAATAATCATTATCTGCAATGTCTACGCCCCAAAGCGGAGCGCCTTCATCTGTAGTACGACCAGAGATCCAATATTTATCATCTCCAGGATTACCTCCAGTACTTGCTAACTCAATTAAACTGTACCCACTTGCTCCATTATTTATAGTTCCATTCTTAAATACTTTTAAAACAGAGCTGTGATCCTGACCATTACCGGCATTATCTTGATCTTCTATAGTAAAGACATCTTTTTCTCCAGTTAAGCTGTTGTCTTGTGTAAACGTATATGCATTATAATTTTCTGTACTTGTGGCTTCAAAAGCGCCGTTAGGATTTGGTGTATTTATACCAAAAGCACCATTAGTAAAATTAAGGTCTTCACCGTTCATATCATAGGTTCTCGGCTCTTCTGACTGTGTTAAATCATCCTTTCCTAAATTTTTATCGCCCAATGGAATCCAAGTTGTACCATCCCAATAATGAAAACCTTTTCCTGTACCTGTGTTAGTATTATATACTAATAAACTTTCAGCAGAAGATATTTCTAAAGCATTTGCCAAACCTGCAATTGGAGCTATGTTTGAAAGGTCTGTAATATTTATTCTGGGTATTAAAATACCCTTATCTCTTGCATCTACATCTAACAGAGATCCGTTATTTGGCGTAGTTGTATTAATCCCAACTTGAGACCAACTTGAATAAGAAAATAATGCAATAAATAGCATTACAATAAGACGGTAATTATTAACCATATATAACTTTTATTAAGGGTATAAAAGTAATAAGCAAGACATTAAGCGCTTGTTAAATATTAGTTAACTCGCTGAGATGCAAAATTTAAAGATAAAATTCAATTATTAGTGATGTAATATTAAATTGTGTTGTGAATTTGAATCTTACATTAAAAAGCATGTATCTACTCACCCAGATATACAAAAACGTTAGTGATTAAACTAGAAGGCACATTGTTTAGAGGTTCGTTACTACCACCAGAATTGACAACAACTTCATGAGTATGATTACCTTCGCTTGCTGTGTTTCTTGATACTGAATTTTTATTTGCAACTTGTTCTGTATAAATTTCTGTACCACTTGATAGTAATGGTCCTAAATTTACATTTATTATACCTGCAACTGTAAGCATTATATCACCAAAGGTTAAATCTACAACAACCTCAATCTCATCACTTCCTTTATCTTGATATTGGTGACCATGATCACCTTTAACATCTGTAGTTGCTGTTGGTAAATTATAATTTGGCAAATTAGCTTGTGTAATTGAAACTGTATTACTTCCTTCTGTGCTAGCTAATGTTTCTGAACCATTTTTGGCTTTCAAAAATTTATCGGTTGCATCAGGTAAATTAGTTGCAGTAACTCCAAAAATTGCTTCGGCATGAGCCTGCGCCTTTGGTGGTAATGAAGAAATTAAGCGTCCATTTAAAATATACCAGCCACCGTGATCTTCTATTTGAAAACCGTTTTTAATATCTCCAATAGTATTACCAGAAATACCATTCCATTTATTGTCTTTCCAATAGTAAAAACCTTCATTTCCCGGATTGGTATTGTAAACTAACAATCCTTCAGAATTACCTTCTGGAATATTAGTAATTGGTGAAATAGAGTTTGCATCTGGAAGGTTTATTCTTGGGATTAAAATTCCTTTATCTGTACTTTCAATATCTAAAATAGAATCTTCTGCAGGTGAATCTGTATTTATCCCTACTTGCGAAAATACTGACATAGAGAACAGCAAACTAATAAAAATTGAAACGTTGAGTTTTAGTAGGTTCATTTAACTTCAATTATCATTTACAATAATAAATGTAATCGAATAGTGAGTATTATCCTACTTATCAGACACTAAATAGCTTAAATACAAATATTTGTGATTAGTTATAATTAAGCTGTGATGAAATTTAATTTTTATGTTCTTTTGAATGAGATTGAGATGTAGTTCTCGTTGGTTTTAATGGCTGAGGTCCAATTGGAAACCTTACTCCTACATGCTTAGATGAAACCTCGCCGTTGGAATTTAAAGAATCTGCTCTGTTAGCTACTATGTGCCATGAGAATGGAACATTTGAATTTCCATTATTTAATTCGATTACAGTAAATCCTGTTTGAGATTTATTGGTTACAAAAACTCCGTTACAATCTCCTTCTAATTGAATAAATACCTTAAGTGGAAATTTGTCTGAAACAAAAATAGACTTACTTAATAGTGGATCTAAAGTTATAGTGGCTTTACCATTAACTAATTTTCCAGTACCATAATCTTCAAATAGAATTTCAGGTGCTTCTGGAGCAAATAAAACTCTTTTATTTCCTTCATCATCATTTACAAGAGTTGAGACGCTACCGCCACCTATAATCTTGAAATTAGTATTACCAACTTTCATTGCTACGTAAGCATAATCTTGATCATCACCTGGTATAAATCCACTATCAAAATTATCTTGGTTACCATCAAAATAGCCACCAAAATAGTCGCTTCCGTCATAACCAGCTAAGATTGCAATTGGATCATCTCCTGGAGTGTCATTAGCGCTACCGGATTTGTTTAATCTAAATGATCCAGCTTGTCTTATACCAGAAGTACCTGTTGCAATACCATATACCCCAGTGAATTCGCCATTCCCTACAATACCCGCACCATCAGAAGGAGATATTAATTGGACACCATTATTCCCTACTCCACCTAATCCATTCCCATCTGTAGTTGCACCAATACCAATTGCTCCTGTACGACTACCATTAAAATTACCTCCAACTCCTGCAAAAGCAGCTGTTCCGGAATTGTTACCAGATGCAATAATCCCAATCCCATTTGTAGCAGTATTAGTTGCTAAAATAGCGAGGCCAGCAGCATTAGAGATGTTGGCATTTATTGCATTTTCAGTTCCTGTTGATGTAACTGCAAGTCTAGCTGCTGTATTAGGTGTTACATTTACCCCAATATTACCATCAGTACCATCAACTCGCATTCGTTCTGTAGCATTAGTTCTAATTACCAAGTCCGCATTATCTATTGTACCCAAATAATTGGTTGCTGGATTAGTTCCTATATTTCCTAATAAAGACCAATCTTTTCCATTAGTACCATCCAAGGCTACCCAACGTGAACTATCCCAATAATAAAATCCTGGAGCAACTGCGGTTGATCCTGTTCCTGCTGTAGCAGTATTGTATACCAAAAGTCCCGTAGCTGGAGCATTAATAGGATTAGTTGCATCATCTGTAGCTACTAATGACACTCTAGTAGTTAAAAATCCTTTATCAGCAGCAGTTAGTTCAAGTTTTGCACTAGCTACAGCACCTACAGTTCCTATACTGGTATCACCATCTTCGTCTACTCTAAATGTACCTGAGCTATATGTTCCATTTGTGTTTTCTGTAATACCAAGAGTTAATCCACCTTTAGACCAAAAATCATTGTCTGTAATATCTATTCCCCAAAGTGCTGCAGACTCGTCAATCTTCCTTCCTGAAATCCAATACTTATTAGCGCCAGGATCTGAGCCTGTGTTTGCCAATTCAATTAAGCTAAACCCATTATCACCTGAGTTAATATTACCACTTTTTAGCACTTTTAGTACAGAGCTGTGGTCTTGTGCACCGCCACCTGCATCTTGATCTTCAATAGTAAAGACATCCTTTTCTCCAGTTAAACTGTTATCTTGAGTAAATGTATAGGCATTATAATTTTCTGTACTTGTAGCTTCAATTGCACCATTGGGATTTGGTGTATTTATACCGAAAGCACCATTTGTAAAATTAAGATCCTCGCCATTCATATCATAAGTTCTTGACTCTTCAGACTGTATTAAGTCATCTTTTCCTAAATTTTTATCTCCTAAAGATATCCAAGTTGTGCCATCCCAATAATGAAATCCTCTTCCAGTTGTATCATTAATATTATATACTAATAGACTTTCTGCAGCCATTTCTTCTGCAAATGATATAAGTCCAGATATTGGAGCAATAGTTGTTAAATCGGTTATGTTTATTCTTGGGATTAAAATACCTTTTTCTCTAGAACTAATATCTAAAAGGGCACCGCCATTAGGATCGGTAATATTTATGCCCACTTGTGCGTAAGTAAAGGGTAACACTCCTAATGCCAACAAAGTAACGATAAGATATTTTTGTAGTTTTGTTTTCATAGCTTGTAAGAATTGCACTACAATTATATTTAAATAATTATTAAAAACAATATGTTAAGCTAATTTATTTGTCATAAGTATATTTTAACCGTTAAATTATTATGCTATATGAGTTCATTATGCTGTTTAATTGCATAAAAAAAACCTCCTTAAATAGGAGGTTTTTCAACTAAGATTATGTGCTATAAATTAATTCACAATTAAACGTTTTTGAAAGGACCCTAAAGTTGAATTAACCTCAACGAGATACAATGCACTTTCTAATTTTGATATGTCTATTTTACTAAAACCGTTAATTCTTTTAATAACCTGTTTCCCCATAAGATCATAAATCACAATTGAATTAATACTTATAGATTGTGGATTAGATATTAAAATAAATTGGCTTGCTGGGTTAGGAGAAATAGTAATTGAACTATTTAAATTTATATCGTTAGCTCCCAATACATTTGTTTGAAATACTAACTTAAATCTATCTGAAGCTCTACTTGCATTAGTTTCATTTACACTAAAATTCACAGTTGTTTCTCCATTAATATTTAAGGGAGTTTGTGTATTTAAATATGCATCATACAAGTACACAAGTGTTGAAGGTTCTAAATCTTCAAATTGAAATTTAAATTTGTAATTATCTTCTCTGTAATTTGTGATAGAGAATTCAATTTCATCTTCTGCAATTGCAAATGCTCTACGCTGTATACTAAATTCTTGCTCTTCAATTTTAGTAGATATATTTTCATCTAAATTAGAATTTTTAATTGCATCTAATTGAGTTACAGCATTAGTATCCTCTTCACTAAAAATTATGCGAGTTCCATCTTTTAATTCATCTTCGCTGTTGTAAAGTGCAACTCCTATGGATTGTTGCTCTAACTCTGCAAAGAAAACATTTGTACCATTACCAGATAAGTCTTTAAAGCCTTCTGTAAACTGTAGTGCCGCAGCACCATTAGTTACTGTGTTTACAAACGCAGCTTGACTAGGTTGTAAAAACTTATTAGCAGAAGACAGAGAAATACCTGTTCCAAACGTAAGGCTATTTGTGTTCTCTTGTGTATCTACAGTAACAAAAGCACCTCTACTATTAATTGTTGGATCATAAACGTGATAATACCTTTGGTTTAAGTTTGTTGTATTTTGTAGTACTAAAGCCATATCTACCGATGCTTGATACGGATTAGCAATTAATGAAGATCCATTTTCAACAGTACTAATATTAGGAGAGTTAAAGTTTCCTATGTGAAGCTCGCCAATAGTTTCTAATATTGTGTTAGAAGGAGTTGCGTTGTTATCTGTCAAATCAATAGTTCTATCTCCTCTTACCATTAACAAGTATGCATTACCCACACTTAGAGTATTAGCATTTGTGTTTGGTAATACTTCGTAATTTTGCCCAACAGTATTTAAAGTAAATATAGATGGATTATTAGTACCAGTAGCATCAAAACCATTTGTCGCTCCACCAGCACCTGTTATATGAGTACCAAAACCTTGCACTACATTACCATCCGTTTGCCAGTTCTCTCTAATAGTTGTTGTAGTAGTAACTGGAGACGCTACTAACCTATATGCTCTTTTAGCAGGAAAAAAGCGCTGCACTAATACATTTCCTACAATAGATCCTCCTGTAACTTCATCTAACATTCCGTTAGTATGAGTCTGACCTAGCTCATCATATGTATTTAAAAATGAAAGTTGATTGTTCGTATTTAAAACTCCGTTAGAAAGATTCATTGTTCCACTAATTGAAACAGGTGTTTGTAATGTCTTGGTTGAATTACTTGCAACAGTAAAGTTATTTAAAGCTATAGCATTTCCTGAAAGAGTTTGATCACTATCCCCATTAAGCAGTAAGGTACCTGTATCTGCATTTAAAGAGCCGTTATTTATTAAATTTCCTGAAAGAGAAAGTGTTGCATTTCCTAAATTTAAAGTAGATCCAGTTGAAATTGAAAGGTTTTTAGCTGAAACATTTTCCAATAACGAAATTTCCCCGTTTAAAACATTAATATTATCGCCTATAGTTGAAGGATTTGTGATTAAACTCGGCGCATTGGGAGACCAAAGACCATTATTGTAGGTGAATTCAATTGGCACATAATCAAGTACAGTTACAGTAGAAACACAAGATGCTGTCTGGCCCTCAGAATCTGTTACAGTAAGTATAACAGGATTATCACCCAAATCTTCTGTCGTAAAGTTAGAAACATCAATACTAATATCTACTAAAGGATTGTTATCTGTGGATCCATTGTCTATATCTTCTGCCATAATTGTTGCATTACCAGACACATCTAATGTTACAGTAATATCTTGACAAATAGCTGTAGGTTTACGGTCTCTAACTATATACAAACCACCAGTATAACCACTAATTACTATATTTCCACTCTCAAAATAGGGGTATACATTCCAAGCTCCTGCAAAGGTTGCTCCATCATGACTTCCAGAAGTAACATAAGTATCAAAGCTTGCAATTTCTGATATGTTTCTATTGGCTATATCAGAAATATCTAACACCCTTAAGCCTGCACTATAATTTGCAAGATAAAATCGATTTCCCTTAACATATCCATTATGATCTATTGCTGCTGTAGGACCATAATAATTAAAGTGAATTACAGGATTATCTAAATCAACCAAATCAAAAATCACAGTTTTTGTATTAAACCCTATAGCTGTTTCATCTTGCTCATCACCTAGTAAAAAATAACGTTGGTCTTCTGTAAACCAACCTTGGTGTGTATATGTATAATTAGGATAAGATATTGTTGAAATTTGTACTGGGTTAGATTTATTGGTTACATCAACCAGAGTTACATCTGTTTCATTAGCTGCAATTAAAATTTCATGACCTGTATAATCTGAGTCTGGTCCAGTATAAGTTACAACTTGTGCGTCATGAGTATAACCATCCCCAGAAAAACCTCCAACTGGCGTAGGATTTAATGGGTCTGAAATATCAATAAAATATGGGCCAGCACTATATTGAGCTGGTGCTCCAACAACATATGCAAACCCTGTATCTTCATTAATAATTATATTATGGGCATCATTAAAAGTATCAAGATGCGCATCTTCATTAAAATTTGTATAACTAGATACATTCCTTAACCTTTTAAGGTCGAACACCTGCATCCCATGTCCAACAGCTTCAGAAACTATGAATGCATAATTATTATAAGTTTTAATATCTCTCCAGGAACTATTTCTATTATTATGAGATCTTAAAAAACCAACCACAACCGGGTTCGCTGCATTAGTAATATTTACAAAAACTGTCCCGTTATTTAATCCCATAATAGCATATTCACTATCATCTAATGGATCTGTCCAACCCCAAGAATCATTACCAGAACTTGCTCCAGAATGAAGAGATGAAAATGGCAGATAAGACATTAAGTCTAAATCTTCACAAGGATAACCACCAGCTAATCCATTTTCACATGGTGTTTGTGCATTAGACAATCCGATAAAAAATAAAATACAAATAAATACACTATAGTAATGTTTGGTCATAGTTGGGGCTATTGATTAATTATGAAGTAAATATTAAAAGTTTAAAATGTTTAGTCTGAAATAAAGTTGAATTCAGCATAACAAGGAACATGAACACCGATATATCCACGACCATCGCCAGAATTCCCGTTGTTTTGAATCTTTACATTTTCAAATTGATTAAATATCATATTAAAATTGTAATCCGTACCTGATACTAAATCTAAATAAAGAATATATGAGGTTTGAAACCATATCGCATAATATCGCTGTCCAGAATTATATGTTGAATAAGAATTTGCATATACGTTATATTCTGTACCATTAAAAGTAAAAGTAAACTGCCCTTCTTGTGATACTACGTTATGGCTTCTATCAAATGTATGTCTATGAGAAAGCCCATAATTTAGGTTGGTCACATCAGTTCTAGCTTCAGTTTCTGCTTCTTTTGCAAAACCACCACCATAGTTTACTATAATCTCTACTTTATAAGTACCTGAGAATTTTGGAGTAAATGTTTCATTTACAAAACCAGGAATAGCATTAACGCCATTAACAGTTCTTAATCCTTCTGCACCTCTATTAGTTTGCTCAAATACCTTAGAGTCAGTTTTTTGAAATTGTGCTACCCATTCATTATTATACCACACATAAAGTCCTGGATACACATCATTTGTTCCTGTACTTGTTGTGGTTGTATTAAACACATAAGTTCCATTTACAGGTGCACCTCCAGTATTAGGATTTACTACTGGTGTTGAAACATTTCGAGCTGTCAAGGCTACTCTTGGAAACACAATTCCACTATTTGTAGAACTAACATCTAAAACACCTTCGGGAGAAGTCGTATTTATACCAACCTGAGAATGAGAAAGGAAAGAAAAACATATAAGCATGCTAAACACGCTTATATAATGAGTAATGTTTGGGGCCATAATCATTAATTTGATGTTTCCGAAAGTAACAATTATTTCATAATATTAAAATATTTATGCATTATTAATAACAATATTATGGTTCAACCATACATAATTGATAATATTATAACATTTTAATAAAATTAACATTCGTTTATATTTGATTAACAAAGAGTTAAGAATAAAAAAATTCAATCTAATTTATTCCCGTATTTTTGCCTCATATAAATTCTCATTCCTTCCAAGTAAAAGGTATTCTAATTTTATGACTAATTATCAAGTTTTAGATTTAACAAAAGCTTCCACTAACCTACACGGGAACAAGAATTTTAAATTAAAATTGAATCTTGAAAAAGCAAAATCAACTCAAAAAAGTACTTTAATTTCTTTCGGAGGTGCTTATTCTAATCATATTTCTGCTTTAGCTGAAATTGGCAAAGCAAATGGCTTTAAAACTGTAGGAATAATTAGAGGTGAAGAATTAGGTAAAAACCTTCAGCTTACGTTAAGCAACAATCCATCTCTCCAAAAAGCACATCTAAATGGTATGCATTTTAAGTTTATATCTAGAGAAACGTACCGGCAAAAAAATAGTCCGCAGTTTATTAAACTACTGCAAAATGAATTTCCTAACAGTTATATCATTCCAGAAGGCGGCACCAATGATTTAGCTGTTAAAGGATGCGAAGAAATCTTAACACAAGAAACCTCAAGTTTTAACTTTATATGCTGCCCAGTAGGTACTGGAGGCACAATTTCTGGGATTATAAACGCATCAAAATCACATCAAACAGTGTTAGGATTTCCAGCATTAAAAGGAGATTTTTTAAATTCTGAAATTAAAAAATATACGAATAAAACGAACTGGAGGCTCATTACAGATTATCATTTTGGAGGCTATGCTAAAATAAATGAGGCTTTGGTAACGTTTATTAATGATTATAAAAAAAGTAAGAATATCTTATTAGATCCTATTTATACAGCTAAAATGATTTTTGGCTTAGAGGATCTTATACAACTTGGGTATTTTCCTCAAAATTCCCGTATTTTAGCAATCCATACTGGAGGTCTTCAAGGCATATCCGGTATGAACACTTTATTATCTAAAAAAGGACTCCCAACTATAGAAATTTAGCCTATGAATTTTAGAGTATTAGTTTTCTTCATCATATCAACATTCCTATTAGCTTCCTGTGGGAGCAAGAAAAGAGTGGTTACAACAAAAAAAGAGCAAAAAGAACGACAAGTTTATCAAGAACAACCTAAAAATAGTAAGAACGAACCTTACGAAGATACACCTGCAGAAATTCAGGATGATGTTACTAAAACTATAAAGGAGAAAACCTACAAAGACAAGTCTTCTAAATATGTTGCAGACTTTGCAGAAATAGCAATGGAAGAAATGCGAATTTACGGCATACCAGCTAGTATTACTTTAGCGCAAGGTATTTTAGAATCTGGAGCTGGAGAAGGTGAACTTACCAGAAAAGCCAACAATCATTTTGGTATTAAATGCCACGGTTGGAAAGGTGGTAAAGTTTACCATGATGATGATAAAGCCCAAGAATGCTTCAGAAAATATTACGATGCAAAATATTCTTTTAGAGATCACTCATTATTCTTAACTGAACGCAAGCGCTATATGGGTTTGTTTAAATTATCGAAAGATGATTACAAAGGTTGGGCTAAAGGTTTAAAAGAAGCAGGATATGCAACAGACCCAAGGTATCCTAATAAACTTATAAGCTTAGTAGAACGCTATAAACTTTATGAATATGATGCTCAAGTCTTAGGTAAAACCGGAAAAGATGTTAAAAGAGTTACCGAAAATAATAATAGATATACTGTAGAAAAAGGAGACACCTTATACAGAATTGCTAAAAAACATAATATTACTGTAGAGCAACTTAAGGATTTTAATGGCCTTACAAGTAACGATATTTCTATTGGCCAAGTGCTTTACGTAAAACCTCTCCCAAAAGATTTTTAAGATATGATTTATAAAAGAAGTAGTGCCCTTTTTGCTGAAGCCCAAAAGGTAATTCCTGGTGGTGTAAACTCACCAGTAAGAGCATTTAATGCAGTTGGCGGCACACCTATTTTTATTGAAAAAGCAAAAGGCGCCTACCTATACGATGCAGATGGCAACACCTTTATAGACTACATAGCGTCTTGGGGACCAATGATTTTAGGACACGCTCACCAACCTGTAATTGATGCAGTAGTAGAAAAAGCAAAGTTAGGAACCTCGTTTGGTACACCAACTGAAATTGAAACCAAAATTGCAGAGCTTGCCGTATCTATGGTTCCAAATATAGATATGATTCGCTTTGTAAATAGTGGCACAGAAGCCTGTATGAGTGCAGTACGTTTAGCACGAGGCTTTACAGGAAAAGAAAAAATCATAAAATTTGCGGGATGCTATCACGGCCATAGCGACTCATTTTTAATACAAGCTGGTAGTGGCGCAGTAACATTTGGAAGCCCGAATTCTCCTGGTGTAACCCAAGGCACAGCTAAAGATACATTGTTAGCAAATTACAATGATATTGAAGGTGTAAAAACACTTATTGAAGCTAATATAGGCGAGATAGCTTGTATAATCTTAGAACCTGTTGCAGGAAATATGGGGTGCATTTTACCACAAGATAATTTCTTGCAAAAACTGAGAACGCTTTGTGACGAGCATAATATCTTATTAGTTTTTGATGAAGTTATGACCGGATTTAGACTTGCAAAAGGTGGCGTACAAGAACTTTACAATGTAAAAGCAGATATTGTAACCTTTGGAAAAGTAATTGGTGGTGGTTTACCTGTTGGTGCATTTGCAGCACGCAAAGAGATAATGAACCACTTAGCACCACTTGGTCCAGTTTACCAAGCTGGAACACTAAGCGGAAATCCATTAGCAATGGCAGCAGGCTTGGCAATGCTTACAGAAATAAACACTAATACAGATTTATTTAAAAGCTTAGCAGATAAAACAGAATATTTACATAACGGAATTACTGAAGCGCTAGAAAAAAACAATATTACTCATACTATAAATAGACAAGGCTCTATGATTTCTGTGCATTTTACAGATGTAAATGTCACTGATTTTGAAACAGCTGTAAAAGGTAATAATGATACGTTTAAACGCTTTTTCCATCATATGTTGGATAACGGTATTTACATTGCACCAAGCGCTTTTGAAAGTTGGTTCTTAAATGATGCATTGAGTTATGAAGACTTGGATAAAACAATTGAAGCTATAGCAAGTTTTAAAGGTTAAGAACATCTATTTTTATTCTAAAGTTAATTCAGAATCTATTACAATAACTATAAAAAAAGACCTTGAATTGTATTCAAGGTCTTTTTTCTGTTTTTACGTAATTTACGAGATTGCAGATTTAAATATTCATTTTCAACAACTCATCTAAATAATCCCGAGTATTAGATAATCGCGGAATTTTATGTTGCCCTCCAAGTTTGTCGTTTTTCTTTAACCATTCATAAAACAACTTGTCTTTAGCTTTGTGAACCGTGAGCATATTTAAGGTCATATTATTATAACGCTTAGCTTCATAATCACTATTAATAGTTTGCAAACTATCATCTAAACATTTTTGAAATTGCTCTAAACTTTCAGGTGCTTTCTTAAATTCTATAATCCACTCGTGTGCGCCTTTTTCGGTACCTTCCATAAAAATTGGTCCTGCAGTATAATCTACAATCTCACAATTTGTTTGCTGTGAAGCCTTTCTTAATGCTTCTTCGGCATTTTCAATAATAAGCTCTTCTCCAAACACATTTATGTGATGCTTTGTACGTCCTGAAACTCGTATTCTATAAGGACTTAAACTTGTAAATCTAATTGTGTCTCCAATTTTATATCGCCACAATCCTCCATTAGTGGTAACTATAATGGCGTAATTTTTATTTAGCTCTACTTCAGATAAAGGAATAACACTTTCCTCTTCGCTACCGTAGCTATCCATTGGTATAAATTCATAAAAAATACCATAGTCAAGCATCAACAATAAATCACGACTATCATTTTTATCTTGAATTGCAAAAAAGCCTTCAGAAGCATTATATATTTCATAATACTTCACTTTTTCAGAAGACATAATTGCCTTGTATTGATCGCGATAAGGTTCAAAACTTACACCGCCATGAAAATAAACCTCTAAATTTGGCCAAACGTCATGTATACAAGACTTGCCAGTTGTTTCGAGTACATTATTAAGCAATACTAGCATCCAACTTGGTACTCCAGCTAGACTTGTTACATTTTGTGTAATGGTTTCATCTACAATGGCCTGCATCTTAGTTTCCCAATCGCTCATTAAGGAAATTTCATTGCTCGGCGTACTACTATACGTGGCCCAAAAAGGCATATTATCTATTAAGATTGCCGATAAATCACCATAAACAGTTCCGTTCTCTTTATACAAATCTTTGCTTCCGCCTAGGCGTAAACTTTTTCCTGTAAACAAATTGGCTTCAGGATTATTATTAAGATACATGCACAACAAGTCTTTACTACCTGCATAATGGCAATCTTCGAGAGAGTCTTCACTTACAGGAATAAATTTACTTTTGGCATTTGTAGTACCGCTGGATTTGGCAAACCACTTTATAGGTGTTGGCCAGAAAATGTTGTTTTCACCGCTTCGGCTTCGCTCTATGCGCTCAGTATATTGTTCGTAAGATTGAATAGGAACACGCTCCGAAAAGGTTTTATAATTTGTAATCGTATCAAAACCATAGGTTTTACCCATTTCTGTATCTTTTGCTTTATACAGTAATTGGTGTAAAAGTTCATGTTGCACCTCATTAGGATATTTTATAAATAATTCCATTTGGTGAATCCTCTTTTTTAAAAACCAGGAAGCAACAGAATTGACTATGGGAAATGGCATACGTTGACTATCTTTATGCCACTAAAATTAATAAAAATAAGTTATGCAATACCAAGGCGTCTTAACAAAGATGCAAACAGAATTAGCAAGTCCAGTACAATACTATCTTGTTTTTGAATCTTCCTTCATACATATGAACCAACTTATAGATAAGACCTTATCTATAGAGTTTGTTCGTTACCAATGTTTAGCTTGTGGAAAAGACAAAAAGATTTACCGCCAAGGCTACTGTTACGATGATTTTTTTAACCAACCTCAGGCTGGAGATTGGATAATGAAACCAGAATTGAGTACTGCACATCTAGATATTGAAGATAGAGACCTAGAGTATGAAAAGAAGGTACAACTAAAACCGCATATTGTTTATTTAGCAAATTCTAGCAATGTAAAGGTTGGCGTAACTCGAAAAACACAAGTCCCTACACGTTGGATAGACCAAGGCGCTCACGAAGCTATTGAAATTGTAGAAGTACCAAACAGATATCTTGCAGGTATTACAGAAGTTGCCTTAAAAGAACATGTGGCAGATAAAACCAATTGGCGCTCAATGTTAAAAAATGATATTAAAGATGAAAATTTAGTAACGGTAAGAGACTACCTTAAACAATATATTCCAGATGAGGCTCTGCCCTATTTTATTGAAAGTAACAGTGAAACCAATATCGATTTTCCTGTGGTACAATATCCTGAAAAAGTAAAGAGCTTAAATTTAGATAAGACCCCAATTTTTAAAGGCACGTTAAAGGGTATAAAAGGACAATATCTTATTTTTGAAGACAACACCGTTTTTAATGTTAGAAATTGGGAAGGTTATGTTGTTGATTTAAATATTAGTTAATAAGCAAAACTTAATATGAATCGAAAGTACATATACCCCATTTTAACCATATTAGCAGTTTCTATAATTTACATTGTAAATAGTTATTTAGATGAAAAAGAGCGAGAGCCTTTAATTAAAGAAGCTAAAGAACTTAAAAAAACTACAAACAGTAACTTCTTACCAACCTCAACAACAGGTGCTATTGTACATCATAAGTATTACTCCTTATCTTATTCTGAAGACAATGAGCAAGCCGAATGGGTTGCCTATGAGTTGAAAAAAAATCATATCTCTAGAAATGATTTTAAAAGACCCTATTTTGAAATAGACAATAGCGTTTCAACAGTGTCGGCCGATTGGAGAAACTACAAGAATTCTGGTTATGATAGAGGTCATTTTTGCCCAGCAGGAGATCGAAAGTTTTCTAAAGAAGCGTTCACTGAAACTTTTTTAACCAGTAATATTTCACCACAAGATCACGATTTTAATGCTGGTATTTGGAATAGGCTAGAACAAAAGGTGCGGTATTGGGCTACAAAATATGATGGTGTTTATGTAGTTACTGGCGGCATATTAAATGACACAGAAATAACCATAGGAGACGAAGATGTTACCGTTCCTAAATACTTTTATAAATTAGTTTTAGACTACAATAATGGTAAGCCAAAACTTGTAGCATTTTTATTTCCTCATAGAGAATCCAATAAACCTCTCTATGATTTTGTTACGACTACAGACAAAATTGAAGAATTAACTGGCATTGATTTCTTCCCTCATTTAGAAGATGACATTGAAGATAAATTAGAGGCTTCTAACAATTATAAAGGTTGGAGTTTTAGATAAAGAAAATCCGTGTCAAGCACAAAATAACAAGAGCGTTGAAAATCCTGCGTTAGGGATTGAACGGTTTGTTTGAACTCTTTTTGCTTTTCGCAAAAAAGTGAGTAGTGAAAGCCCGACCGAATATAATGAGGGAACGCCCAAATAAAAAAACCTGCCAACATTAAGTTGACAGGTTTTAAATTTATAGTGAAGACATCCCTGCATTAGCAGGTATTTGTCTTACATCATTCCTGGCATTCCGCCACCCATTGGAGGCATTCCGCCACCAGCGTTATCTTCTTTAATATCGATTAAAGCACATTCTGTAGTTAAGATCATTCCGGCAACAGATGCAGCATTTTCTAATGCTATACGTGTTACTTTTTTAGGATCTATAATTCCAGCTTTAAGCATATCTACATATTGCTCTGTTTTAGCATCATATCCAAAGTCTTTCTTACCTTCAAGAACTTTGTTAATAACAACAGAACCTTCGCCACCTGCATTTTGTACAATTGTACGTAATGGAGCCTCGATAGCTTTAGATACAATCTGTATACCGGTAGTTTCATCTAAAGTTTCAGAAGTTAATTTCTCTAAAACTTTTTTAGCGCGCACTAATGCAACACCACCACCAGCAACAATACCTTCTTCTACAGCTGCACGAGTTGCATGAAGTGCATCATCTACACGGTCTTTTTTCTCTTTCATCTCAACTTCACTTGCAGCACCTACATAAAGTACAGCAACACCACCAGAAAGTTTAGCTAAACGCTCTTGTAATTTTTCTTTATCGTAATCTGAAGTTGTAGTTTCAATTTGAGATTTAATCTGATTAACACGATTCTTAATCATGTCTTTGTCTCCAGAACCATTAACAACTGTTGTGTTATCCTTATCTATAGTTACAGTTTCTGCTGTACCTAATTGCTCGATAGTTGCATTTTCAAGAGTAAAGCCTCTTTCTTCAGAAATTACCTGACCACCAGTTAGGATTGCTATATCTTCAAGCATTGCTTTACGACGGTCTCCAAATCCTGGTGCTTTTACTGCTGCAATTTTTAAAGAACCGCGTAATTTATTTACTACAAGAGTTGCCAATGCTTCACCATCTACATCTTCTGCAATAATTAACAACGGCTTACCTGTTTGAGCAACTGGCTCTAAAACTGGTAATAAATCTTTCATAGAAGACACCTTCTTATCTACTAAAAGAATGTAAGGGTTCTCTAGGTCTGTTGTCATCTTTTCGCTGTCTGTAACAAAGTATGGCGATAAGAAACCACGGTCAAACTGCATACCTTCAACAACATCTACATACGTATCTGTTCCTTTAGCTTCTTCAACAGTGATAACACCTTCTTTTCCTACTTTACCAAATGCCTGTGCAATAAGCTCACCAATTTGGTCATCATTGTTTGCAGAAATAGATGCTACTTGCTTAATTTTTTCTGAAGAGTTACCTACTTCTTTAGATTGCTTTGCAAGGTCTTTTGTTAATGCCTCCACAGCTTTATCTATACCGCGTTTTAGGTCCATTGGGTTAGCACCTGCAGCAACATTCTTTAAACCTTCTGCTACTATTGCTTGAGCCAAAACTGTAGCTGTAGTTGTACCGTCTCCAGCTAAATCATTAGTTTTTGAAGCTACTTCTTTAACCATTTGCGCTCCCATATTTTCAAGAGCGTCTTCTAATTCTATTTCCTTAGCAACACTAACACCATCCTTTGTAACCTGTGGTGCTCCAAATGATTTGCTAATAATTACGTTACGACCTTTTGGTCCTAAAGTTACTTTTACTGCGTTAGCTAAAGCATCGACACCACGTTTAATGCCGTCTCTTGCTGCTAAATCAAATTTTATATCTTTTGCCATTTTATAAATTCTTTATGCATAAGCCTTAGTTGGTAAACTAATGCTTTATACTGTTTTTACTTTAATTAAATTGAAAATGTGTAACATCCTAAAATGGACTACACTATTTTATATTTAGATTACTGCAAGAATATCATCTTCACGCATCATTAGGTAATCATTACCTTCTAATTTAAGCTCTGTTCCAGAGTACTTACCGTAAAGAACAATATCTCCGACCTTAACGGTCATGTCGTGGTCTTTTTTACCGCCACCTACAGCGACAACTTTACCTTTTTGTGGTTTTTCCTTTGCTGTTTCTGGGATATATATTCCAGAAGCAGTTTGAGTTTCAGCGGCTTGAGGCTCTACTAAAACACGATCTGATAATGGTTTAATGTTAAGTGCCATTGTCTTTATTTTTAGTTATTAGTTAAATTAATTTTATGACTTAATACTATTCCAAAAGTATGCCACCACTACGCTTATGACATATAACAAACAAAAAATGCCAGCTTGTCATAAGCTGGCATTTTGTATTGTAAATATGTCTTTAAAACTACTGTACGCTATCTGTAGCTTGTGTTGTAGTTTCAGCATCGTTTGTTGCAGGTGTAGATTGCGGAAGAGTTGTTGCAGGTACTGCATCTTCATCTAAAATACGAGACTCTGTACTTACAGCGCCACCAAATAAATTAATGTTAGACAAAAGGATTAATGCTAACATTACAGTTGCAAGTGTCCACGTACTTTTATCTAAAAAGTCGGTTGTTTTTTTAACACCACCTAATTGTTGTGTACCACCACCACCGAAAGATGAAGATAAACCGCCACCTTTAGGGTTTTGTACCATTATTACGACGATTAGCAAAAATGCTACGATAACTATTAGGACTAAGAATATTGTAAACGTGCTCATTATTATTGTTTTTCTATCAGGGTTTCTATTTCCCGAATTTGGTCTGCAAAGAAACTACTTTTTTCGGGATTTTTCAAAATTAATATTTTATATGCTTGAATTGCTTTCTTATAATTTTTCTGTTCTAAGTAAACTCTTGCCAAAGTAGCCGTCATTAGGCTTTCTTGAGGCACTTCGTTGTCTTTTAAAAAGTTAGCATTAAGTGGTGTTTTCTTAGGAACTATCTTAGGATTTGAAGCAATAAAATTATCTATTAATTCAAATTTCTTCGCTTTTTCGTCACTTTCTGCCCTATTTCCTATTTTAGAGTCTGAAACTGGGTTTTCTAATGTTTCAGAAGATCTGTCTATAGGCTTTACAGCTGTTAGTTGTAACCACTCAGAAAAGCTATGAGACTCAGACTTATCAAACTCTAATGGTTTTCCTATTTGAAGCTTTTCCTTTATCTCATCTTCTGAAGCTTGATTTACTTTTACTGCTTCATCTGCACTTAAATCCTCTTCTTTAGGTGCTGTTTTTAAAGGTTTTGCTGGCAATTCAAATAAATCTTCGTCAAATACCTGATGTGCCTCTTTAAGTTTCATCTTTATTGCATCATCAATAGCTACACTTTTTTGAGTGATGACTTCTTCGGGCTCAAAGACTGTAATATTTCTTAAATAGTCATCTCGAGATTGAAGGGTGTTTGCAATTTCATTTTGTGAAAATTCTTCTGAAGTAATGTATTCAAACAAAACACTTCTATCTACTGTATGTGCTGCAGTAGTCTTTAGCTCTTTATTATAGGAAAAGCTTTCTGAATCTTTTAAGCCTTTTAACTGCATAGCCCTTGCAGATTGCATATACGGAAACTCTTCCACGATTGCCTCTAAGGCTCTAGTTTGAGATGCAGTTAGTTTTGAGGGCTGCTGTAAAAGTGCTATAAATTCTGTTGTATTCAAATTACCAGTTTGCTAATGTTGCATTAAAAATGTCTTGTGTAAGACGTTCATAGATTTCATCTAAAGCTGTAGCTAAAGTGCTTCCTATTAATTGTTGCCCACCAGGATAATCGTAGTAAAACGAAAAGCGTCTTTCCAGATCATTTTCTGGTTCGAGAGTATTTATAAACCTAATGTTTACAGATATTGTTAACCTGTTTTGTGCAGCTGTATTTTCTGCAACTGCTGTTATTGGCGCAATATAATACTCTGTAATTTCACCTTCATAAATTAAATCTGCACCTTCTGTAGACAGACCTAAATTTGTTTGATTTTGAATAAGGTCTTGTAGCTCTAATCTAAACGTACGTTCTATTCCTGGCTCAACTATAGATGCGTTGTTGTTTATATAGTTAACCTGAAACGTCTTAGCCTCACCAACATCTGCTCCTGAGAAGGAATAAATTCCGCAAGATGTTATACTAAAAGCAAGGCATATAATAACAATAAGTTTTAATTTCATAACTGTGTGATTTACCATCTTTTAATGGTTTTAGTTTAGGTCGTATTGCTTAATTTTTCTATATAAAGTGCGCTCGCTTATTCCTAGTTCTTGTGCAGCGGCTTTTCGTTTTCCGCCGTGACGTTCTAAAGATTTTTTTATAAGTTCAAGTTCCTTGTCTTGTAAGGATAATGTTTCCTCTTCTTCTATTTCTTCAGCAAAATGATATTTGTCTTCTTTTCGTTCTGCTGGATGATTGTTTTCTGGGATTTGAAGGACCTCAAACTTGTCTTCTAATTCTTCCTCAAATTCTGCCACCTCATCATCTTCACCATAAATTTTTTGAATCAAGCTTTCATTATCTTCTTTAACCTGACTTGAATCTCCATTTTTCATTAACTCCATAGTGAGTTTTTTCAAGTCATTTAAATCACTTTTCATATCGAAAAGAACCTTGTATAAAATTTCGCGTTCATTACTAAAGTCGCTATCCTTTTTTGTTTTAGAAACCACAGCAGGTAAGTTTTTGCCCATATCTGGCAAATATTCTCTTAGTGAGCGAGCATCTACCTCTCTAGATTGCTCTAATACAGAAAGTTGTTCTGCAACATTTCTTAACTGTCTTATATTACCAGACCATCTGTAGTTTTGCAGTAATGCAGTTGCCTCATCTGTTAAACGCACGGTTGGCATTTTATATTTTAAGGCAAAGTCTGAAGCAAATTTTCTAAATAGCAAATGAATATCTTCTTCACGCTCTCTTAAAGGTGGCAACTCAATCTCGATTGTGCTTAACCTGTAATATAAATCTTCTCTAAATTTTTCTTTATTTATAGCTTCAAACATATTTACGTTTGTAGCTGCTACAATACGAACATTTGTTTTTTGAACTTTTGAAGATCCTACTTTTATAAACTCTCCATTTTCTAAAACACGTAATAAACGTACTTGAGTTGGTAGTGGTAACTCACCTACCTCATCTAAGAATATTGTACCACCATCTGCAACTTCAAAATAACCATTTCTAGTTTGTGTAGCTCCAGTAAAAGCACCTTTTTCATGACCAAAAAGTTCACTATCTATAGTTCCTTCTGGAATTGCACCACAGTTTACAGCTATATACTTGGCGTGTTTTCTATGCGAAAGGGAATGTATTATACGCGGTATACTTTCTTTACCTACACCACTTTCTCCTATTACCAATACAGAAATATCTGTAGGAGATACTTTTATTGCTTTCTCAATAGCTCGGTTAAGCTTGGTATCATTACCTATTATACCGAAACGTTGTTTTGTAACTTGAACTGACTCCATAATGCTGGTACCTGAAACTACAGGTTTAATTTAAAATTCTACTTAATTAGTACCACTATAGCCTATAGCGTTACCAATTAACGTGGCACTTGTACAATCGTGAATTTTTACGTTTACTAAATCTCCTACTTTATAATGCTCTTTTGGAAATACTGCCACTGCATTTTGTGAAGTACGACCACTCCATTCTTTATCAGATTTTTTTGATTCTCTTTCAACAAGAACCTCTACAGTTTTACCAATATTCTTTTCAGTTTGAAGTTGACTTAGTTGTCTCTGTAATGCAACAACCTCAGAAAGCCTTCTTTTCTTTACCTCTTCTGGTACGTCATCTTCCATTTTACGACCAGCCATTGTACCAGGTCGTTCTGAATATTTGTACATATACCCGAAGTTATATTGTACTTTTTCCATTAAAGATAATGTGTCTTTATGATCTTGCTCGGTTTCTGTAGGAAATCCTATAATCATATCTTGAGAGATACTACAATCTGGCATATAAGCCCTAATAGTATCAATTAAACTAAAATACTCTTCTCGCGTATGCAACCTATTCATTTCTTTAAGAATGCGATCGCTTCCGCTTTGCACAGGTAAGTGTATGTGTTTACAAATGTTGCTGTAGGCTGCCATTGTTTTAATCACATCTTCTGTCATATCCTGCGGATTAGATGTGGAAAAACGAATTCTCATACTAGGAAATGTTTCTGCAACCATTTTTAATAATTGCGGAAATCCTGTTGCGGTAGCCTGTTGCATAGGAGTTGCCTTGCTAAAGTCTTTTTTCATACCACCACCATACCAAAGGTAGCTATCTACATTTTGACCTAATAAGGTAATTTCTTTATAACCGTTTTCTGATAAGTTTCTTACTTCATCTAATATACTCTGCGGATCTCGACTGCGTTCTCTTCCTCTAGTAAAGGGGACAACACAGAACGTGCACATATTATCACAACCTCTTGTTATGGATACAAACGCAGATACACCGTTGGTTTGCAATCTCACTGGAGAGACATCTCCATACGTTTCGTCTTTAGATAAAATTACATTTACAGCATCTCTACCTTCTTCTACCTCTTTTATAAGGTTTGGTAAATCTTTATAAGCGTCTGGTCCTACAACTAGATCAACAATTTTTTCTTCTTCTAAAAATTTACTTTTTAAACGCTCTGCCATACAGCCCAAAACACCAACTTTCATATTAGGATTATGATCGCGTTTTACAGCATTATATTTCTCTAACCGCTTTCTTACAGTCTGTTCTGCTTTATCTCTAATTGAACAGGTATTAACCAAAACCAAATCTGCATCTTCTAAATTTGGAGTAGTATTAAAACCTTCTTTAGCCATAATAGAAGCTACAATTTCACTGTCACTAAAATTCATAGCACAGCCATAACTTTCAATAAAAAGCTTACGCTTATTAGTAGCGTCCTGCTCTAAGACAAGGCTATTACCTTGTAATTTTTCATCTAAAATCTTTTCCATAACATCTTGCCTTCCGAAGAAATTGAATGCAAAGATAGGGCTTCATTACCGAGTGACAAAGTGTCAGCTATTATTTATAATTTTCTACGCAACGTTTTATAAAATTTTGCATCTTTCATGTATACTAAACAACTCACTATGAAAGCCTTTTACCGCATTAGCCTTTTTGTTATTTCACTGCTAATAGTTAGCTGTGACCAAGATGATAATGGTGATTTTATTGATTATCAAGTTGCTATTCCTGTAACACAATCTTTAGCAGATTTTAGAGCATCTGTAAGTATTGAAGATCCTCAACCAATACAGCAATCAGGAAAAATTTACACCTATGGAGATTATATATTTGTAAATGATTTTTTTCAAGGCATACATATTATAGACAACTCTAACCCTGAAAACCCAGTAAAACTTAGCTATCTAAAAATTCCTGCAAATCAAGATATTGCTGTAAAAGATGATATTCTATATGCAGATAGCGGAATAGATTTAGTGGCATTCAACATTTCGAACATCACTAATATTACAACTGTAGCCAGATTAGAAAATGTGTTTCCAACCTATAATGAGCTAACTCCAGAAGGTGCAGACTTTATAGATTATTCTACTTTTAATGCAGATGAAGACGTAATTGTTGGCTTTACCATAGAAACTAGAAGAGAGGTATTTTATGATACAGCCGTAGTTGAAGCGTCAAATGATGCTGGTTCTGGGAATACTGGACAAGGCGGATCTTTAGCTAGATTTAATATTACAGGAGATTTTCTGTATGCCGTAGACAATTTTAGCTTAAATGTTTTTGACATCACAAATCTTGACAACCCACAAGATTTAGGCGAAGAACACGTAGGCTGGCAAATTGAAACTATTTTTAGTTATGAAGACTATCTTTACATAGGTAGTACTGCAGGTATGTTTATTTATTCTTTAGACACACCATCTAGCCCTACATACCAATCAGAAATATCTCATATTGTAGGTTGCGATCCTGTAGTTGTACAAGGTAATTTTGCTTATGTTACAATTCGTGGTGGTAATCTTTGCGGACAAGATCTAAGTATTCTAGAAGTTATAAACGTTGAAGATAAACAAAACCCTTTTATATTAGAACAATACAGCTTAGACCAACCTTATGGATTAGGTGTAAAAGATGATTTGGTTTTTGTTTGTGACCAAGGTGTAGGCTTACGTGTTTTTAACGCTAGCCAGACACCAGTTTTAGAACAAATTCAGCTTTTCGAAAATGCTACTGCATTAGATGTTATTCCACAAGATGATAAGTTGATTATGGTAAGCGAAACTGCAATTTTTCAATATTTATATACAGAAGACGGTCTAACATTGCTAAGTGAGTTTAACTTACTATAAATTAAGTTCATAAACATTTTAAATCTTTTTAATTCTGCTACCTTTGAGAAGCTAACTAAAACCATTTGTTATGTTTCAAGAATTACAAAGACGAATAGATACAGCCAAAGAATTAGATTTTGGCAGCATCTTTCAACGCAGTTTAGATTTATTTAAGGAAACTTGGGTGCAAGGGCTTATTCTAACGCTAATAAGTATTGCTATCACGTTACCTTTAATAATGTTAATATACATTCCAATGATTGTATATGGCATAGCAGACCCAAGTGCTTTTGAACAAGGTGACCTTGCAGCTTTACCCATTTTTATAATGGCGATCACACTAATTGTGGTTATTGTAATAATCTCTGCTTTAAGTTTTGCGTTACAAGCTGCTTTTTTTAAAATGATTAAAAAAATAGACCACAAGGAAACTAATGAAGGTGTAAATTTCTTCATGTACTTTAAACAACCATATTTAAAGAAATCTTTAATCCTTAGTTTAGCATTAATAGGTATAGCACTGGTATCTGCATTATTATGCTATTTACCTTTAATCTATGCTATTGTACCTCTTCAATTTTTTGTTTTATTTTTTGCATTTCATCCAGAATTAAGCATATCAGAAGTCATTAAGCTAAGTTTTAAGTTAGGTAACAAAAAATGGCTTATTACCTTTGGGTTAATTCTTGTTGCAGGATTTTTAGCCCAATTTGTGGGTATGTTACTATGTTTTGTAGGCATCTTTTTCACTGCATCTTTTGGCTACTTACCACTTTACCATATATATAAGGATGTTATAGGCTTTGATAATCAACCTGAAATTTTCGAAACAAACAGCATCTAAAACATTATAAATAAGACTATAAATTAACCGTTGGAAAGATATTTTTCACGGTTAATTTTTTTTTACCCTACTTTTGCACTCTCTTATATAGGAAATATGGCAAAGAATTTAGTGATTGTGGAGTCTCCGGCAAAAGCCAAGACAATTGAAAAATATTTAGGTAAAGATTATAAAGTGGAGTCTAGTTACGGACACATTGCAGATCTTCCCTCAAAAGAATTAGGTGTAGATGTAGAAGGTGATTTTTCTCCAAAATATGTAGTATCTAAAGACAAGAAAGATGTAGTTAGAAAACTAAAAAAACTTGCTAAAGATGCTGAAACTGTATGGCTAGCAAGTGATGAGGATCGCGAAGGAGAAGCTATTGCGTGGCACCTTTTTGAAGAATTAGACCTTAAAAGTGAAAGCACTAAGCGTATTGTATTTTCTGAAATTACTAAAACTGCAATCGAGCGTGCAATAAAAAACCCTAGAGGTATTAACTATAATTTAGTTAATGCACAGCAGGCAAGACGTATTTTAGATAGACTTGTAGGTTATGAGATTTCTCCAATTTTATGGAGAAAAGTAAAAGGAGGCCTTTCTGCAGGTAGAGTACAGTCTGTATCTGTTCGATTAATTGTTGAGAGAGAACGTGAAATATTAGATTTTTCTCCTGTTGGCTCTTACAGAGTAGATGCAGAATTTAAAACAGAAGACGGCGCTTCTTTTAAAGCAAAACTTCCAAAGAATTTTGACACTAAAGAAGATGCAGAAGCATTTTTAAAAGACAATTTAAATGCAGATTTTAAAGTAGGAGATCTTACAAAAAAACCTGCTAAGAAATCACCTGCACCACCATTTACAACATCTACCTTACAACAAGAAGCATCACGTAAATTATACTATTCTGTAAGTAAAACCATGACAATGGCACAACGCTTATATGAAGCTGGTATGATTACATATATGAGAACAGATAGTGTAAACCTTAGTGACCAAGCAAAGAAAGGTGCAGAGAAAGAAATAAAGAAAGCTTACGGAGACAACTTTCATAAATCTAGAAATTATAAAGGCAAAAGCAAAGGTGCACAAGAAGCACACGAAGCTATTAGACCAACAGATTTTTCTAAGCACACTATTTCTGGAGACAGTGATCAAGTAAGACTTTACGAACTTATCTGGAAACGCGCAATTGCATCACAAATGAGCGATGCGCAGTTAGAACGTACAAACGTAAAGGTAGAAGCAAACACTCACGACAAGCAGTTTACTGCTAACGGTGAAATGATAAAATTTGAAGGTTTCTTAAAAGTATATCTAGAAGGCTCTGATGATGAAGACCAAGAGCAAAGTGGTTTATTGCCAAATATGAAAGTTAACGATGCTCTAGTAAATTCATACATTACAGCAACAGAGCGCTTTACAAGACCTCCAGCAAGATACACAGAAGCTGCTTTGGTTAAAAAGCTAGAAGAACTTGGTATAGGTAGACCATCTACATACGCACCAACAATTACCACAATACAAAACAGGAAGTATATAGAAAAAGGAACTGTAGATGGCGTAGAAAGAGATTATGCCAAACTACAACTTAAAAATAATAAGGTTTCAGAAAAAACTATGACTGAAACTGTAGGAAGCGACAAAGGAAAACTTGTACCTACAGATGTAGGTATGGTTGTAAATGATTTCCTTGTACAACACTTCTCCTCTATTCTTGATTACAACTTCACTGCAAAAGTTGAAGAAGACTTTGATGATATTGCAGATGGTAATGAAAAATGGAAAGATATGATGAAAGACTTTTACAAAGACTTTCATCCTAAAGTAAAAGATGTTGCAGAAAATGCAGAACGAGAGGTAGGAGAACGCATACTTGGGAAAGACCCTAAAACAGGAAAGCCTGTAAGTGTACGCTTAGGTAAGTTTGGACCAATGGTTCAAATTGGTTCTGTAGAAGATGAAGAAAAACCATTATTTGCAAGTTTAGGACCAAACCAATCCTTACAAAGTATCACGTATGAAGAAGCTATGGATTTATTTCAGCTTCCAAAAGAAATTGGAGAATATAACGGCGAAAAAGTTGAAGTAAACAATGGGCGCTTTGGTCCTTATGTTAGATACGGAAAAACATTTGTTTCTTTAGACAAAGGAGAAGACCCACTAGATGTATCTATGGATCGTGCTTTAGAACTCATTAAAGCAAAAGAAAAAGCAGACGCGCCAATTTATCATTATGAAGATTTGCCAGTTCAAAAAGGTGTTGGTCGTTTTGGCCCGTACATTAAGTGGAATGGTATGTTTATTAATGTAAATAAGAAATATGACTTTGACAATCTAACTAATGATGACATAGTAGAGCTTATTGAAATTAAAAAACAGAAAGAAATAGATAAAGTTGTTCACAACTGGGAAGATGAAGGCATACGCGTTGAAAAAGCGCGTTGGGGAAGACATAATATTATACAAGGAAAAGTAAAGGTTGAAATTCCTAAAACTGTCGATGCTCAAAAGCTTACCTTAGAGAAGGCCCAAGAATATATTGAAAAAAAGAAGCCTAAGAAAAAAGCTACTAAAAAGAAAACTACAGCTAAGAAGAAAACAGCTACAAAAAAGAAGACAACAACTAAGAAAAAGTAGTTAATAAATGACAAAGTTCAATTTTATGAAATCTCTAGATTTCTGTTAAAACTTTGTACATTTAGAGTTTTCTAAAAATCGAATATTTTATGAGTCTTGAGGTTCTAAAACCTGTAAGTAAAAATGTACTTGCTCACAAAACGTTGCTGCATGAACATACAATTGGTAACGCTATAAAAATCCATAGTCAACAAGAAGGACTACCTTCTCTTGCAAATGTAAACATTGCAATTTTTGGAGTTTTAGATAGCAGAAAAACTCAAGACTATTTAGGACAAGAGTTTGATTTTGATGAAATTAGAACATCCTTCTATGAGCTTTTCCCTGGAAATTGGCATCTCAATATTGCAGATTTAGGAGATTTAGAAAAAGGACACTCTGTAGAAGATACTTATGCAGCAGTAACTGCCATCACAAAAACACTTTTAAAGCAAAACATTATCCCAATAATTTTGGGTGGTGGCCAAGATTTGGTATATGCTCAATACCGCGCATATGACAATGAGGAGTATATGGTTAACCTAGTTAATGTAGACGCTCACTTTGATTTAGGAAACGCAGACGAGTCTATGGACAACCGCTCTTTCATGAGTAAGATAGTTATAGACAAGCCATACAATCTCTTTAATTACTCCAACATAGGTTACCAAACCTATTATAATGCTCAAGAAGAAATAGATTTAATAGAACGCCTTTATTTTGACGCAATACGTCTTGGCGAAGCAACTCACGATATAAAAACAGTTGAACCTGTTATGAGAGATGCCAATATTGTTTCGGTTGATATTTCTTCATTAAATGCTTCGAGTTTAGGAAGCCATTCACACAAATACCCAAATGGATTTGATGGAAGGGAAATTTGCAGTATTACAAGATATGCTGGCTTAAGCGATAAAGTTAGCTCGTTTAGTATTTGTGAGTTACAGGGCAAGACACAAAATGAAACTTCAGCAATGCTGGTAGCACAAATGCTATGGTATTTTATTGAAGGTGTAACATTTAGAAGAAATGAACATACTATTTCAGCGAAAAAAGAGTTTATAAAATATCAAGTTCCTATTGACGAGGAGATCTTGGTTTTTTATAAAAGTCCGTTGTCTGAAAGATGGTGGATTGAAATTCCATTTTTTTCAGACATTGATACTAAATTGAATAGAAGCACGTTATTACCTTGCAATCAGCAAGATTATTTAGAGGCGTGCAACCAAAATATTCCACAAAGATGGTGGAAAGCTCGTCAAAAGAATGAATTGTAGATTAAACGTATAATAAACTAAATATCAGATTAAGGTTTTTTTAACTTATTTAATTGGTTTTTTGAAATTAATTAGATAGGTTTACGGCCTTGATTTAACAACAACTTAACCTAAACGTAGTTATGAAGAAAGTTTTAATGCTTTTTGCTTGTGTCGCATTCCTTGCAAGTTGCGGAAACGGAGATCGTGGACAGCTTGTAGGCGCCAAAGGAAAACGATGGCATCCTGAAAAGCCTTATGGAATGACAACTGTATCAGGAGGATCATTTATCATGGGTAAATCTGATGATGATATTGCAGCCCTTAAAAACGCACCTACTAAAACTGTTACAGTACGATCATTTTATATGGATGAAACTGAAATCACTAACTCAGAATACAGGCAATTTGTAGAATGGGTTAGAGATTCTGTTGTAAGAATGAGACTTGCAATATTAGCAGATGAACTTGGTGAAACGCCTGGAAATGGTGGTATTGGAGAATTTGCATTTCTTGATCAAAATCCTGAAGACCTTACCCCTTATGAACAATACATGTTAGATAACTATGCAGGGTTAGGAGAAACAGGTTATGAGGGTCGTAAAATAAATAGAGACATAGACCTTATTTGGGAAACAGATGAGTACCCAGATGAGTATTATGTTGAGGTAATGGATACAATGTACTTACCTCAAGAGGAATCTTACAATGGCCAACGTACTATGGATGTTAGCAAATTTGAATTTCAATACACTTGGATGGATATTCAAGCTGCAGCAAGAGATAAAAAAGGAAAAAGAAGTGATTTTATTAAAAGAGAAAATGTAAAAATTTATCCAGATACTACGGTTTGGATCAAAGATTTTAGTTACTCTTATAATGAGCCAATGCACAATGATTATTTCTGGCATGCTGCTTATGATGATTATCCTGTAGTCGGCGTATCTTGGCAACAAGCTAAAGCATTTTGTGCTTGGAGAACATTAGAACACAATTCATACAGAAAAGAAAAAGGACAACATTTTGTAAATACATATAGACTTCCTACAGAAGCAGAATGGGAATATGCTGCTCGTGGTGGTATAGAGTCTGCTTCATATCCTTGGGGTGGCCCTTACACAAAAAATGATAGAGGTTGTTTTATGGCTAATTTCAAACCACTACGTGGTGATTATGCTGCAGATCAAGCTTTATACACTGTAGAGGCAAAATCTTTTGAACCAAATGATTTTAACCTATACAACATGGCAGGTAACGTATCAGAATGGGTAGATTCTTCTTATGACCCATCTTCTTACGAGTACTCTTCATCTATGAACCCAAATGTTAACGATGTTAGCAACAAGCGTAAAGTTGTACGTGGTGGTTCTTGGAAAGATGTTTCTTACTTCCTACAGGTAAGTTCAAGAGATTATGAGTACGCAGATTCTGCTAGAAGTTATATTGGCTTCAGAACAGTACAAGATTACTTAGGAAATGATTTAGACTTAAATCGTCCTCCTCAATAAAAGATCAAAAACAACTACTTAAATAAACCCTTAACTAAAACTAACCTCTATTAACTTAGAGAACTTAAAACTACTTAAATTATGGCACAGTCAAAGTCAGGAAAAAAATTAATGAACATGGTATACGGTCTAGGTGCGGCCGTTGTAATCTTAGGAGCACTATTTAAAATTATGCACTGGCCTTTTGGTAACGAAATGCTAATTATAGGTTTGATAACAGAAGCACTTGTATTTACAGTTTCTGCTTTTGAGCCTGTAAACTCAGAACTTGACTGGTCTTTAGTATATCCTGAATTAGCTGGTGGAGCAGCTAGCGGTAAAAAAGCTGTAGCTCCAACAGATGCTGAAGGTGTTTTATCTAAGAAATTAGATGCAATGCTTAAAGAAGCTAAGATAGATGCAAACTTAATGAGCAGCCTTGGTGATAGTATCAAGAATTTTGAAGGTGCTGCTAAAAATATGTCTCCTACTGTTGATGCTATTTCTTCTCAAAAGAAATATAGTGAAGAGTTAACTCTTGCTGCTGCACAAATGGAAACATTAAACAACCTTTACAAAGTACAAGTAGAGTCTGCTGCTAAACAAAGTGAAGCAAATACTGCTGCTGCAGAAAATGCTGTTGCGCTTAAAGCACAAATGGAATCGTTAACTCAAAACTTATCTTCATTAAACGGCGTTTACGGCAATATGTTAAATGCTATGGGTAACAACAGAGCCTAATTTTAATTTTTAACTATAACAGATAACTACTATTTAAAAAATTAAAATATGGCATCAGGAAAACAAACTCCAAGGCAGAAGATGATTAACCTAATGTACTTGGTTTTCATTGCAATGCTTGCACTTAACATGTCTAAAGAGGTACTTACCGCTTTTGGATTAATGAATGAAAAATTGGTTGAAGCTAACGCAGATACTACACAACGTAACCAACTTGCTATGGCTGGACTTGCAGAAAAAGCAAGTGAACAACCAGCTAAATATGCACCTTTAAAGGAGCAGGCAGATCAAATAAACGCTTTAACAGAAGAGTTGGTAGGATATATTGATGGTGTTAAAAACAAATTAACAGCAGAAATGGATGATCCTACAGACTACGAGACTATGGATAAATCTAATGATTTAGATGAACTATGGTATAAAGGAGGAAAAGTTACACCAGAAGGTCAAGAATTTATTGACAAGATGGATACTTACCGAAATGGTGTTGTTTCAGTTCTTGGAGCAGACTTACCAAAGGTTAGAGCAGAAGTTGAAAAAGAATTCTCAACAGCACCAGAAAAGGATCGTGATGGTGTAGAGAAAGATTGGTTAAGCTATAACTACGTAGGATTTCCTCTAGTTGCATCTATTACTAAACTTACGCAAATACAAGCAGACGCTAAGACAGTTGAAAGTGAAATTCTTTCAGACTTATTAGCAGGACAATTAAAGTCTGATGTTTCTATGACAAACTATCAAGCTATAGTTGTACCAGAAAAAACTGCTTTCTTTAATGGTGAAAACTTTAAAGGTAAAGTTGTATTAGGACGTTTTGATAACTCTTTAAACTTTGACAAAGTAACTGTTAACGGAAAAGATTTAGAAAAGACAGTTGGCGGTCAAGTTGTATTAGATTTTCCAGCAGGAAATGTAGGAGAGCAAGAGATTAAAGGTGAGCTTCAGTTTAAAGAAGGAGACTCTTTAGTATCTATTCCTATTACAAGTTCTTATGCTGTTATCCCAAAACCAAATGCTGCTGTAATTTCTGCAGATAAAATGAATGTAGTTTATAGAGGTGTACAAAACCCTATGACAATTTCTATTCCAGGTGTTGGCTCTGTTAGTGCTAACGCTCCAGGACTTTCTCCTGCAGGAGGCGCTGGTAAATACAATATGAATGTTACCACATTAAAGCAACGTGAAGTTAAAATTAACGTAAGCGGAAAGTTACCAGGTGGTGAGACCGTATCAGACAGCAAAACGTTTAGAATTAAAGATATTCCAAGACCAGTAGGAACTGTTCGTGGTGAAGAAGGATCTATTAAAATGCAACGTAACGGATTAGAGATTTCTACTATCGGAGCAGATTTACCAGATTTTGACTTCCAATTAAAATTAAATGTAACTGGATTTAAATTTAGAGTACCAGGTCAACCAACTGTAAGAGTTAATGGTAGCCGTTTAGACTCTAGAGCTAAATCTACTCTAAGAAGAGCAAAACGTGGAGAAACAGTTCAGATTTTTGATATCGAAGCAGGTATCTCTGGAAACTCTGGTTACAAGTTGAAAAAAGTATCTCCTGTAATTATTGAATTAACAAACTAAGATTGATGATGGCTATGACTTCAAATCGATTATTACTTACACTATCTGGACTTTTGATAACCTCTTTAGGGTTTTCTCAAGCAAACTTGCTTAACGCAAAAACTCCAGATGAAATTGGCGTTAAAACCGAAGAACAAATTAAATATGATAACGATGATCCATTAGAGTATGGGTACGTTGATGATAGAGATGTACTTTGGTCTAAAACGACTTGGGAAATAGTAGATTTGGATGAACGTGTAAACTTTCCATTATACTATCCTATAGATACTAATAATATTGGAAAAGACAGAAGATCTTTATACGATGTACTTCTTTCTAATATTAAAAATGGAAATATTGAAACCATCTATACAGATTCTTATTTTACAGAAAAAAGAACTTTAAAAGATATTTCTGCTGCCTTATCTAAAGTAGATACTACAGATTATGGTATCGAGCAATATAATGCAGGTGAAGAAATAGATGCTCAGTATATAACAAGACGCGATATTAACGCTGGAGATATATCTGAATATCATGTTAAAGGTCTTTGGTATTTTGACAAGCGTCAAGGTGAATTAAAGTATCGTTTATTAGGTATAGCACCTTGTGCTCCAGATGTAAACTTTATAGATGAAGAAGACACTCAAGTAGTTGAATTATTTTGGGTATGGTTTCCTGGTGTAAGAGAAGTTTTACATAACGCTAAAGCGTTTAACAGGCAAAACTCATCACAACCAATCACGTTTGATCATTTATTAAATTCAAGACGTTTTAACGGTGTTATTTACAAGGAAGACAATGAGTATGGTGATCGTACTGTTGAAGACTATATAAATAACAATGCATTAATGCAACTGTTGGAATCTGATAGAATTAAAGAACAGATAAGAAACTTTGAACAAGATATGTGGAATTACTAATTCCTAATCTCGTATAAACATTCTTAAAAACGCCTTTCTTTTTGAAAGGCGTTTTTATATTTTTAAAATATGCAGGAAACAGATTATATTATTGTAGGTTTTGGATTAAGTGGCTTAGCTGTAACGAGACAATTACAGTCTCATAACAAAAAGGTTGTTGTTATAGACAAGCCTTCTCAAAACGCTTCTAAAGTTGCTGGAGGTATGTATAACCCTGTTATTCTTAAACGTTTTACGTTAGCCTGGAATGCAAATGAACAACTACCCTACGCGCTTCAGTTTTACAAGTCAATAGAAGACGAATTAAAAATTAAAATAATTAATCCGTTACCAGTATACAGACGTTTCTCTTCTATTAAAGAACAAAATAATTGGTTTGAAGCTTCAGATAAACCATTATTAAATGAGTATTTAAATTCAGACCTAAAGACCACATTAAATAAAAACATAAATAGTAATTATAGTTTTGGTGAAGTAAAACAAACCGGTACTATAAATACCGAAAAATTAATTAATGCCTTCAAATCAAAACTTAGTAGCAATACTAATTTTATTGAAGAGAATTTTAATTACGATTCACTACAAGTTAATGAAGACAGTATAATTTACAATAATCTAACAGCAAGAGGAATAATTTTTTGCGAAGGTATTGGTGTTAAAAACAACCCATATTTCAATACATTAGGTATACGAGGAAATAAGGGAGAATATTTAATAATAAAAGCACCTCAATTAAACTTAGAAGCAGCTGTAAAATCTGGCATATTTATAATACCGTTAGGAGACAACAACTACAAAGTTGGTGCTAGTTATGATAGACTAGACACAACTACAAATCCTACAGAAACTAAAAAGATTGAATTAAAGAAGCAACTTGATGCTATCTTAACAACAGAATATCAAATTATAGATCAAGTAGCAGGCATAAGACCAACAACAAAAGACAGAAGACCTTATATAGGAAGTTTAAATGAACATAAGAATGTTTACCTCTGTAATGGTTTAGGAAGCAGAGGTGTTATAACATCTCCAACTATCTCGAAGCATTTGGTAGATCATATCTTAAAAGACCTACCAATACCTTCAGATATAAGTTTAGAGAGACATTATTAATTACCCTATTTTTTGTACTACTTCTTTTTTGGCTGTTTTAACAGAGCCATCAAATCCGTGAACACCACCAACAGTAGTATATTTCATTACATAGCGTTTATCTGGATTTATTCTTTGAAAAGCACTTTGACACATTAAAGTAGCCTCATGAAATCCACATAATATCAATTTGAGCTTACCTGGATAAGTATTAACATCTCCAATAGCGTAGATACCAGGAATATTTGTTTGATAATCTAAAGTATTATCAACTTTTATCGCATTTTTTTCTATCTCTAATCCCCAATCAGCAATTGGTCCTAATTTTGGAGACAACCCAAATAAAGGGATAAAATCATCTACTTCTAACAAAGTATCCTGCGCAGCTTTATCTTTATGCTGTATAACTACGGATTCTAGCTTTTCTGAGCCATTAATTCCAACAACCTCTGCATTGGTTACTAATTTAATTTTTCCTAGCTTAGATAGCTCAGAAACTTTCTCAACAGAATCTAACGCACCTCTAAATTCACTTCGTCTGTGCACCAATGTAACCTCAGAAGCTACATCTGCTAAAAAGATACTCCAATCTAAAGCAGAGTCTCCACCGCCAGCAATTATTACTTTTTTATCTCTATATACTTCTGGATCTCTTATTATATAAGACACACCACGATCTTCAAAATCTTTAATGTTTGAAATAGGTGGTTTTCTAGGTTCAAAACTTCCTAATCCACCTGCTATAGCAACTACAGGTGCATGATGTTTAGTTCCTTTATTGGTAGTAACTATAAATGTCCCATCTTCCTGTTTATCTATTGTTTGAGCACGTTCTCCTAGAGTAAAACCAGGTTGAAAAGGCTCTATTTGCTTCATAAGATTATTTACCAAGTCACCAGCTAATACTTCAGGGAAAGCAGGAATATCATAAATGGGTTTTTTAGGATAAATTTCAGAACATTGCCCTCCAGGTTGTGGTAATGCATCAATTAAGTGACATTTTAATTTAAGAAGTCCCGCTTCAAAAACTGTAAATAAACCTGTAGGTCCAGCTCCAATTATTAATATATCTGTTGAAATCATAAAATTTAAAAATGAAAAATTATGCCAACTTTAAAAAATGTTAGCAATTAAAGAAATAGATGTAAGGTTATTGAGCGGTATTAATCACCTTTTCAATTTGTGGTGCATGCTTTTTAATTGTCATCTCAACACCACTCTTAAGTGTCATTTGGTTAACACTACAACCAACACAATTACCCATAAGCTTTACAAAGACTGTTTTATCATCTTCAATACTAACTAAAGAAATATCACCGCCATCATTTTGTAAAAATGGGCGTATTTCTTCTAATGCAGCTTGCACACTATTATATAATTCTTGTCCTTCCATAAGTTAATTCTTTACAGCACTACAGCCGGCCATTGTTGTAATTTTAATAGCTTCAGTTGGAGGCAAATCTTTATTTCTGTTCACAGTTTCTTGAACTGTATTTTTGGTGATATCTATAAATGCTGATTCTAAAATAGTTCCTGTTTGTAATGCAGCTGGCCTTCCTATATCGCCAGATTCTCTAATACTCTGTACTAAAGGTAATTGACCTAAAAACGGAACACCTAAATCATCTGATAAATTTTTAGCACCATCTTTACCAAAAATATAATATTTATTATCCGGTAATTCTTCTGGTGTGAAGTAGGCCATATTTTCCAATATCCCTAATACAGGTACATTAATACTTTCTTGTTGAAACATAGCAACACCTTTCTTAGCATCTGCTAATGCAACATTTTGTGGAGTACTAACTACAACCGCTCCAGTTATTGGTAAAGATTGCATGATACTCAAATGTATATCACCAGTTCCAGGAGGAAGATCTATCAAAAGAAAATCTAATTCACCCCAAGCAGCATCAAATATCATTTGATTTAAAGCTTTAGCTGCCATAGGTCCACGCCAAACTACAGCTTGATTTGGTTTAGTAAAAAAGCCTATCGAAAGTATTTTTACACCGTAATTCTCTACTGGTTTCATTTTAGATTTACCATCAACAGTAACAGACAAAGGTCTTTCTGCCTCAACATCAAACATAATTGGTGCAGAAGGACCATAAATATCTGCATCTAACAAACCAACCTTAAAGCCCATTTTAGATAATGAAACAGCAAGATTAGAGGTCACTGTAGATTTTCCTACACCTCCTTTACCAGATGCAACAGCAATAATATTTTTAATGCCAGGAATTGCCTTTCCTTTTATTTCATTTGTTTTTTGAGGTGCCTCTATTTTTATATTAACCTTTACCTTGGCATTTTCATCTAAACCGCTATGTATTGCAGAAATAATATCAGATTCTGCACGTTTTTTAATATGCAATGCAGGTGTAGTTAATGTTAAGTCTACTATCACTTCATCAGCAAAAGTCACAACGTTAGTAACCGCACCACTCTCTACTATATTTTTACCTTCTCCAGAAACAGAAATTGTTTCCAAGGTTTTCAATACAGATGCTTTATCAATCTTCATAATTTGTAATCTCTTAATTAGAATTATTCTAAAGTGCAAATGTACGGGTTAGACATTTAAAAATAAAGCGCTATGGCAGATTAGATTTATGAATATATACAGCTTCTATGTAAATTTAACGTGCTTGAAGATATTACAAAATGAATAGCTGTATCTTTGCAAAAAAATATTAGAATTATGAGTAGAGATGGACGTCGAAACGATAACGCTTCTAACAAGAAAAATAAGCCAAAAGTTGAAACCGTTGATGGTGGTATTAGGCTAAATAAATATATTGCTAATGCAGGAATTTGCTCAAGAAGAGATGCAGACATCTACATAACTGCAGGTAATGTTACAGTAAATGGAAAAACTATAACCGAAATGGGTTATAAAGTAAAGCTTAGTGATGAAGTTAAATTTGACGGTAGAAGCATAACTCCAGATAAAAAAGAATACTACTTACTTAATAAACCTAAAGATGTTTTTGTATCTGGCAGTTTAAATGAAAGCGGAATGACTGTTTTAGATATAGTAGGTCGCGCAACAAAAGCGAGATTAAGCCCTATTGGTAAACTTGAAAGAAGCGCAATGGGATTAGTTGTGTTAACAAATGATGGTACACTTTCTAAAAGTTTAGCAAATCCAAGACATGGTATTAGGCAAATTTACCATGTACAGTTGAATAAAGAATTAAGTCAAGTAGATTTAGAAAAAATACGTCAAGGCATCACTTTAGAAGATGGAGAAATTAAAGTGGTTGACATTAGTTACGTAGAAAATAAATCTAAAAGAGAAGTTGGAATAGAAATTAAAAGTACTAAGTCTCATATTGTACAAAGACTATTTAAAAGTCTTAATTACGAGATCAAATATCTTGATAGAGTAGTATTTGGAACTCTAACTAAAAAAGACTTGCCTCGTGGTATGTTTAGACACCTCACGAAGCAAGAAATAATTAATTTAGGAATGATTTAGTAATTAATTGCAGGACAGTTACAATCGTAACGATCTCTTCTTTCATTAAATTTAAATCCTATTGTTAACTGATGAAATCCTGAGTTACTTAACACTACAGAATTTGCTTGATAACTATACGTGTAAGCAAACATAAAATTGTTATAGTCTACACCAACAAATGGGGTAATTAACTGAAGCTTTTGGTTACTTACCTCTACACCATCCTGTGTAAACTCAGCGCCCTCAAAACTTCTTCTGTAAGATAAGCCTCCCCAAAGTCTACCAAAGTCCATAGCTTTATAAACTTTCATATTTAAATCTATACTACGCTCTTGTGTTTCATCTGTTGATTGAAACATAATTGAGGGTTCATAACTCCAATCACTTCCATAAGGACTAATTGTATACCCTACAGAAAGTAAATAACGTCTTTGGTTGTTAGATTCTAAATCTTCTGTAAATATATCTCTATTTGCAGGTAAGGCATTCTTAACTGTTAAGTGAGAGAAAAAGTCTAAAAAGTAATATGAAACACCAAAGTCTAAATTAAAATAAGTATCAGTTTGTTCTATTCCGGTAACAATAGGGTCAAACATTGTAAAAGTACTTTCATCCAAACGACCTTGAATAGCACCTATACTTAATCCAAAAGATAATTGATTTAAATCAATTTCATTCCTAGATAATAATAAATGATATGCAAATGTTGCGTAAGCACCAGTTTGAGAAAAGTTACCATTACTGTCGTTAAATAAAATTCCACCAACACCAATTTTATCTGTAATTCGACCATTTAAAGATAGTGTTTGTAAACTCGGAGCATCTTCAACATCAAACCATTGTTGTCTAGCTGTCAATCTAACTTTACTTGCATTTGAAGCACCAGCCATAGACGGATGCAACAAATATAAATTATCAGTTAAATAATCTGAATAAACAGGAATTCCTTCTTGTGCGTTCACAAAAAATGAACCTGATATTAGCATTAGTAAAGCTAATGCACTTTTAATTTGAGTTGTCATATAAAAAATTATCGTTTCAATGTAAAGTTAGCTCTGAACTCCTGTATGGATCCGTCAGCCGGTTCCACGAACTCGACGCTGAACCAGTAATCGTCGCTAGGAAGCACACGACCGTTGAAGGTCCCGTCCCATCCGTTGCCCGTTGGACTCAACTGCTTGAGCAGCTTCCCATAGCGGTCAAAGATATAAATTTTAGCCGCAGGTTGCCCATCTATCCCTATGATATTCCAAGTGTCGTTGTAGCCATCTCCATTAGGGGTGAAGAACCTCGGGTAGTCTATGATCCCGAATGGGTCACCGACCTCGCCGCAGCCTTCCACATCCACAGCATAGCCTACATGGCTGCCAGGACCCACACCAGTGAACACGTTGGAGGTCTGCAGCGGACCGTCATCTATCCTGTAGAGGTAATCCTCCAATGGTAATGGTTGCCCGTCCTGACCCAAAGGTGTCACCGTCACCGTATACTCCGCCTCCTCGTTGAACGAGGTCTCCGTCACACTGGCATTGGCCGCGAACGGCGCAGAGCTTGGCGTGAAGGTCACCGTATAAGGATTGCCGTTCTCATCAAGACCGTTCTCACAACTAGGCATTCCCGAGACCGGGTCATTAACCCTGGTGATCACCACACTGTAGGTGGTGGCCTGTGTAAGGCTGGTCACCGTATAGATCGCATCCTCGTTACCGTCGCCATCTGCATCAATATTGTCAGGCGTCCAGTCATAGGTATACTCAAGTCCGTCTGTCGCACCAAGGTCATAACCGATATCAAACGGAGAGAGCACATTCCCCTGAGCGTCCGTACACACGATATCGCCCTGAGGCATCTGAAGCGCAGCCGGAAGTACCGGAAGTGACTGTACCACAAGGTCGAACTCCACCGTACCGTCACTGCGGCAGCCCGTCACCGGATTGAAGAGCTCGGCGATGATCGTCTGGGGATTTACCGTATTGGTATACATCACGGCATCCGCAGCATCTATCTCGATACCTGCATCATAGTCCGCCTGGCTCGCATAGTACACAACCTCGGTGTCAGGATTCATCGATCCGTCTATCTGCCCGTCCCTAACCGTGAGGTCGAACATCGTGGAGGTGTCCTGGTCCATGGCGCTGTCTGCACACAGGAAGATATCATCCACATCTCCCATCACGAACTCCGGCTGCGTGTCCACCGTTATGGTCAGCTCCGCGAGGTTGTCGCTGTTGTAGCACTGTGTCATCGTCGTGTTGTCAACCACCCTGATATATACAGGGTTGTTCACCGCCTCGCTGAACAGGAAGCCGTCAGGGATCGCATTGACACCCATGTCTGCCTCTGCCTGCGTGAAGTGATAGGTCACCGTGAAGTCTGCTATAGGCGTTGCCAACAAGTCT